>Ga0265293_10010088_pt1 | contig 13312 bp, 28 predicted proteins | sample Munlanlewell138R_FD_192505 | JGI IMG/M metagenome (GOLD analysis project Ga0265293, IMG submission 192505) | Leachate microbial communities from a municipal landfill in Southern Ontario, Canada - Leachate well 138R | ecosystem: Engineered > Solid waste > Landfill > Unclassified | place: Canada...
CTTGGTTCTTGATGTCGCAACAGTTGTTCTGGACTTAAATGACCAACAGGTGTTGCAATAGCAACGCTTTTCCGAGGGCAAGCCCTCGGAGAACGAGCATCGGTCAATATGCTTATAGTAGACATGGAGAACATTGGTTTAGTGATTTACAAGCCATCGACTTTAGTCGTTGGTAATTGACTTTAAACTTCCTCTTTAGGTTCTTTTAGTCCCGAGTTTTCAAGAAGCAGACTTTGGCTATCGACCATTCTGGCTGAACAAAGGTCTATATAGAATCTTTCCCAGACCTTGAACTTTTCGTTTTTCAGCAAGGATTGGAATTTAGGATCTTCAAAATCGAATACTTCGGCTTGCCCCAAATCGGTAGTGTATCCGTGACCGCCCTTTCGCCACCAGAGCAGGCAATTCCCTACATATCCTCTTTCGACATTTTGAACATAGTATTGCATATTAGGACTTTTCCTTTTTAAAAGTCTTGCGATAGTTCTCGTCAGACTTATACCACTCGTCCAATTCGAACTCGCCGCATTTTCTTGCGCATTTGAGACCGTCCCATGACCGTATTCTATCTCCGTCGCAAAACTGACTAGCCTTATTCCCGCAAGTAACATCTCCATCTTCTGAAACCATATGTTTACACCAATGGCAATGTTTGCCTGTTTTTTCTCCGAGAAAGGATAAGGCCACTTTTTCCCATCGCTTGCTAATTCCAGTTGGCCGTTCGCCTTTCATTTATTTGTTCTCCTTACTAGGATTATTATACAGAATCAAGAATAATACCATATGAATATATTTAATCTAAAAAATCACAATTCTCATTTATCAGAGTTGAAAATTGCTATTGCCTTTTTTCATAGTAATGGTTTGAGTAAATTTGCATTCGATGATATTTCTGCCGATTTTAATGATTATTATGAATTTTTTCAGTTATGTATGAGACTTGGTTCTGCGTTAGCTAGAAGTTCTGATATGGGAAATATAGCCAGGGATTTTCGTTGCAGTAGCCCTAAAAAACTTCAAAATACAATGGAGTGGGGGATGATTATGTTAAGAAGGGTTCTTGAACCTTTTGGTAAAAATTTCGAAAAACTTAAAACAGGTAAACTCAACGACAAATTGCCAGATGTAAAAACAGAATTATTAAGAATTCTAAAGAAGATTGATGAGGAGTTCAGATTGAATGGGTTCCATATGGCCGATATGTATATCCCTGAATTGAAACAAGCCATCAATCTTGCGGCTTAATTTGAAGAATATTCAGGCCTAACTTTTTTCCCAAAGAGACAATAAAGTCTTCGCAATTTGTTTCCTTCAAAAAGATTGCATCGCCTCCGCCTTCTTGAGAGTTTTCCCAATTAGCAAAAAAGGCCTTTGCCGCTGCGACTTCAGATTTTTTGTTCATTAATTCCCGACCCTTACAATTTCCCATTTATGTTTTGGGCTTTGAGTTTTTACATATTTCAAAAGGGCTTCGGCCTGTTTTTTATTTCCGTATTTTAATTCTCCCATATAGGAATAGCTAGACAATCTCCCTTCTGCATTTGCATAGGCAATGAGAAAATTGAAATCCTCATTTTCTTTCAACTTCCTGTACAGTCCATCAGCAAAATCACAAACAGACTCCTGAATAAAATCGACTTCATCAGTAGTTAGTTTATTGGCTATTTTTTTAGGGACTCCCCAATATTCCGGATAGTCGAATTCATCGCAAAGTTTCCCTTCTAGGATTGCCTTGGCAATAGTTCTTTGATTGGCATTAAGCCATTTAACTGCTTCCATGAGGACTTTTCTTGTTCTTCCAAAAGAGTATTCTGAAATGTTTACTAAATTTTTCATACTACTTGTCCTGTGTTTCTTTTTCAGAGTTCACTTGAACGACTTTAATTACTGGGGTAGTTCTGTTGGAGAATCTCCTTTTAAACCATCCTATGAATCCGCTTCTCGGGTCAATCATAAGACAAAGGTGCTTATCTACAAAGTCTTCTGCCTGTTCTTCATTAAGGATCCCCTCTTGACACATTCTCTCGACAGTCGCCACCATTGCCGCCATAAGGTATAGGTTGATTTCATCGTCGCCAGTTAATGTTCTAATTTGCATTCTTGCTCTCCGTCAAATTATAGTTCATACAGCAACTCTTGAATCGTTTCCCGCTTCCGCATGGACAGCGAGTTCTGGGCTTTATTTGAATTGAGCCAACTTCGGACAATTCCTTCCGTTGTTTTTCGGTGAGATTCTTCGCATCTATGGGGACTGCGAATCTAGAAAATTCGTCTTCGCCCATGATAGACCTCAATGCATCTTCCTGCATTATTCTTCCTGTTTTTGTATCCATTTTAGCCCTTTACCCTTATATTTACGATTGCCTCTTCTAGTTTATTTTTGGTATTATCTTTCACGGGGTTCTAACTCCTGTTGTTTTACCTTTCGCTGCGAACCGACTTACAAAACAATTCTGTAAACAGCGAAAAATTATTAATATTTCTCCTTGGATGCCTGTAAGTAAATAGTTGTCCTTAAAACAGTTTCGTCTGCTTCTATTTGCTCTTCAGGGGTCATAAGATTCCAAAGTTTATTTTGTTCCCAAGCAATTTCTTTTTGTCTTTCTTCTGTTTCGCAAATTTTGTTTTTGATATTCTCAAAACATTCATTCGCCAACGCCATATAGTCTTTATAGGCTTGAGAGGTTTCTTCAAATTTATTCATGTTTGACCAGTTTTTCTGAAACGCAAGTGTTTCTAATAGAATAACAACTTCTAACTAGTTTTCTGGCTTTTTTAGTCGCAGACTCCCAATTTCTAGCTTCTACATTGTAGCTTTCCCAACCGTCACAATGATCGTATCCATTATAACTTTCGTGATAGAGCAGAAATTTAACTTCCCATTTTTTCACAATCTAATCCCTCCTTTCAAGAACCCTTTCAAAATTAAATCTTTCTTCGGAAGCTTTCTTCAGCATTTTTGACAATTCCCATTGCCACTTCCGTCTGTAAGGCCCCATTTCCAAGCATGGCCACATTGTTTTTCCCTTTTGACTTTCTTCAAAAGCGGCTTGTTCTGGTAAGGTTCGTCCTACAAAGTTTTCAAGTCTGGATGGATTTTCACATTCAAAGGAAAATATTGCTCCAGGAAAAAGTTGAACTGTTACTGTTTCTGTTTCTGTTTTCATTCTTTGTCTCCTTATTTAACATGGATATCCATCTTTTAAAAGTCCGTCCGAACTATAGATATGGAACGCCCCAGGAACATAAAAACAAGCAGAATGGCAATCTGAACCATTTTGCCCGACTGGACATCGCAGGATTTCTCCAAGAATTTTACCATCTTGATGAGAAGCAAGCCTCCCAAAGATATCTTCGTGTTCAAGTTCATTTCCGCAATAAGGGCATTCCATAATACTTAATTCTGTTTTTCTGGAAGTTTCCCAAAAAGAATTTCTACAAGACTGCCACCAGTTCTCATCCGGTCTGCAACAGCCTTTCCATCCTTCTCGCTAAAGTTAATAGAAAATCCAGATTTGCCGCTACGCTTTATTGTCGTCTTTTTCGGTCTTGATTTCATATTTCTCCTAATGAATCATTTTCCATATTTTTGCTGGAAGATGGCATTCTGGGCAGGATATTGATCCGCAAGTCGTTACCACAAGAGACTGTTCCTGTTTTCCTTTATTGAGACGATCTTCAACAATCCAAGTATGGCCATTAGGACACTTCCGTTCTTGTTTCCAAACGATTGTTCCATAATTCTTATCTATGGGGATTCTCTTTGTCATTTGATTTCTATTCTTTCTTCAGGCGAACAGTTTTTATTATGATTCTTTACGGCCTCGTCCCACCTTAATGAAAAGTCGATTCCTTTTTCAATATCCGTAAAAACAGCTTCGCAATCTTTTCTTGCCTTATCAGCCGCCTCTTTCTCTGCATTCTTAATAATTTCTTCTTTTGTGCAGTCTGTCAAAATAAACGAATCAACAATAGTCGAATACTCTGCATATAGACCGTCTGGTTGTTTAATTATCTGTCTCATTGAATTATCCTATTGAAGAAAATGAACTAAATCTTCCGGAAGATGGTAAGGACCCTCTTTTGTAGTAATCCATTTATTTGAAAGCAAAGAAGCAACATCAAAAGTAAATGGCTTCCCGTCCTGCCAATGCAATTGATTGTCTATTCCATGATAAACGAACAACCCTTTAGGCCAACCTTTTCCTTTGAGTGCCTTATTTGTCTCTCTAGCCTTTTTAAGTGCCGCTTGAATATTCATAAACTTTCATCCATCCCTATAAATCGTTTTTCAGCCTTGCTCCAAATTTTAGTTCTTCCGAGACAAGAACAGCCTTTATCCTTGGTTCCTATAGGGAACCGCCTGTCGCCATTGCAGACGAGATGATGTGGGTATTCTCTTTTATAGCCCAAGGCTTTAGAGAGAGGAGTTAGAGGGGCATTCTCAAGCCAGTCTGGGGGCTTTTGTTTAGGGTTCATTTTTTACTCTCCAGCGTCCAAATCTAAAATAACGATTTCCTTAGCTGTAGCAATTGGCATCTTTTGGGTATCAATCCTAGCGGTATGAAGATCTTGCCATACCTTCATTCTAGTTCCATCATCATTCCCCCAAACGGGAACTGGATCGTCTCCAAACATTACTACTGCTATATACATTTCTGTCTCCTAAAATCTAATGCATCCGCCACCGAGACGATACTTTTCTTGTTCTTCTTTTGGCAACTTGTCAAATTCTTCCCAAAGTGGCCAGAAGGATTTAGGGATTCTGACCTTTGGATCTCCATTTTTTTTCAATGGGCAAGGACCGCAATAACTATGAACTTCAAATTCAACGCCCTTATATTCATAGATACGAGGGCCACAAAGCCATCCGTGAATTGGTTCAGGTTCTTTTTTTTGTATTTCTTCGGTCATTTTATCCTCTTTACTTTTGAGATTGGGATAGGGTCATAAGTTACATATTGCCAGGCTTCTTCTGTATGTGGTTCATCTGGAACCTCTACTTCAAGAAGCACGCAAGCTTGTTTTGTAAGTCCTCTATCGTCATAAATCCCAGCATCTTCTCTTCTATATGCAAGCCAAGTTATCCGGTCCATTTCTCGACCCATCCAAAGTTGGCCTTTCCTTCCCCATAGAACACCTTCTGCCTGAATCTCTTTCCAAAACTCTTCAGTTGTTCCATGATAGAGTTTCATTCCTCTACTTCTGTTTTTACCCTAGGTTCAAGAACCTGAAAGGTTTCCCATTTATGAAGGAAGAATGCTCTGGCGCACAGATGAATAGTTCTGGAAGCCCTTCCTCCGTCGTTGCAAATCCCAACAAACCAACGGAGAATCCCTTCAGCCTCTTTAGTCTCCATAAACTCTTTTGTTGTTTCTGGAATCGTTTCAATCCCTGGAGGGGGATCTTTCTTCGCATATTCAAGAAGGCCATTCAGAACCCTTTCTAACTGATGAGGGTAGGCATCTGTCCAAATCTGGCAAACGCCTATGAACAATTCGCAACCTTCGTCTGTTTCTATATATTTTTCGACCCACTCCCCTAATGGATTATCAAAGCCTTCCATATGAAGCCATCTTTGCTTTGGAGTCATTTTCTTTAAATTGCTTTCATACTCTTCATGGTCCCGCTTTCGGTCTTCTCGCTGCTTACGACTTTCAACAAACGACCCTATTGTTTTTGGGTCAATAAAATGTTCTCCATCATTTGGGAAATCAACCCTGTCTGCAAAAGCCCTATATTTAACAAAATCATGGATAATACACATAGCTTCATCTGTCGAGCATTCCTCTTTGTATACCTCAAGGTATGCTGCTTGGGTTTCTTCTATCGTCGGATTGTTTTTGCTCATAATCTTCCTTGGGTTATCGTTCAATTTCAATTGTCTTTTTATTCCTGCAAAAAGCCTTGGGGGCAATACGAGTCTGCTTAACAAGTATTTCACCCGCAGAAGTCGATAAACTATGTACTCTCAATTCTTGAAGGTCTGAAGCGAGATAAGACTCTGTATCCATTTTCCCATCCGAATTAACCGAAACCGCTTCGATTCCAGCTCTTCCTAATGCTTGAACTATAATTTGAGAAATTGCACTCTTCCCAGACCCTGGAGTTCCAACGACGGAAACAAAAATTTCTTTTTCGATTTCAGCATTATTTTTCATTAACTAACTCCTTTTTCTTTTGAATATACTTCTCGATGCGCCAAGCGACATAGTCAATAGCAAAAAGGATTAGGGCAATCTTTAACGAGAAAGCAAGAACAAATATCCCAGCTATAAAAAACACAGGATGGATAGATGATAACTTCATTCATCTGCCTCTACTCGAAGAACGGGGGTCGTCGCATCTCCATCCTTCTTCCTAGTAAAAGTACTAGGCCTGCTTGCAAAATAGATGTACTCTCCAGCGTCTTCAAAACGATAGACCCTAGTTCCATCTATCTCAAAAAGGAAATCAACTTGATATCCTTCTCCTGCAGAAGTTGTTCTTATTGCCTTCCCTGCGCAACCAGTAAATAAAAGAGCAGAAAGAACAAGAATATAAAATTGAAGTATCTTCATTTTGGTGGACCTGGATGTTCTTCCTCTGCCTTGGCAGCCCAATGTTTAGCTTTCTTTCTTAATTCTTTTGCTAAATCATCGTTTCCATACTTATAAGCATTTAATGCGTCATCCATAAGGGCTTTCGCCACAACCCCCATACCTGCAGAAGTACCGAGCTTATAATAATAGCTTGTTACTTTTTCAGTCGCTTTTTCTTCTTCGCTCATATCTTGGCTCATGGATTCTCCTTAAAATGTGAACATCTTCAAATGGCTATCAAAATATACATTGGTCTTTTCTCCAGATTCAAGAAACCTGCAAGCGACCAAAGCCCCAAGAGATGTCAGACAAGAAATAAATGGTTTTGCAAGATGCAATTCACAAACATCTATTGTCTTGTCACTTTTTGCTTCGGTCATCTTTGTAAATACAGAGTCCCAAACCGCTTCTCCGGCGAGACCAGCAGAGAACCCAAGATGCAAGACATTATACCCCTTTAGTTCAAGGAAGAAGTTCCTACTCGGGGCATTGTCGAAAGCGTCAATTACAAGGGACGAACCTTTCGGTCCTATAAACTTCAGCAAGTCTGCCTTACTGGTTATCTTGGAATTATGAGCTTCAATAGATTTATCGCGAGAAGTTTTGATAATCCTCTGCATAGCTTGAACCTTTGGCCTATTAAGATCTGCTTTTGAATAGGGCTGCGTTCCGGGAATGATATTTCGCTGTTCAACGATATCAAAATCGACAACAGTATAAGAAAGTGCAGGATAGACGCATACTAGATTTGAAAGAATCCCAGAACCAGCCGCTCCAACCCCAAAGATTGTGATGTTTGTAATTTTCATAAGAACAGTTATAGCAGATGAGTCCAGGGAATAACAGCAAAAAAAATGACCCGCCGAGAGATAGCTTATTTCATTAGAAACAGAGGCCCAGCGGGTCTTAAAAAATGTTCTGTCCAAGTTGTTAATGCGTTGTTTTTGTGCAACGGGAATCGAACCCGTAACATCAAGCTCTTAAGGCTTGCGCTCTACCAAGTGAGCTATGCGTGTAAGCACTATCGGAGGGACAGAACTAAAAAAAATGGATTATCCAAGTTGTTAATGCGTTTTGGTTTGCGAAACGGGGTTTGAACCCGCAACAGCAAGGTTGGAATACCTTGTGATCTACCCAATTGATCTATTTGCATGTAAGCACTATCGGAGGGATAATCCGAAAAAGTTGGGTTGTCTATCCAAGTCGCTGATGCGTTTTGCATAAACCCAGGTTTGACCCTGGCCTCATTCATTAATAGTGAATACGCTCGTCGCCGAGCTAATTTTGCTTGTAAGCACCATCAGGGGGATTGCCATCCCGAAAAAGTTTGGTTCGCTATCCAAGTTATAGATGCTGTTGGCTAAACCCTAACCCGCACTTAATGGCGGGCTTCGGACTTATCTTTACAGGATACGACCTTGCGGTCAATTTGGCTTGTGAGCAACCACTGTGGGATTGCGAACCGAAATAGTTTGCAGAAGATGTCCAAGTTAACAATGCTTTTTTTGGCTTTCAATAATGCTTGTGAGCAATGCTTGAGGGACTTCGTCTGCGATATGGCGGAGGGTATTGGATTCGAACCAATTAGTCCTGCGGGTTAGGCGGGATTTTTCCATGCTTGTGAGCAATGTCGGAGCTATACACTAGGTATAGAAGTTGAAAATGCTTTTTATACACCCTCCAAAAATCAAAGAACAATTTGCTGTTGGTTATTCCTAACCTTCAACATTCAAAGACTACGACAGGTTCCAAATGAATGCAAGAACTTTTTTAACTTTTTTCAAAAATTAACGCGGAGCCCTAGTAACTACGATATAAGAACCCTCTTTACGATATGTCTGCATAAGATTTACAACAGACCTAGCGGATTGAGTATCGTCATATCCTGAAACACAATACCCTGCATGTACGACCCTAAACTTCTTATCTAATTGGGTAATAACAGTAACTCCGTCCCAGGACCAAGTGACATCGTATCCGCGGTTATTCTTTTTGACATTTGAGACATTCGCCCCAGCCTGTTCCATTTGAATCTTAATGGCATTGACCGGTTCGATTTCTTCTTTCTTTCTACGTTCCATCAAATGATACGCATAAACGATACGCATCTCTGGAGTAATTCCAGTAAGCTTTTTAAGAGCCTCTGAATTCCCTTTTTCTGAAATCTCTGCCAAGTCCATCAGCAAATAGGCCTTACTGGTCGACAAGGTTTGAAGGAAATAGCAGACCTTCTCCCTGGCGATGACAACCTCTACCTCTTCAAATTCGTCGTAGGTAGCGTCCTTGACCTTTATGGGGAGCTGCGGATACTTTACTGGGTTTTCTGGGACAAAACAGTCATGGAAGGAGATGCCTCTCAAGACCTGCATCTTACTAGCCTTCCTAAACGCCTTTGTAGCTTCGGAGACATCCGCAGGAGCGATGCTATCCATAAAGTCGTCCTGTTCCATATCAATAGAATAAACCCCGTTAGGAAGCCCTCTAGGAGCCTTTCTATCGATACGGTTTGAATAAATCATCCCGTCAGCTACAATACAATAAACCAAATTCGACATTAGAATCCTTGCCCGCCGTAATGACGTTCTTCTTTTTTGTTTTCAACCATTGCTTGGGCATAAACCATTATAAAAAACCCGTCAGTCGTTGGAATGGATGTAACGGCAACTCCGCCTTGTTCAGTCCACCCATGTTTTCTGAATCGTTTAACTTGTTCACTCAATTTTATAGGGTCCTTACTCTTTAAAATGATATATTCAGCAAACTCGTTTGGATTCAATTCTCTGTTATTAGGATTTTTCATCTGTCTCAACCTCTTTAGAAATAACAGCGTTCAATTCCTTAACAACAATATCAAGGTCATAATCATTTTCTGATTTAGAATTTCCAGCCATCACCATTCCTATTAATCCTCCAGCCTCAACTTCCATTGCAATATCTTGGAAACCCAAATCAACAATCTCAACTTTTTTATCAACATTCTTATAACAATGATAGAGATGAAATTTACCTTCGCAAATAATTGAGTACCAAATCTCCCGACCAAGACCCTGAACCCATCCCTGAACCATATTCCTATCAATTGAAGACATCCTATCAATATCTGGCGGATGAGTATGAATCATTATGAATGAATCGGGATAATGTTCAAGAGATTTGATTTTTTCCCAAATATCAAACCAATCAAAAGATACAGCTCCGCGACAATTCAATGTAGATAAGGATAAAATAGTGTTATAATCCCCCTCTATGAAACAAGCAGTCTCTTTATTGTAAGACAAACTTGGGTCTGCGAAATCCCTTATTATTTTTAGTGTAGACATTCTTTTACTCCTTTGCTAACAAATCGCTTCTTTTTCCCTTACATCATCTTCTTCTATCGTTTTTTTTATTTTTTTCAAAGCCTTATTTTGGATTTGGCGGACGCTTTCTCCTGTAATCCCTAAAGCTTTACCGACTTGTCTTAATGACATAGGTTCATCATTGTCAAGCCCAAACCTCATAGATAAAATCTTTCTCTCTTTCTCTTTCAGAGTTTGTAACTTTTTTAGCAACCAAGTTTTCTCGTCTTCATTTTTGGGGACCTCAAAATTCTTAACTGACTTTGAAAAAAGTTCAAAATCACTTTCAAATGAATCCAATGATTCAATAGAGTGTAAATTAGTCCAAGCCCTTACTGTTTCTAATTTGACTCCTGATTTTTTTGATATTTCTTCAGGAGTTGCTGGATTAATCCTTCCTAGCTCAATCTCGTTCTTAACCTTTATAATCAAAGGGACCTTATCTATAACTCCATTTGGAAGGCGTACAATTCTAGATTTGTCTGTCAAGGCTCTTCTTATCTTCTTCTTAATTAGCCAAGCTGCATAAGTGCTAAATTTGTTTTCAAATTTATTTGGATCGAAAGCGTCAACAGCTTCCATAAGCCCTATGTTCCCCTCTGAAATCAAATCTAAAAATGGGAGTCCCATTCTATTATAATTTTTCGCAATATAGATTACGAGTCGCAGGTTCGCTTTGATGAAAAAATCTCTGGCCTTTAGGTCTCCTGCTTGGACCTTCTTCCCGATTTCAATTTCTTCCTCTTTAGACATCAATGGAAAATCACTAATATCTGCAAAGTACTTTTGAATACCATCTAATTCGTCTTTAGAGTTTTCAAAAATAAAATTGAATTCTTTATTTTGTTTCATAAATCAAGGTAACATAACAACAACCAACAGTAAAGGATAAAAAAAATGGGCAATGGATTACTCCATTGCCCATTTCGGTTCGGCTTTTAAGAACTGGTCTTAACTTTCTTCGCCCTGGGCTTCTTTACAGCCTTCGGAGCCTTTGCAGTCTTCGGAGCCTTTTCAGTCTTCGGAGTCTTTTCAGACTCAATGACCTTAACAGGCTCTCCCTGGATAGGAGCATAGCCGATTTCGTTCCACCAACGAGGCAATGAAGGCAACGGGGTCTCCATAATCTCGTCAATGATTGCAAGCTCTCCAACCAAAGCTGTCCTTACGCTCTGAGCAACCAACGCAGATTCCTTCAGACTTTCAGGCTTAATGACCGTAACGGGAATCCCCGCCGCCCTCAAGCCATCCTCAAGGGTCGTCGCCGGCAAATAGTTGTTCGTAAAGTGAACAATAATCGCAGCCTTCGGCCTAGGGATAGAAGGATTCTTCTCATGATACTCATTGATACGCTTCGTAATGGCTCCGGCATAGTGACCCTGGTCAGTCAGGTAGACATCAACCTCAGCCCCTAGAGCCCTTGCGTTCTTATAAAGAGCGATACAGTCAGTACCGCCTCCGGAACCCTGCCCATAAAGAGCCTGGTGGAATGCCTCCTTAGTAAACTTAGAAGGAACCTTCAAAGGACGAGCCGAGCTATCAAACAAACCCCAGCCAAAGTTGTTCGCAGGGTCGTTTACACATTCTGCGAAGATAGCTCCGCATTCCTTGGCGTACTCAATGGCGCTATGCATAGAACCGCTCTTGTCGATGCTCATAAACAGTTTCCCGATAGAAACATCCCTTGTCGCCTTTTTACGGGAAGACGAACGAGCCTCTGCATATTCCTTCTTGTCCTCTTCGGCAGCATCCCGGGTAAGAGTATCAAGCCTGTCAACTGCGGTAGTAGAAGTTTTGACCTTCTCTCCGAACAAATCCTTGATTTCCTTAACCTCAAGATAACCATTCCGAGAAAACATACGATAGAGAACAATCGCCTGATTCCCAGTACAATTGGTCAAGAGAGCCTTCGCAACGGAGGCCGTCATCTTATTCTTCGGAATGACAGTACAAGCGACAACTGGAGAAATCTTGCTGTCAATGATTTTCTCCGCAATCTCTTTTGAACTGATTCCGGCGAAATTCGGAAGTTCCTCATCCTTGATTCTCCGGCCGTCCTTCTGCTTGCCCCACTTCAAAGCGGCGGCGGCGGCATCCGAAGGAGCAATACGGGCATAACGGTACATCGAACGAAGAACATTAGCCATACCGCTCCTACGAGCCCCTCGGAGCATTTCGATGTTCTCTTCACGATAGCGAAGGTACTTGACGAAAGCGTTCCTCAAGGAATTTGGGAAATGGCGAGACTCGTTCAGAATCCCAGGAACTCCAAACTTCAAAAGACAAAGCTCCATAATTCGACAAGCAAGATGCGGGTCGAACTGCTGAAGAATTGCTCCGCTGACCTGACGCAAGTTAGGCTTGTTCGCAGTCGAACCCTTGAAAAAGGGCTGACCGTCAGCGTCATTCAGGGCGTTCCAAAAAACGCCAAGAACCTTCTGGTCCTTTGAATCGCTACGAGCGACATAGGCCGCATAATGAGCCATGAAGTACGGGTCATGCTTTGCAAGGTCTGCAAAAATCTTTGAAGCTGCGTCGAACTTATCCCTCTGCAGTTTCCCCTTGGAATACAAATGGGTACAAGCGCTGGTCAGAGTCTTATAGACCTGAAGCCTCTTGTCGTCAGTCCATTCAGGAACAACAGTCTCAACAGCGCCTGCGACAGGCTTGGGATAGACATAGATCTTCCCGCTGTTAACAGCCTTACGGACTGCGAAAGAGTATTCGCCTTCATCATCAGCGAGGACTTCGCCAACAGTCGAGCGGATTGCATCGAGGATCTGACGGTCTGTCGAATCCATATTGACATCATAATCCTCCTGCATGAGGGTAATGTCCTGACCTTCAAGGGTAACAATCAGGTTAGCTTCGGTGTTTTCTGTGTTTTCTGTCATGTTCCTTCTCCTATGTTTCGTTTACTTTATCCATTTTCCAAAAACTGTCAACTTAAAAATGGTGGCGGGCCAAGGTATCGAACCTTGGACGGGGAGCTACCCAATGCGACTCATGAAGTCGCCGTCTGGCCATTGCCCGCCATTTGCTGAAGAGATTTACAAATTTATCTGTTAATGTCAACTCAATAAAAATACAACATATACATTGTACGAGTCAGGTACTTTGACAACATATATGTTGTATCAAAATGGTTGCGGGGGAGGGATTTGAACCCTCGACCTTCAGCTTATGAGACTGACGAGCTACCAGACTGCTACCACCCACGCAATATTCAATTTAAAATGGTGGCGGGAATCAGATTTGAACTGACGACCTTAGGCTTATGAGTCCTCTGCTCTGCCAACTGAGCTATCCCGCCTTCAAAAAATTGGGTTGGTGCTATGGTTTATCGTGTAGCACTACTCTCAACGCCACTCTCGTCTATCGTTACCTAACGAG
>Ga0265293_10010089_pt1 | contig 13309 bp, 10 predicted proteins | sample Munlanlewell138R_FD_192505 | JGI IMG/M metagenome (GOLD analysis project Ga0265293, IMG submission 192505) | Leachate microbial communities from a municipal landfill in Southern Ontario, Canada - Leachate well 138R | ecosystem: Engineered > Solid waste > Landfill > Unclassified | place: Canada...
GTGTAAGCTTTGCTGATATGCTCGGCAGTGCCTCAGGAGTTTCTGAAGGCGGTGAGGTCAGCATCGTTGATATTATCACTTTTGCTGAGGCGTCTTGGGGTTTCCGAATGGGGGACCTAGCAGCAGGAGTACCTGCCTTGCTACCTGCTCAGAGATGGGTAATGAAGGCCTTTTATGGACTCCCAATGGATAACACCAACAAGTATATACCCATCCATGACATGTTCAATGAGAACCTATTGTACATGTTTACCGAGCAAGAGTTTACAGATTACCTCTATAATGAGGGGAGACTTAATACACGGAATTTCCATGATCATTTCCAGATATTAGGTCTTGTGTGTGGTCGCCGCGGAACAAAAACTTCAGTTACTTCCCTTATAGCCGGGTATGAAATCTATAAGATGCTAAGTCAGTATCACCCTCAGGCATACTTTGGTGTGTTTCCTGAGGATACTATATCCATGACTTGCTTATCTACTACGGAAGAAAACGCAAAGATTCTTTATGATAGGACTGTGCAGAATTTGGAAGTTTCTTCATTTTTTAAGGACTTCATGCACAAGGACCCAAACAGTACTGTTTTGGAGCTTAAAAGTGCCCGTGATAAAAAAGAATTTGCAGATAACCCTAAGAAGTATACTATCAAGTTCATAGCGGATGCTTGCTCTGCCAAAGGTCTCCGTGGTCCTAACAATATCTTTGTGGCTCTTGATGAGGTGGCTCACTTTTTTAAGGATTCACCAGGAAAAGCTTCTTCGGATAAAAGTGATAAGGCTGTAGATGGTGCAGTAACACCCTCTATGGCTATGTTCTCCTTACCCCCTAAGGAAGAGGGAGGTAAGAGGATGCCTGCTGGTAGAAAGATCCTTATATCCTCTCCCTCGGATAAGACTGGCCTTTTGTGGGAAGAGTTCCAGAGATCCTTTGAGCCTGGCCTTGATGATATCCTTATGATTCAGATGCCCTCCTGGGAGATGAATCCTAAGATACCCTCAGACTTTTTAAGATCCGAGTATAGAAAAAGTCCTTTGCTTTATCGTGTAGAATATGGTGCTGAGTTTTCTGATCAGTTATCTGGTTGGTTGGATGACCCCTCTATAATCAAAAGATGTGTCTCAGAGGATCTAAGGTTGACCAGTAGGTCTAATCTTAGAATTCCATACTTCCTCGGCGGTGATATTGGTTTACAGAATGATGCCACCGCTTTTGCCATAGTCCATGTGGAAGAGCCTGGGGAAGGGGAAGGCGATCTTCCTGTAATAGTTTTGGATTGGTATGAGGAGTGGTTTGCAAATAAGGAGAAAGAAGTTTCTGAGAATGGGGCCGAGCCTTACTATGAAATTGAAGAGGTAGTAGCTAAAGTAGAGGACCTCACCAAGAGGTTTAATATACACAAGGGTCTTTTTGATCAGTACTACGATATGTCCCTTATGCCAGCTTTTAGAAAGACTAACCTTACTCAGATGGAATGTCGAAAGTTCACAGATACCTTGAATTCAGAAGTATACCAGAACCTCCACGCCAAATTAGTAAGTAAGGGAATAAGAATTCCCTCTACAGGGGAGACAGATGCTAAGGGAAACGCAAAGGACATAGATCTTATCTCAGAAATGACGAAACTTCAGGTTATAAAGAAATCAAAATACCTGATAAAAGTTTTTATGCCTGAGGGCAAAGACCAGCATGACGATAAAAGTGATGCTTTTGCTAGAGCAGTTAAATTGGCTACGGAGTATATAGACGAGGGGGGCGTGGCCTCTTCTCGTTCTTCATCCCCAGCAAATCGTTCCAAAGCAGCCGTTAGGGCTGCTGCCCGTTTGGCCTCACAGATCAATACCCAGAGGCCACGGGGAGGAATTATCTATAAATCTGGAAATAGAAGATACAGATAGGGAGTCCACACCCCCTAGTTTAGGAGATTACGATGACGACACCGTTTAAGGGTAAATACACGAATTTCACAACTCCCAGCCTTAAGAAGAGGCTGTACCTTATGCAGGCCCAAAGGAATACTCCTCTACTTGATGAGGAGGTTCGTGAGATTTCCTGGACAAATGTAATGCTAACCAATTGGCTGGCTCGTAACTCCTTTGGTAAGGTTGCTGCCCTTTCCTACAAGTTTTCTGAAAAAGATGGAACTAGCCAAAATAGGAACAATGGTTTTGGAATAGGTGCTGTAAACCCTACAGATGATGACAGTACTGAGAACTCAGGGGACTTTGTCATATATGGAGGAAACAACGCCAACGGGAGGAATGACTACCCCGCAGTTCTATACCTAAAGGGTTGGTATTTATTCCTTAGCTCGGATATTAAATACAGGGACCAGTCTGATGATCCAGATTTGGCTTGTAATACTATTATAAAAGAGTACCCTAGTGAACTCATTCCATCAGTGGGTGATACAGAAGATAAGAAACTTAGATTTGCCTTAAGGAATGATGCATACACTAAGGATACCGTTGCAGTAATCGGTGCCCCGGGGTCTGCAGACCAGGTGGACGTTATATATGTCGAAGTTACCTTTGATGAGGTAACCTGTTCGGGCTCAGATGAGGAGTATGTGGATCCAAGTTTAAGGGATCCTGTTGTTGCTAACCCCACTGCGAATAGGGTAAGGGCCTCTGTTAGCTTTAGAGTACATCAGAACTGGCAGGGTGAAACTGATGCCAATATATTTGATGATCGTTTCTTTGATGACGGCACTTATGATACGGGTGTAACATATATCAGGGCCCCCCTTTCTCTAATCCGTTGGGGTGTCGCAAATTCTTCTAAGATTGTTCAAAGCTCATTGGTAGATCTTCTTACATTACACGATAAGAGGGTATACCCTCCTGAGGAAATTACCCATAGGTTATTACACGGTGGCTATACCGAAAGGGATGTCCAGGCTGGAAGAGCTTTACCTACAGACGTGGACGAGACATGGGGAGCAACAGGTTGTAACGAAGGTATAGGTACTGAGGCCTTCAACTCAAGCTCGGTAACCCCTCGTGTGTTAAGTAAGACAGGTAACTTCCGAATGCAGTCTCTGTCTGTTGCTGGGGTTACTGGGGAAATGGGTGGTACGGGGTATGGTGGGACTATCCAACCAAATCCAGAAGGCCTGCAACCTGGGGAGACCACAGGGGATAAGGTTTTTTATGATAAGCTATTTCTAAGGGGTAACGATCAGGTTACTATCGAGAAAGCTCGGGAGATGCTAGAGGACGCTATAGAGGTGGTAGATGCCACAGGGTTGACAGGCCCCTCTATTATATACCATACTTCTGATAAGAAGGTGGGGGAAACAGGGACCGATACAAAGGGTTCTGTATGGAAGCAAGAGTACCACGAGGGAGGTGCAGAGACCTCCTCTACCGTATCCGAACTAGACTACCAAGGGAATTTGGCACTTGGAAAAGAAGTGCAGGGGCACTCCGGGTATACCTTGGATGTTGGAGGTAGCTCTAATTTTGATGGAAATATTGATTTCAGAGGAGACTCTAACCAGTTTTGGAAGGATATGGGGGTTTCTGGCACTGCTGATATTTTTAATATAAAAGCAGACCGTGTATCCTACAGGTATCTAACTCCTATAGCAGACCCTACAACTTCTCCGACAGTTCCCTATACACAGGGTTCTTATCTATTTTGGAATGTTTGTGACATAGAGGTATCCGGTCTTCTCACCAGTGCTTCTTTTGTCATTGATATGGAATCTTTTGCTACACATTCTACCCCCGCTGACTACCGGTGGACAGGTGTTAAGGCACAGCTTCGTGTAGAGGCAAGAAGTCAACCAAGCACAGGAACCTATGAGCTAAGGCTATACTTAGACCAGGCCCATAACTTGCTAAAAGACAGAGTCAAAGGTGTCTTGAAAGAGCAACAGGATAACAGGCGTGTATACTCAATCTATGTAGGCCTTCTCCCGAACAGTAATGCAATGGGGTTCAATGTTATAGACTTCAAGTGCAGTGATATATCTAACACTCGTCTAACCTGCTATGGCGCAGAGAGTTCAAAAACATGGATCCCTGAAGGTAGTATACAAGGATCAAATGTTGCTTGGCGTACATATTCTAAAGGCATTAAATCCATTTTCCGTGCGGAAAGATATGCCTATCAGAGATTTGTTCTGGATACACCTCCATCCGATCCTCAGAATTATAAGATAGCTCAAAGGGAGTACCCTTCACCAGGGTCTGCTAATGCTGATGTGAAGGTTTCACAGAAATTTCATATTGATGTGAAGGGTGGGGTTAATCTTGATTCTTTGATGTCCTTTGATCTCCTTGTAAACATTGCCAAGTATACAGACACCAGCGGGGGCAACTCTGCACAAGAAAGGATAGGTATCTCGGCATCAAATGTCGTATGTTCCATAGCAGGAACCCCCGGTAAAGGGCTCATTCGGTCAATAAATGTAAGGCAGAGTTCTGATATTGCTGGTCAAAGACTTCTGCTAGAAGTCTGTCCTTATCAGGAGATGACAGGGTCTAGTACGCTTGTAGTGGAAGTATCTGAAGACCCCAATACTGGAGAAGGAGCGAACAAAAATCCTTTTGTCTTATTAGGTAGATATGACACAGATACTGATCTTGAAGTGGAAAACGGGTCTACTCAATTATCTATTGGGGACTCCTTAGCTCTTTTTACAGACGAGTACAGCAGCAACACTGCAGCCCTAGTTACAAATGATAGGGTAGTCCTAAAGAATTGGGCTTCCTTGGATATGATGGGGGCAGGGGATAATGCTCCGGCCCTAAGGGATTCCTATGGAAGTGTGGGCAAACCCGGTCAGGTGCTGGTATCTTTGGCCGATGAAGAAAGTGGTGTTCATGGTGGAGTTGCTTGGAGCAGCGACCATCTCTTGTTAGTGGACAATATTGCAGCTCTAAGGCAAACTCCTCCTACTAAAGGCTCCATGGTAGCTTATGTGAAAGGATATTACTCCCCCGGTGATGGTGGTGGTGGGTTTTTCCAGGCAAAGGGGGGTACCTACTCAGACGATGGGGGTTATATTATTGTTAACCCCAGTTATCCTAGATATGCTTGGTTCCGTCAGCTTACCAACAATGAACTTAATGTCTGGGGCTTTGGTGCCATTCCTCTAATGAATCCATTCACAAATACCCCTGTGGACCGTACAGAGCAGATTATAGATGCGATTGCTTCTGCCAAAACTAATACTTTGGGTTTGCTCATCCCTACTGGTTCTGTGTACTCTATAGCTGATGGTGTTACATTAACCTTCCCTCAGGGAGTGCCCCTGAGGATGGAACAGGGTACTTTTTTCTACTATGATAATGAGGGTACAAGTAGGCCTAAAGTTGTGTTTAATGGCCCAACTACTATACATACGGATGAGGCTCTTACCCACCCTACCCATGGGGCAATGCTGCTTTTTGGCCCTACCTCTGTTAACGAGGTATACCCAGAATGGTGGTATGCTCAGGCGGGGGACCCGAATGCTTCTAACCCTTTGGTGGATAGCACGGCTTCTCTTATTGACATGTATACCAGTCTTCAGTATGGGGAGACCAATCAAACCTCTACTACATACCTCCCTAACAGGAAGTATATAAAAGTCATATTTGGTAAGATGGAGGATGTATCTCAGACCGACCGTAGGTATATGATATCGGATGAGGTTAAAATGCTTTCCCCCACAGTGTTTATGGGTGGGGCACACATATACATTACGTCAGTAGGCAAGTGGACTGTTCGGAATACTATTGAAGCCCCAAATAAAGTACTGTTTGTAGTAGCAACCGATGCCTCCGGGAATACTGACAGTGACTATTACTATGATGGGTCTGCGTATGGGGAAGACTCCTATTATGCTGAAGGGACTTACAGTGATGGTGGGTATGGTTATTCCTGCTCATCAGACATTGTAAGCTGGGAGAAAAATGCCAACCCAAGTATAAACGTCACTTGGTTTGGTATGAGGTGCTCAGATGGTTCTACACACTACGCTTCTTTAAATAAAGATGCAGTATCCCTCCTGCACAGACTTTTCCACTGCCTGGGAAGCTCTGCTGTGTATTATTTCCCTCCAGGGGAATATACTTTTATGGATTCCTATGGCCCTATAGATTTTGGCGATGCCCTCTTGGAAATGGCTCCAAATGCCATGTTTGATATAAGGGATACCTCCTATTTCAAAATCTCGGGATTTGTGGGGGATAGTAATGGATGTAAATTTATCTACCAGGGCACTGATGCCTCTGTTGTGAATTTCCCTATTATAAGTGGAGGAGACATTCATGTAGAGTGGTTCAGGACAAATGGGTTCTCAGATACGGATACCCTAAAGTTTTCTATAGGGTCTTTACTACGATCCGTAGAAAAGGGTTATGCTTACTCAGGAACTTACGGTTATGGGGCTTATGACTATGCTTGGTTGACAGGGGAGGGTAGGACATATGCCATAACAGAAGACTTGATTTTTTCTGCCGGAAAAAAGTATGAAGAGAATTACACTCCCTTTTATGGCTACGGTGCAGGAATTAAGGATGTCTCATTAAATTTTGGTAGTTCTGGTTTTGTGTTCCAGACCTCAGAAATAAGTGATAACCCTTATAGCGCAGTCCATGTAGAGGGGTGGAGGTTTAGTAATATGGTCTTTGGGGCTGCTTACTATAACCCCATAAACCTAGTATTTGCAAACAATGCCATATTTGAAAAATGCCAGTTCGAGGGAGGGGTGTTCCTAGATACCTTCGGGTCAGATCACTTAAGGCATGCTTCCAATACAACACGGATAGTGAATTGTGCCCTTGTAAATAGTGGTATAAGGCTATCTAGCGGCTCAATCCAAGGTTGCTCTTTTGATTATAGTGATAGCTCTTTTCTTACTAACCTTGATAAGTATGCTATTTACCTCCTGTATTCCTGTAACTTTTCTGGAAATAGAGTAACCTGTACACCTGACTCACCTGAGATACCCTTATATAACACTGTGTCCATAGGGGATCGTAGTACAGAGACATTTATAAGTAACTGCCAGTTCTATAACTCCTCTATGACCATTAACAAAGGCAGTGGCGTTTCTGTAATAGGAAACTCCTTCGTAGCTAACAGTAACTATACTCCCAATACATTTCACAATCCTATAATGAGTTCTATGTTGGGGACTTTTATAACCTTGGAAGGATCACCTAGCGGTGATAGGCCCTATGAGTGTATTGGGTTAACCATAACAGGTAATAGATTTTTTGAGAAAAGTATTGAGGCAGAGGATGCCGCCTATGTGGATAACTACTCAGATATATACAATATTGGTGGAGCACCTACATATCTAACAAAGGCAACTGTCCTTAACTTTGAGGCAATAGCCGTAAAAGCAGATACTTATTATAACCATGGTGAGATATGGGATGTGGTGGTTAAGGATAACACAGGTACACGAGGAATCAACGTTAGGGCTACGGAACTTACAGAGATGAGGGTGGTGATGTCAGAGGACATAACCAGTACTACCACTGTTTTTAATGTACCTCGTGTCCACGGGTCTGATTTTGAGTACTTACTAGGGCTTTCATTACCAGAGACATCAAGAAGGCTTTTTGGATACCCTCAGGGTCCCTTAGCGGTAACTGTGTCCGCCCGAGATTTTAAGAATAGTAAAGATTATATGGGTAACCTATCTGGGTCATGCAGGATCTTTACGAATGATGATCCTAACGCTTATTGGTTGGTCTACGTATCACATTCTGCTATGACAGGTAATACAAATACCGCCATGACTTGGTATCCTGGAGGTCCTTCTCGTGAGGTGTCTGGTGCTACTCGTTTTTATGACTTGGTTATAAGGGTTACCTTCAAGACTTATAAAGAAAGGATGTCCTCCGCTATTGGTTTTTACGAAACTAGTAACCCCTCAGAGCCCTCTGTTCGATTGAACCTGTCACGTTCGGGTGAAACCCTCAATAGGATGTAGTCATGGCCGGTTATGATGATCAAGGTGAGAATCCTTTTTTCCCCTCCTACCAGGAGGGGGCCGCAATTACTAAGACGGAATTTCCAAGTCTTGCAAAAAGAGTACCCATGGAAAGGGTTTACTGGCTCATACGGACATATGGCCCAGGACTGACTCTTTACCAGAGGGATATGGTTTGGCACGAGCTACAAAATGCAGGAGTACTAGAAAAGATAGACGACCCCTCTTTTGAGGAACTGGTTAAGGGAATAGTGCAAAAAATCCAGGGTAAAACAGCATCCGCTCTAAAGGCTTTTGACCAACGCCGGGAGAGGACATTCTGTCCCCGTCATACATAGGAAATAAAACATGGCTGATAAGAAGGGCACTAAAAAAGAAACCTACGACAGGATGGCGAGGGAAATACAAGTGGATGCCAGCAGGGTCAATGGACTATTTCAGGTATCCTCAGCTCAAAGGGGTGCCCTAGAGAAAAGTTTAGGGGTATTTATTAAGGCAAGCGAAGAAGCGGAAGATCTCTTAAAGAGTTTATCTCAGAAAATGCAGGAAGTTGATGAGCAAGGGGCAGATGAGATCCGGAGGATAAGGGTTGTGAATGCATCAAATCTCCGATTGTCAAAAAGCCTTATGGCAAATTTCGGAAGGATTAGAGACCTGAAAGCAAACTCCCTCATAGTCTCTTGATAGCGAAGGATACCTTATATGAGCACAACTAAAAAATTGTCCGAAAGAAAGAAACTCTCTGTTCGTGTGTCGGGAATTGAAGAAACATATTCTACACCTCCTACAAAGAGGGCTTCTATCCCCTATACTGAAAAAGAGATACAGGCCCGAAAGGTTGAAGCCCAAAGTAAGATGGTAAGATTGGCAGGTGGTTTCCCAAGCAGAACTGCTAGTGCCTACATGTCTGGGGATACCCTGGACGGGTCAGGTGGCAACTGGTACTCTCCCCAACTAAGTACGGACTTTCTGGAGAAGCCCCAGAATCTAAGAGAAAGAAGAGCTTGGTATCGTCATTTTTACAATTCATCAGAGATAGTGGGTGCAGCGATAGATCTACACAGCACAATTCCTCTGTCCAAGCTTCGTCTTCGAAAACCAAAAGCGGCAAACCCGCATTTGGCAGAATATTCTTACAGGTTCTTTTCAAAGATGATTGATAGGCTAAAGCTGTTGCAAACACTTACTGAGATAAGTCATGAATACTGGATGTTTGGTAATGTGGTTCCTTACGTTGAAGACCACAACCCCTATATGGACATGGCTGAGGATGCTAAAAACTCCCTAAAGGCAAGGGGTAAAGCTCAGTCTGATCTTCTTTTAGAGAAGTATAAGATAAGGGACACCGACCCTAATTATGTTGGTTGGAGAAAGATAACTATCCTCCCTCCGGATCAAGTACGCATAGTAAGAAAGCCTTTTTCGGATAACCCAATAATTGAATTCTTGCCCGACCCAGAAACCAAGGCAGTACTGAACAGGTCTTTCACACTGCAGAGTTCGGCTTGGGACTCCTCAAGTGATCCTTTTACACAAACAAGGGTTCCTGAGGCTATGCTAGAGTCTCTAGCTGAGGGAGGGACAATACTCCTTCAACAGAATCCTAGTGAAGGTTCTTTTGCCACACATATCGCCCGTAAAAAGTCCCAGTATGAGACTCTTGGTGTATCCATTCTTGAAAGATGTGTAAATACCTTGCTTGTAAAAGATAAGCTGCGCCAAGCGCAAACTTCCATTGCCTCTAGGCACATGACACCAATAAGGGTAGTGTGGGGAGAGAAGCTTAATGACATGCAACTAGATGATTTGCGTATGCAGATTGATATGTCATTAATGGACCCTGACTATTCTATTGTGGCAAACTATGAGATCCATTGGGATGAACAGGGTTCCAATCAGAGACTTCTTGACTTAACCAATGAGTTTGAAAGGTATGACGCAGATTTATATGCGGGTCTAGGAGTCACCAAGGAAATGATGACAGGAGAAGCATCCTACTCTGGCTCTAAAATATCTCTGGAATTACTAAACATTCAGTATATGCTGTTCCGTGAAATGCTGCAAGAGTTCGTGGAAAAATCTTTGTTCGAGCCTGTGGCTAGACGCAAGGGTTTTGTAGAGACGGATGAGTATGGGAATGAAGTTGTTATCTATCCCAAGATATCTTTTACTCGCATGTCCATTAGGGATAATGACGCCGTATTTGAGCAGGTGATGCAGTTGTATAACAAGGGTAGTCTACCTGCAGATGATATCTACGATATTTTAGGCCTAGACGGTGACGCCGTTGCTTCCAAGCTTAATAATGACTTGTTCACCGTTAAGGATGCCTCTTTGAACGACCTAGTACGTGGAGCTTATCAAGCGGCAGCTCAGGATCTAGTACAGAAGACTAACCTGACCCAAAAGGCAGCAGAAGCCATGAACCTGTCTATCAATAAGGAATCAGACACAGGGGACGAAGGGGCTGCTGCGGGTGGGATGAGGTTTGCAAGTGTAGACCCTTCCCTTAAAAAGCTTTTTGATAAATTAGCATCAAACCCTGAACTGGTTAAAAGGCTAGTGGGGGAATTAGAAGGAGACACACATGCCTAATCTAATTGCTATTGCTGAATTACTGAGGAAAATGGCGGACGAGATCGTTGACTCTGAACCTGAAAGTGCAGAGAAAGAAGCTGCTCTTAAGAGTCTCGATGACAAGCACAGGAAGTATATAAAGCCCCCTAATGAAAAACCCCCAAGAAGAGAAAGGGGTTTGCCTTTGTCAGAGACTAGGGATTATGGAAAGGACTATATGAGAGAGTATAGGGCAGAGGGAAAAGACAGCCATGCCTATATTCCCAAGAAAAAGAAGGTAGACAAATGAATGCAGTAGAAAGGTTAGGAAAGTTGGTGAATGCCCTGAACGAGTTCGTAGCAGAGGGCAACAATGACGTTCATCCAGAGAAGGTCCAGAAGGACTTTACGGCTGTTATGAAAGCCGCTCATACTCTGTCCTTTTCTGCAGTAGACGTGGCGACAAAGCTGGAAGCAGGGGAAGGTATGGAAACCGAACCTAAGGAAAATAAGACCGCGGAGACCATGTCCCGATTTGCAGCTGTTATCGATCTGCATCAGAAAAAGAAGGCTTCCGTCCTATATGGATAATCTTTTAATCCATATAAAATAACCAGAGAAATTTTAACAGTATCAGGCGCTTTCCTATGCCAAAAAAAGAAAATATCCTAAAAGGTATTCCTGAGGTTGACAACAACGCTAGAGACCGCTTTACCTATTGGAAGACTCCTGTTATAGAGGAATCCTCTAATGTTGGTGGTGACGCCTCAAATGGTGCCGGTTTAGTGGCAGGGGATATCACTGAAAAAGATATCAAGTCTATTGTAGACAATGCCTTGACCCATGTGGACAAAAGGACACTGGAGGCAGATAGGGAAGGGGCAGTATTCTCTGCCGTTCTAATGGCAATTGGGTCCTTAGAAGATGGTAAGTGGCAGTCCAAAATAGGGCCGGAAGTGTTTGACCTAATATGTCGGCAGACGGACAAGGCTCTTACGGGCAAGAAAGAATCCAAAATTGAGAAGACCAAAGATCAGAATGAGGATACTATGGCAATGTCAAAGAGCGCAGCTCCTAAAGTTACTGAGGTAACTGATACGGGAAGAGTTAATTCTATCCCAAAAGCAAAAGTTATGAAGGTGCTCCAAGGAGTCCCCGCAAGGGCTAGGGCTCAAGTTCGCAATCAGATGTCGGGAGGAGGGAATATTATGCTCTTGGCTTCTCTTGTAGGCTGCCTGGACAGGATAGCAGGAAATCTGCAGGAAAAAGGGCGCAATGATTTGGCTGAAGAATTGGATAAAGTAGCCAATGCTATTGAGGCTTCTGCGGAGGGAGTCTGATGACCAAGATGAAGAAGTTCTTCAAGTCTTTCCTTCCATTAGCTACGGATACTAATGATCAAGGAAAAAGAAAGGTATCTATAGGAAGGGCTCCACTGCTTATTGTCCTTCTTACTATGTGCTACCACTATATTACAAAAGGAACTGGTCCCGATTCTGGAATACTGGCTTTTATCGGTATGGCCATGGCTTACAATGGATTCAGTAAAACAAAACTAACCCAGGGCGACGGTGGAAACAACGAAGCCCCCATGGACTAAAAGAGGTGACCATGTTTACCAAGAAAGCACTAGAGAAATACAAGATGGCAACAGAACTCCAGCTGGAAGGACTGAAGCTTATCAAGCAGTCTATGGATCTCATGGATTCTGCACAGGCTGCCGAAAAGGTAGTGGGGGACCCCGCTAACGTAGATGTCATGCAAGGGGGGTCAGGAGGGGTGCCCGGCTCTACACAAGAAGGGGCTGAAATTATTCTAGCACTTCCTGAGGAAGTTCGTACGGCATGCCTTGAAACTTTGGATAAGGTGGCTAGGGAACTCTCTGCTTCTCAGGTAGAGGAACAGCTCAAAATGGCTTTGCAGTTGGATGACATTTCTTCTAATATTCAGAGGAATGCCTTTGTCTATGAGAAAGACAGGGTAGCCCCTGAACAGGAGATCAAGGATTTCTTCGAGAAGGGCCACCAGGTTCATGAAGGTGGTAAGAACTTACCGGATGCAGGGATGTTCAAAACAGATATTAGCCATGAAGTGGCTTCTATGGTAAAGAATCCCGTCCCTTACCAAAAGCTCTGATTTAAACACCGTTCTCTATTCTCCACTCAATTAAGTATAGAGCGGGATTTACATAATTGCCATCAAGACAAGCCTTTCCGGCAAAGGAAGGGCTTGTTTCTTTTTCTAAGTCTTCCAAGAACTGGGGGGTGTTCCTGCTAATTATATGGGGGGAGGATGTCCCGGTGTTAGCAATAGATTCTAGGGGGGTCCCAAGGACATCTAGGCAGGACCTAGAAGCGGTACCTACAGTAGATATATATGCTATAAGGGCTCTCCTCTTAAGTAATTCGTCATAGATTTGCTCTAGGGTTATTTTTCCATGCTTTTTAATAAAAAGAGATCGGTACTCTTCTCTGGTATAGGCAGTTTCCTCAGGGTCTATAAAGAAGGGAGCCATAGGGTCCGTAGCCCAGAGTCTGGAATTCTTTATGCGAAGGGAATCTTCATGGGGTATACTATTCGGGATATTGTGAAAATCCCAGAAATGATCGAAAAGGGAGCCTAGTTCTTGCATATCCAAGGGTCTTTCGTAAGTATCCATAGCTATCCTATACCCATGAGAGCTTAGTAGAATAACCTTTTAATAGAATTACTTTGAAAATAATATCAAGGAAAACAGCATGTTCAGCAATATTGAATCCCTCATAAAAGCCAAAGAATTACAGTTGCAAGGAATAAACGCCTTGCTGGAATCTCAAA
>Ga0265293_10010090_pt1 | contig 13308 bp, 10 predicted proteins | sample Munlanlewell138R_FD_192505 | JGI IMG/M metagenome (GOLD analysis project Ga0265293, IMG submission 192505) | Leachate microbial communities from a municipal landfill in Southern Ontario, Canada - Leachate well 138R | ecosystem: Engineered > Solid waste > Landfill > Unclassified | place: Canada...
GTGGTACGCACCGGGTGAATGGTCATGGTGGCGGAGGGCACGATAAACGACCGCTTGGCAGACACCGCGAGCGGCACCCCGATGGAGTGCCCGCCCCCGAGGACAATGGACACCGTGGGCTTGGTCATGGAGGCGATCACCTCCGCGATGGCCAGCCCCGCCTCCACATCCCCGCCCATCGTGTTGAGCACCACCAAAATGCCGTCCACCCGCTGGCTTTCCTCCAACGCAATGAGCAGGGGGATGACATGGTCGTACTTGGTTGCTTTCTGATTGCCGTCCAGCAGATAGTGCCCCTCCACCTGCCCAATGATACTCAGGCAATAGAAGGACTCATGGTCGTTGCCGGCAAAAGTACTGCCGCTCTCCTTGATGCCGTCCATCTTATCGGGGTTCTGCGCCCCCCCACCTGGCGCCTCCGGCGCTGTCTTTTCGGCGCGCGCCTCTCCCTTTTCACTCCCCTGCGGGCTATTCTGCTCCGCCTGATGCTGCTGATTTTGACACGACTCTTGCATAGACACACACCTTTTTTCATTTAGTTTGTGCCATTCGCTGTTGAATTATCAAAATACCGCCCCCCTTCTTGTGAAAGTGGAGAATCTTCTTGTTTTTTGCCGAATTTCTTTGAGCGGCAATTTACTTTTCTTCTTTTTTATGATATAATCATGATGAAAAGATATGTCATCCAAAGGAGTGTAAACATGCCCAAAATCATGATTGAAACATCCGCCCGGCATATTCACCTCAAGCGGGAGGATGTGGACACGCTGTTTGGCAAGGGCTATCAGCTGACCCCCAAAAAAGAGCTGAGCCAACCCGGACAGTACGCCGCTGCCGAAAAGCTCACCGTGGTCGGCCCCCGCGGACAGTTGAACGCCACCATTTTAGGCCCCGAGCGCAACATCACGCAGGTTGAGCTCTCCCTCACTGACGCCCGAACCATCGGTGTCGGACTGCCCATCCGCGAGAGCGGCGACATCGCCGGTTCGGGGAAGTGCAAGCTCATTGGCCCCGCCGGCGAGCTGGAGCTGACCGAAGGGGTCATCGCCGCCAAACGCCACGTCCACTTAGACCCCGCGACGGCGGCCGCCTACGGACTGCACGACAAGCAGGTTGTTCAGGTGCGGACCAACGGCGAGCGCCCGCTGGTCTTTGATGAGGTGGTGGTTCGCGTGCGGGCGGATTTTCTGCCCACCATGCACATCGACACCGACGAAGCCAACGCCGCCTATGGCGTCACCGAGGGCGAAATCATTGCCCACTGACAGAGAAAAGGAGAGAAAACTATGAGCAAATGTGAATATGCCATGAGCCATGAAGTGCAGCATATGTGCCAAGTGAAGCAAGGCCCCAACCACGGCCCGTCCCCCATCCCCGAAGAGGGCAAGTGGGTCAAGGCCAAACAAATCACCGATATTTCCGGCCTCACCCACGGTGTGGGCTGGTGCGCCCCCCAGCAGGGCGCCTGCAAACTCACCCTGAATGTCAAAAAAGGGGTGGTTGAGGAAGCGCTGGTGGAGACCATCGGCTGTTCCGGCATGACCCACTCGGCCGCCATGGCCGCCGAGATTCTGCCGGGCAAGACCATCCTTGAAGCCATGAATACCGACCTGGTATGCGACGCTATCAACACCGCCATGCGGGAACTGTTCCTGCAGATCGCCTATGGCAGAACCCAGTCCGCCTTTTCGGAGGACGGCCTGCCCATCGGCGCGGGACTGGAGGACCTCGGCAAGGGCTCTTGCTCACAGGTCGGCACCATGTACGGCACTCGGGTCAAAGGGGTGCGCTATCTGGAGATGGCAGAGGGGTATGTCACCCGTCTGGCGCTGGACGAGCAGTCTGAGGTCATTGGCTATGAATTTGTTTCATTCGGCAAAATGGCCGACCTCATCAAAAAAGGCATGGAACCCGGCGAGGCATACAAAGCCTCCATGGGCACATACGGCAGGTTCGATGGCGCGTATCAGTACATCGATCCCCGTAAAGAATAAAGGGGGTACGAAAAATGGCATTATTTGAAAGTTACGAGAGAAGAGTGGATAAAATCAATGCAACTTTGGCCGAATACGGTATCCCCTCTATCGAATCATGCAAAGAAATCACCCTGGCAAAGGGCATCGACTGCGATAAAATCGTCCGCGGCACCCAGCCCATCTGTTTTGAAAATGCCGTGTGGGCCTACACCGTCGGCGCCGCCATCGCCCTGAAAAAAGGCTGCACCAAAGCCGCCGATGCCGCCGCTGCCATCGGGATCGGCCTGCAGGCGTTCTGCATTCCCGGCTCGGTCGCCGAAAACCGCAAGGTCGGCCTTGGCCACGGTAATTTAGGCGCCATGTTGCTCTCCGAGGAGACCTCCTGCTTCTGCTTCTTGGCAGGGCACGAGTCGTTTGCCGCCGCCGAGGGCGCCATCAAGATCGCCCTGAACGCCAACAAGGTCAGAAAGCAGCCCCTGCGCGTCATCCTCAACGGTCTGGGCAAGGATGCCGCCTACATCATCTCCCGCATCAACGGCTTTACTTATGTGGAAACCACCTTTGACCATGCGACCGAACAGATCAGCGTACTCTCCGAGAAAGCCTTCTCCACCGGACCGCGGGCAGCCGTCCGTTGCTACGGTGCCGAGGATGTGCCCGAGGGTGTTGCCATCATGCAACTTGAGCATGTCGGGGTCTCCATCACCGGAAACTCCACCAACCCCACCCGTTTTCAGCATCCCGTGGCAGGGACTTACAAAAAATGGTGCAATGAGAACGACCAGCGCTACTTTTCAGTCGCCTCGGGCGGCGGCACCGGCAGAACGCTGCACCCCGACAACATGGCAGCCGGCCCCGCCTCCTACGGCATGACCGACACCATGGGGCGTATGCACTCCGACGCCCAGTTTGCCGGCTCCTCCTCCGTCCCCGCGCATGTTGAAATGATGGGCCTCATCGGCATGGGCAACAACCCCATGGTCGGCGCCACCGTCGCCGTGGCCGTCGCCATTGAGGAAGCCTCCAAGCATTAAACCAATCGCCCCTTCAAACAGCGCCCTTGTCTCACCACAAGGGCGCTGTTTTTCGCCCTCCCCCGCCTTTTTCCCGTCCGCTCTTGCCTCCTTCTCCGAAAAAAGCACCACGAAAAAATCCCGCCCATCCTCACAGATGGGCGAGATTCATGACATAGCGTTTATTTCCCCGGGATATAGCCGCTCAGGTCAACCGGCTTGTCGTTGTGGTCGCGGATGACCAGCTTGCCGGTGATGTCGGTGAGCTTCATCATTCTACCCCAGCGGGTATTGACAATTTCAAAGTGGTAGGGCTTGCTGACCTCGACATACTCGTCAATATCCAGCCCCACGCTCATCTTGTCAAAGTTGTCGTCCAGCGGCAGGATATAGACGGTAGCATTTTTCAACCCGTTGATCTGCATACGGTGCACGGCAAAGTACTCACCCGGCGACTCCTCGCCGCAGACCAGCACCCCGTCCGTGGGCTGGCTGACAAACGCACGGCATTCAAGGTGCCACGCGCGGGGGAAGCGGTAGGTACTGCGCCCGCCCTGCAGGTAGGTCTCAAAGCCCTTAAACAGCGGCGCGCCCAGCTCGGTGCCAAAGGAAAGCTCGACCGTCGTATCGCGACTGCAAGCCGAAAACCACAGGCTGCTGCGGTGGCGGGAACACATGATCATCGGGCTCCAGCTCCTCGGAGAGCGGCGGACAAGGCGAATGTCTATCTCGGTAAAACGTGCCGCCATGGCAAAGTGCCGCGCCAGCTCGATCTTTTCGGGCGTGTAAACTTTGGTTGGCAAGCCGTACCCACGGCACCAAACCGCCGTCCCGCCGTGCTGTACCTTGGCGAGCACCACGCGCTTTTCATCCCCGCGGTAGACGGTGGAGAGCACCTCACAGCCGTCAGCCACTTCCGCCACACCACCCATGCTTTGCCGGTCATAGTCGGCGGCATGCGAGAGCTGCGCTCCCAGATCCAGGTCTCCCGCCATATTCGTCTGCAGGGTGAAGTGACCGTCCAGGCTCTGCTCCAGGCGAATGCCCAGCAGTTGCCGGAGCTCTGCGCACGCCCCCTCAAGGGAGCCGTACAGCATCACGCGCCCGCCCGCCTCGACAAAGCGGATGATCTCACGATTCATGGGGCTGTCGGGCTGGGGCACCGGGATCACCAGCGTATGGCTCGCTAAGAACTGCGGGTCCTTGCCTCTCACTGACAGAAAATTCTCATAAGACATGACCGAGGAGACGGGCAGCCCGGAGTTGATGGCGTGCACCATGAACCAGTCCTCGGAGGTGACCTTCAGCCGCCTGCCCTCGCCCAGCGTCTGGTAGTCGGCAAAGGGATAAATCCACACCAGCGGTGAGGGTGCGTCCGGGGCGGAGTCAAAGGCGCGCACAAAGTGGGCGGTAGGCTCCAGCACACAGCGTTCGGGCATCTCGCCAAAGGAGTTGTCAATGGTGAGGATATGCATATGGTCGGGCAACTGCACCTTCCCTTGCTCGTTCAGGCGCGCGCAGGCCAGCGTCATATAGATATCGTGGGGCTGTCCCTCGTAGCGGTCCTGCCACGGGGAGTTGCTCCACCACGGGTCATGCAGGTAGTTGCGGTACAGGATATGCTCGCCCGGCAGCTCGGCCATGCGGCTCATATAGCTGGCAAGCTCCAGTCCAAAGTTGAAGTCCAGCGCCGACCATGGCGGGTTGGGCGGGGGCAGGAAGTCCAGCTTCTCGTACAGCTCCTTGGCGTTGGCGCCGCACGTGGCAAAATCCAGCCCGGCGGTGGAGTTGGTGCCGCGGGTACGAATGGGGTAGTGGAATTCCGAGGTAAAATAATCCCAGAACTTGAGCAGGGTCCTCATGTCCTCCTCGTGCTCCGCGTCGGTCCGCTCAAAGCCGCCGGTCGCACCACCTCCGGCGGTGGTTGCCTCGCCGCCAAAGCCAAATCCGTTAGAAAACCAGATGAAATCAAAGCCCAGGTCCTCAAAGTACCGTTGAGCCTGCTTGCCCAGGAAAGTGCCGAACGGCTCGCCCTCCGGAATCCCCTTGGGATAGGCGGCATAAGGCCGGTTGTCGGCGTGCAGGGTGGAACGGCAGGAGAGGAAAGCAAAATCATTACCCTCCGCAATGATCAGGCACTCACGGTGGCGCCGGTACTTGAAGTCGGACACGGCAAACTCCGGACCGGGGTCAAATGTCTCGCCCACAGTCACGGGCAGCCCGGTGAGCTCCGGCCCGATGCGCTTGATGGTCTCGACAATGCGCTTCAGGTCGCGGTAGGTAAAGGTGACGGGTTGATCACAGTAGGGAAACGGCGCATTGTGCATGGAGATACGGCGGGGGTCGGTGTCCTGGTTCCAGTAGTTGCGCTTATTGGCGCCGCCGATATGCCGGCCCCACTCAAAGGTGTCATCCAGCTTTCCGGCATAGTCCAGTATCTGGCTGCCGTCGGCCGCCCAGAACATAATGCCCACGCTCTCCGCGTGCCTGGACAGCGGTGCCCAGTCGGTGAAGACCTGCCGCACGACCTGCTCCACAAAAGGCTGGTCTAACCTTGTGAAGGGCTTCAGACTCATCTCAAAGACAATGTTTTTTAACTTTTTCATTGGCTCATCCTTCCTCAGCAATATCGTTTTTCCTGCCCTTCCATTATACCCGAGGCGGACTGCAAATGCAAGGCTTTTGAAAATTTTTCAATGCCTTGCCGGGAAGACGCTTACCGCTTCTGCCGCACCACCCGGATCACGCGGACAATGACCGGAGCGAGAATGATGTTCAGCCCCAGCTCAATGAGGAAGTTGACGCCGACCATGGTGAAAATGGTGTAGGACAGCACGTGGGTACCGCCCGCCCACACTTTCAAAGTATCAAGAAAGAAAACAAACATAAAGATGCAGAACAGGCCGGTATTGACCACAGGTGCAGTCACGGCGGCGAGCGGCACCGACAGGACCTCCTGCCGCTTCCCGCACCATTTGGCGACGGCACCGGCAGCCCCGCCGGCAGCCACGCCCTTCACAAGACAGATGAGGGTAGTGAAAAACGGGTTGATCCCCCACAAAATATTCCCCCCCGGGTCCAGCCCGCCGAAACAGGCCGAGAGGACCACCACGCCAAAGACCAGCCCCAGCCCCATGCCGGCACGCGCACCGTAGAGTACCGCGCCAATGACCAGGGGAATCAGCACCAGCGACAGGGGAAAGGTGCCGATGGTAATGGTATAACTGAGTAATTGCAACACCACAATCAGGGCTGCCAGCAAGGAAAGCTGCACCATCCGCAGCACTTTTTGATTTTGAATGCGCTCCATGACACACCTCTTTCTTCATTTTCCACCGAAAATCACAGAAAATGAATTTTAATACACTGATTGTAGCACAAATTCACCCGCCTGTCAAGAATCAAATCCAATCATTTTTCAACAAACATATCCCTGCATGGTGAATACTTCTGTGGCACTATCCATAAAAAAAAGAACAAAACGCCATTTTACCCATTTTCAGGGCGACTTCACCCCTCGCAACCGGCAGCAGCTCCTGTTTTTTGCCTCCCGACGACTTCTCCCGCCTGCCGCATAAACTTTCACCGCCGTGAATGACGCACGCCCCCCGCCGCCCGGGGAGCAAATGTCAGCTTGACCGTGGCGGGATTTTGTGCTATGATGGGGAGGAAAGACAACAGTTCCGGCGCACAACAGACAGCCACGCAGAAAGAACGTCAAACATGAAGGACCTTGCACAGTATCGCCATATTATTTGGGATTTCAACGGCACCATTTTAGATGATGTCGCCCCCGGGATTGCGGCAGTGAACACCCTGCTCTCACGCCGCGGCCTGCCCGCCATATCCAGTCGCGAGGCGTACCACGCGGTTTTCCGCTTCCCGATTGAGGCGTACTACCGCCGCATCGGACTGGAGGGGGAGCCCTTTGAGCAGCTGGCAGTCGAGTGGGTGCGGGCGTACCGTGAAAGGGAAGACGGCATACCGCTCCGCGCCGGTGTCGCAGAACTGCTGGATGCCTTTGCGGCACGGGGCTTGGGGCAGTCGGTCATCTCCGCCTCCGAGGAGCAGATGCTCCGGCGGCAATTGCACGCACTGGGAATTTTGGAGCGTTTTGACGCCGTCTTGGGACGCACGGATATTTATGCGGTCGATAAAACCGACATTGCCCTGGCATGGGCGAGCCGCCACCGGTCGAGTGCCACGCTGCTGATCGGCGACACCGATCACGACTGGTACACCGCGCAGGCGGCGGGCTTTGACTGCCTGCTGGTCGCGGGCGGCCACCAAAGCAAGGAGTACCTGCTGACACTGGGGTGTGAGGTGGCGGATGACCTGTGGGATGTCGCCGGCCGGCTGGGCGTGTGACTGCCCATCCTCCCTGATAGGACACCCTATTTGGCAAAAAATCATTCCTACCCCCCTTATTTGACGACAAAACGAACAGGAAGGAACCGTTTCCATGGCATTTGACGCAGGCATGCTGTTGGCAGTGACCCACGAGATCAACGCATTTTGCGGGGCGGGTGGCGCCAGGGTTGACAAGGTGTTTCAGCCCCAAAAGGACGAGGTGGTGCTGGTGCTGCACGCCGAGCACCGTACCCGGCGCCTGTGTCTCAACGCAGGCGCGGGCAGCCCGCGGCTGGGATTTACCGAGCGCAGCAAGGACAACCCCGCCGCCCCACCCATGTTCTGTATGCTACTCCGCAAACATCTGACGGGCGCGCGCCTCACCGCCCTCGGGCAGGAGGGCTTTGAACGGGTGGCGCGGCTCTGCTTTTCCGCTTCCGACGACATGGGCTTTGAGCGCACCAAGTATCTCATAATAGAAATCATGGGCAAGTACAGCAACCTCATTTTGCTCGACCACACCGACAAAATTCTGTCCCCTCTCTATCTCGTGGACTTCACCACCAGCCGCCTCCGGCAGGTACTGCCCGGCATGACGTATGAATTGCCGCCCCCGCAGGACAAGCACAACCCGCTCTCCCTCACCGAAACTGTCTTTCGGGAGTTGTACGGGCAGGCGTCTCCGGAACAGACGGCTGAAAAATTCCTCACCGCCACCCTGCAGGGGGTCGCTCCCGAGACCGCCCGGGAGCTGGTCTACCGCTCGGCGGGGGACACTCGGGTGCCGCTCTTGGCCTGCCCGCCGGCGCGGCTTTGGGCGGTGCTTGCCGAGTGGTCCAGCGACCTTTTGGCAGGCCGCTTTTCCCCCACCCTGCTGACTGACCGCGAGGGAGAGCCGCTGGCGTATGCCTACATGCCGCTCTCCCATTTCGAAGGCTATGCCACGGCCCGGCAGTACGACAGTCTGGGCGAGCTGTTTGACGCCTTTTTCGGCGCCCGTGACAGGGCGGCGCAGCAGAAGCTGCTCTTGGCAGACCTGCGGCACGTCCTCTCCCGGGAAAGCGCACGGGTCGAGCGAAAAGTCGCCCTGCAGCGGGAGGAGATTGCGCAGGCACAGGAGGCGCTGGCGTATCGCCGGCAGGCCGACCTGCTCACCGCCAACCTTTACCGCATCAAAAAGGGGGAGGCGTCCTTTGTTTGCATCGACGAGGAGTCCCCCGACCGCTCCCCCCTCACCATTCCGCTGGACACCCGGCTCACGCCCGCCGCCAACGCGCAAAAGCTCTATAAAGTCTACCATAAGGCCAAGTCGGCGGTGCGCATCCTGACCGAGCAGATTGCGGCGGCAGAGGCGGAACTGCACTACCTGGCGACGGTCTCGGCCTTTGTAGAGCGCGCCGAGACGCCGGAGGAGCAGGAGGACATCCGGGCGGAGCTGCGGCAGGGGGGCTACCTGCCCGCGCCAAAGGCAGACACTGCGCGGCGGCGCAAGCAGTCAAAGCCGCTGGAGCTCACCACCCCCGGCGGCTACCCGCTGCTATGCGGTAAGAACAACCTGCAAAACGACCGTATCACCTTTGAGATTGCCACCAAGGGTGACCTTTGGTTTCATGTCAAGGGAGTGCCCGGCTCCCATGTCGTGCTGCTCTGCCGCGGGGAGGAGCCCTCGGCGGAGGACTATACGTTTGCCGCCACTATCGCCGCCTTTTACTCGAAGGCGGAGGGGCCAGTGGTGCCGGTCGACTATACCCGCGTCCGCCACCTCAAGCGCCCCGCGGGCGCCAAACCCGGGTATGTCATCTACCATACCAACCACACCGCCTATGTCAACCCGGCAGATTACAAAGCACTGCTCGGGGACGATCCCTCGGTTTCGACTTGACAAGTCGGGCGGGCGTTTGTATAATAGGTTTGTGTGAAGCGGCACCGGTCCGGTACGCCTGTCGCGCTCACTCACCGCCACACCGCAAGTCATTAACAGATACATAAAGGAGAACAGTTATGCTGTCATTTACAGCGCCGGAGGACATGACCTTTCAGAGCTGGTCCGCACATCAGGACCCGCCCCCCGCATTTTCCTCTCACGAGGAGGACGGAGAGGGCGTGCTGGCGATCGCCGCCGGCAACCACCCGTCCGGCTATGCCAAGTGGGTCAGCAGCAAGCTCAGCGTCCGGGGCAAAGAGGCTTGGGCATTTTCGGTCGAATATCGGGCGACGGAGGTCGCTTTTGAAAGTCGCAGCGTGTACTTTCTGTTGACCTGGACGGACGATGCAGGGAAGCAAGTCCAGCGCAACTATGTGGACGGTGTCACGACCACAGCGGACGGCTGGCGGGTACTGCAGGGTACCTATCCCGTGCCGGTGGGCGCTGTCGCGGTGCACTTTGATCTGGCATTGCGTTTCTGCCCGGGCGGCTCGGTGCGTTTCCGCCGCCTCAGGATGCTCCCCGTCGCATTGCCCAACCGGACGGTCCGCGTCGGGACGGCGTACATGACCAGCCGCAGGACCTTTGAGGGCAATGTCGAGCGCATGCTGCAACTGGTGGACAAGGCAGGCAGACTCCTCAAACCCGACATCCTCTGCTTTACCGAGACGGTGGCGTCCACCCTCACGGGGCTTTCCCGCAAGGAGTTGTCACAGCCCATCCCCGGACCGCTGACCGAGCTTTTCTCCGCGCGTGCCCGGGAGCACGGTATGTACATCATCCTGCCCATGCACGAGGTGGAGAACGGACTGTTCTACAACACCGCGTTGCTGCTCGGACGGCAGGGCGAGATCATCGGCAAGTATCGTAAAACGCATATCACACTCCGTGAGGGGGAATCGGGTGCCACCCCCGGCGACAGCTATCCGGTCTTTGATCTGGACTTCGGGCGGGTCGGCATCATGATCTGCTGGGACCAGATGTTCCCGGAGGTCGCGCGTATGCTCCGACTGGGCGGCGCGGAGATCATCTTTTTGCCTTCGTATGGTGACGAGCCCCTGCAGCAGCGGGCGCGGGCACGCGACAACGGCATCCCCGTGGTCGTCTCGGGACTCCATGAGCCGAAAACCAGCCGCATCATCGATTCTCTCGGCGAGATTATCGGCGAGGTGCAGGATGAGGAGGAAGGCATCTGCGTGAGAGAGATTGACCTGGCCCGGCGGCAGTATACCTATCATCTGTCCTTTGGCCCCTGCCTGAGCAATTCGGGCAGCACCTTCATGAGGGAACGGCATGTCGGCACCTATGACCTCATCAACGCGGACGGCCTGCTCCCCGCGCCCCCGGCAAACACCAAGCCGACCTCGTTTTTGGTCCGCACGAGCACTTCCACGGCACCCGTCGCACAGTGTTGCACCACGGAGGAGAAGAAGGACTGACCTTTCCCCCGCGTAACCCTACAAAAATGCGCTTTGCATCGGCTCAAAAGCCGACACAAAGCGCATTTTCTTTTTGATCATTGGGGGGTGTCTACAAAGCCAGGCGGCGCTCCGCGTAACCGGCAAGGCAATAAGCGGCGACACCGTAGGCGGCATAGAGCAGGTAGGTCATGAGAATGTACAGCACCTCTCCTGCATAAACGATCGGGTAGAACTCCACGAAAAACCCGATGGTGTCACGGATTTCCCCGGCGCATAACAGTATAAAACAAGCCGCGCCGATCCAAAGATTCATGGTTTTCAGTTTCGCCTGCCGCGCGGCGGCAATTCCGAGGCAAAGGAGCAGTAGCAGGTAAAAACCCCCCTGCCATAAGCACTGTATCAGGGACTCATAGAGGGAAAGCGCCAGGATGTAGTACCACTCGTAGAGGGCATGAAGCCGGTCTATATTGCTCAAAAAGGAGGAGAGGAAAGCCGAGAGAAAGACCGCGCCCAACAGCCAAAGCACCCGCCCGAGCGCTGCCTTCACTTTGCCCTCCTTCAGGCGATAGGCGGCAAGTCCGAACATCGTGGCGGCGGTGACGGTGGGCAGCAGTTTTAAGAAGAAGTACAGGACCTGCAACCAGGGACTCAGGGCGGACTGCAGGAACACAAAGAGAAAGTACAGGCTTCCCAGCAGCAGGTGCAGCCCGTAGACGGCAAGCATGACTTTCTTTTCAAAAGATGCCGCGGCGGCAGGCTCGGACATGGCACTCCTCCTTCCTAACAGTCGTTTTTCCCAGTATAGCACACCCGGCGCAGGATTGGTAGGGCTTTTTGTAAACTTTCTGCCCTCTGTCGCGTCGCGCGTTGTCAAGTCGCCGCCGCTGTCATATGCTATACAAGAAACATGAAGGGAGAATATCATGTCCACTTTGTCTACCTGTGAGAGGCCGCCCGACTACCGGGCACTGTGTGATACCTGTCTTGCCTTAGCCGAGGCATTTCCCGAGCGGCTGCAGCTCTGTGCGCTGGGCAGAAGTCTGTTGGGAAGGTCCATCCCGTACCTGATGTTCGGCAAGGGGAGCGAGACGGTTTTGTATGTAGGGGCGCACCACGGCATGGAGTGGATCACCTCTTTGGTGCTGCTACGTTTTGCGGAGGATTTTCAGAAGTCCCTTGCCGGAGAGGGCAGTGTCTGCGGCGTGAACATCCCCTTTCTCTACCGACACCGCCGTTTCATTGTCATTCCGACCCTCAATGTTGACGGGGTGGACATCCAGATCAACGGCGTCTCCGAGGACTGCATCCTGCGGGATCGTTTGCTCCGCATGAACGAGGGCAGCCCCGACTTTTCTCATTGGCAGGCGAACGCCCGGGGGGTAGACCTGAACCACAATTACCGGGAGGGCTTTGAGGCGTACAAAGCCCTCGAACAGGAGCAGCAGATTGTGGGCGGGCAAAGCACCCTGTACAGCGGCGAGTACCCCGAGTCCGAACCCGAGGTGGCGGCGTTGGCGACCCTGGTGCGCATCCTGCACCCCCGCATCATCCTGACCCTGCACACCCAGGGCGAGGAAATTTATTGGGGGGCACCAAATGCCACGCCGCAGATGTACCGCATCGGTAAAAAGTTAGCCGCCATGACCGGCTACCGTTTGGCGAGCGCCGAGGGCACCGCGGCGTATGGGGGCCTGACCGACTGGGCGGTCGCCGAGCTCGGCATCCCCTCCTACACGCTGGAATGCGGGCTGGGCGTCAATCCCCTGCCGCTCAGCCAGTGCAGCGACATTTACATCACGCTCAAGGAAGCCCTTTTTCACGCCCCCATCCTTTGACCCCCGCCGCCTCTTCCGCCCCTTCGCCCCTTCGCACCTTCGCACCCCTCGCACCCGTCGCCCCCCTCGCTCTCCCCAAAAGAGCACATATCTATAACTTTTCAAAACGAAAACAAGAATTTCCATATTTGCCCACCTACTGCAAGTAGACCGACCCGTCGCCCCCCTCGCTCTCCCCAAAAGAGCACATATCTATAACTTTTCAAAACAAAAACAAGATTTTCCATATTTACCCATCTACTGCGAGTAGACCGACCCGCCACCCGCCTCCGCATCCACCCCGGTAGCTTACCCCGCACCGCTCCTTGCCCCCCGTGTTCCCGCCCCCCGCGTCCCCGCCGCCCATGTCCACACCCCGCACCTGCCGACTTGACGACGGCGCGCCTCTTTTGCCCCCGCCGCCTTTTCCGTCTGCTCCGCCCCGCGCCCACACCCGGCCCTTGCATCCACCACCGTGCCCTCCGTCACCCTCGCGCCCGTGCTCCTACCCCCGGATTACCGTTTCCAAGTACTCCTCCGAAGACCCCATACTTATTGCACTGCAACATAAAAAAAGATTTTCCATATTTCGCCATCTACTGCGAGTAGACCGCCCCGCCACCCGCCTCCGCATCCACCCCGGTAGCTTACCCCGCACCGCTCCTTGCCCCCGTGTTCCCGCCCCCCCTCGCTCTCCCCAAAAGAGCACATATCTATAGCTTTTCAAAACAAAAACAAGACTTTCCATATTTGCCCACCTACTGCAAGTAGACCGCCCCGCCGCCCCCCTCGCCCTCCCCCAAACGGCAC
>Ga0265293_10010091_pt1 | contig 13308 bp, 14 predicted proteins | sample Munlanlewell138R_FD_192505 | JGI IMG/M metagenome (GOLD analysis project Ga0265293, IMG submission 192505) | Leachate microbial communities from a municipal landfill in Southern Ontario, Canada - Leachate well 138R | ecosystem: Engineered > Solid waste > Landfill > Unclassified | place: Canada...
CATCTCGGGCTCCCGGGGCCCGGTCGCTAGACCGAACCCCGGGAGCACCGGATACTGATCGAGTTCGACCGCAGCCCGAGGGATCCTCGGACGGTGGTCACGCCAGAGACCATGGGTCCCGCGGTCCCCGGACAGGGGCAGGGATAACGGCTGAGTCCAGCCACCCATGCAGGCGAGGGCAACGCACTCCTCGGTCGCGCGAGCGGCCGTCGTCGCGTCCTCACCTCTGGCGGTGCAGGGCGCGTTTCTGTCTCCGGACGGGGGCAGCGCGCCAGCCCTCCCCGGAGACGGGAGCAGGGCGCGGAAACGAGGAGGAGAGCGGATGCCCACACCTCGCAAGGTGGAGCAGGTCGCTGCGCTGGTGGACGTCATCAGCCGCGCCGAGATCGCGATCTCGGCGCAGTACCAGGGCGTCGCCATGTCTCAGCAGGTCGAGCTGCGGAACCGCCTGCGTGAAGCCGGCGCCGAGATGCACGTGGTGAAGAACACCCTGCTCCGGATCGCCGCCGAACAGGCCGGCAAGCCCAACTTCGTGGAACTGGCCGAAGGCCCCACCGCGATCATCGTGGGCTTCGACGAGCCGGTCGCGCCTTCCAAGGCGCTGGTCGGCTACCTGCGGGAGCACGCGGACAGCAAGGTCCAGATCCGCCGCGCCGTCGTGGATGGCGAACTGGTGGGCGAGGACTACGTCCGCCAGCTGGCCACGCTGCCGTCCAAGGAAGAGCTGGTCGCGAAGCTGGCCGGCAACCTGGTCGGCAAGATCGCGGAGTTCAACGGGCTGCTGGTCGCCACGCAGCGCAAGTTCGTGGGCCTCGTGGAGGCTCGCGCGAAGCAACTGGAAGAGAACGAAGCCGCGTAGCGCGGTTCGGTCATAGGGACGTTCTGCCGGCCAGGACACGGCCGGCGAGGAGGCAATGATGAGCAAGGTTGAGGAAGTCCTCGAAGTCATCAAGGGCATGACCCTGATCGAGCTGCGGGACCTGAACAAGGCGATCGAGGAAGAGTTCGGCGTGACCGCTGCCGCCCCGGTGGCCATGGCCGCCGCCCCGGCCGCCGGTGGCGACGGCGCTGGCGCCGCCGCGGAGGAGCAGGACTCCTTCACCATCGTCCTGAGCGACTTCGGCTCCAACAAGATCGGCGTCATCAAGGTGGTCCGCGAGCTCACCAGCCTGGGCCTCAAGGAGGCCAAGGACCTGGTCGAGGCGGCCCCCAAGCCGATCAAGGAAGGCGCCACCAAGGACGAGGCCCAGAAGGCCAAGGCCGCCCTCGAGGAGGCCGGCGCCAAGGTGGAGCTCCAGTAGCTCTCGCCCGCGCAGTCTGATGTGCGAAGCGCCGGCATCCGCCGGCGCTTCGTCGTTGGTGCGGGCGGGCCGGAAGGCCCTCACCCCCGGCCCCTCTCCCGAAACCGGGAGAGGGGAGTCAGAGCGGATGGGATCCGGCGGGGAGTGCCTGACCTCTTCATCCGGATCCGACCCCCTCTCCCGGCTCGGCGGGAGAGGGTTGGGGTGAGGGCCTGATCTTCCTCGTCTGTTCTTCTCCTCTCCTCGTACCCCCTCGGGGGCAACGATGAACGGTGCTAGGCTGTAGTCGTGCGATGCTTTCAGTGTGACGAAGACGCCACGCAAGAGTGCCCCCGGTGTGGGGCGCTTTACTGTGACGACCACGGCGACGCCCTCTGTGCGCGTTGCATGGATCCCGCGCTCGCGTTGCCCTCGTACCGGGTCTACCGAGGATCGCTGTTGGCGCTGCTCGTCGGCTCGATCGTCGCGGTGTGGCTGCTCGTCCTGCCGCCGGCCTCCGCGGACCAGGACGGCCCGCCGGACTCCATCGCGGATCTCGTGAACACCGCCACCGCGGTCGCGACCGGCACCGCCGAGGGCGAGGCGACCGTTCCTGCGGACGGCACGCCGGGTGAAGGCGAAGCCTCGCCGAGCGCGACGCCCGAGGAGACCGAGACCCCGTCTCCCTCGCCGACCCCGACGCCCACGCCGGAAGAGCAGCGCTACATCGTCGAGCCCGGCGACACCATGTTCCTGATCGCGGACCAGTACGCGCCCGAAGGCACGGACCCGACAGAGTTCGCGAACGCGATCGCCGCTGCCAACGGCATCACGGACCTCTCCTCCCTCCAGGTGGGGCAAGAGCTGATCATCCCAGCCCAGTAGCCCTCGGACGCCGGTCAGACGGGCGGCGAGGCGTTAGCCTGTGAGGGCATCCCGTCACCGAGCAGGCACCGACTAGGCCGGACGAGTAGCCCCCGATGAGCACAGACGGACCCCGCGACCGCCGCAAGGAGATGGAGCTGGAGGCTCAGCGCCTCCGCGCCCAGGAACTCGGGCTGGACCGGTACCTCGAATACAGTGACAACGCCCGCTTCAAGATCTGGCGGCAGGCCGCTATCTATGTCCCGTCCGGGTTGGTGCTGACGGGGCTACTCATCGTCGCCCTGGTGAACCTGCCGAACTCCATCGTCGCGGTCGTCGTCCTCACGATCTTCACGATCCCGGTGGACATGGAGGCCGTGCAGTCCGTGCGGGACCTCCTGCGCGGCGGGCCGGTCACCTCCCGTGGGGAGATCGACCGGCAGTGGTCGAAGGCGCGGTTCATGTTCCTCGGCCGGGTGCGCTACCTGCTGGTGGACGCGCGGCGCGTGGAGGACGGCAGGATCGACCCGGACCGCAAAGCGAAGGGCGCGCTCTTCGAGGTCGGCGAGCTGGCGGACCATCAGCTCGCCCCGGGTGACGAGATCGAGGTCGTCCATTGGCCGCATACGAACACGATCGTCTCGCTGGAGCTGTTGTCGACCGCCGGCCGCTACACCCAGTCCAAGGGCGAGGATCGACACGAGGGCTGGGACGAGCTGGACAACTACCCGATGGTCAACACCCCGCTGGGCCCGATGAACACCCCGTCGACGTCTCGCCGCCGGGGGCGCCGCTAGCCGCGTCCCCTCGCGCTGCCGCGTACGCCCAGCGCGATCCGTCGGAGGGCTACCGCACCCGTATCGCGGAGATGCCGGACGACGAGCGCCCGCGCGAGCGCCTCGAACGGCTGGGCGCGCAGGCCCTCAAGACCGAGGAGCTCCTCGCGATCCTGTTGCGGACCGGCACCACGCGGGACGACGCCCTCGGCGTCGCGCAGCGGCTGCTCCGTGAGCACGGAGGGGTGCGCGGCCTCGGCGGAGCGGACCTGCCGACGCTCGCGTCCTCCCACGGTGTCGGCAACGCCAAGGCCAGCACGATCGCCGCGGCGTTCGAGCTCGGCCGGCGGCTGAGCCTCGACGGCGGGGACGCCCGTCCCTCCGCCCACAGTCCAGAGGGCATCGTCGCGCTGCTCCACGACGAGATGCAGTTCCTGCCGCAGGAGGAGCTGCGCGTGCTGGTCCTGGACACGAAGCACGGCGTGCTCTCCGTGCCCACGATCTACCGCGGCACCATCTCCTCGGCGCCGGGACGCCTCGCGGAGGTGTACCGGGATGCCGTGCGCCGGGGTGCGGCGAAGATCGCGCTCGTCCACAACCACCCGAGCGGCGACCCGGTGCCGAGCAGCGCGGACGTCAGCTTCACGGCCGAGGCGGTGGAGGCTGGCCGGCTCCTCGGCATCGAGCTGCTGGACCACGTGGTCCTCGGCCATGGCCGCAACCGCTGGGTCTCCATGCGCCGCCGTCGCCTCGGCTTCGACGACGAGTAGGGCGCGGGCCATCCGCGAGCGGCCAACCCAGCATGGCGGCAGAAGGCGACCTCGCGCCGGAGGGCGCCGCGCTGGTACGCTTTTCGTGGCGGGCAGTAACGGGGTCGCATGAACTGGGTCGACCTGCTGATCGCGGCGGCGATCGCCTGGACCACGTTTCGAGGGCTACGCACCGGCCTCATCCGGCAGGTCGTGTGGCTCGTCGCCGTCCTCGCCGGCCTGCTCCTCGCGGGCGCGCTGTACGACGACCTCTCCGCCAACCTGGACTTCGTCATCGACGACCAGACCACGAGGGACCTCGTGGCGTTCGTCGCGATCATCCTCGGCTCGGTCATCGCGGGCATCGTGCTCGGGGAGGTGCTCCGCACCACGGCGACGCTGCTGATGCTGGGCCCGATGGACTCGATCGGCGGGGGCGTGGTCGGGTTCATCCGCGGGCTCGTGTATGTACAGCTCGCGCTCCTCGCCTTCGCCGTGTTCCCGGCCAACGAGACCCTCGCGAAGGGCATCGACGAGTCGACGCTCGCGCCGTTCTTCCTGGACGAGATCGGGTTCGTGGAGGCGATCCTCCCGGACGAGTTCGAAGACCCGATGGGCCAGCTGGAGCGATGGCGAGGCGCGCTCGGGCTGCTGCTCCCGCAGCTCCCCGGCGGCGAGCTCCCGGCCTCCGGGAGCACCTCCGAGGGCACTGCGACGGCGGGCGAGTAGTCCGATCGGGCGCCCCCAGACGGCCCGTCACGCGGGGGCGTTGCGCGATCCGGTACACTTCGGCCATCCGAACCCATCCCCCGCGCCGCACTGCCAGGGCGGAACGGGTTGTAGCCGGGGCGCGCTGGCTACAGGGATCGAGGGGCTACGTGGCGATCCAGCGACGGGCGCTGGTCCTCAACCAGAACTACGAACCACTCAACGTCTGCTCGGTCAGGCGCGCATTCGTGCTCGTCTACCGGGGGAAGGCGGAGGTCCTCGAACAGGGGGACGAACCCATAGCCGGGGCGGATGACACCCACTTCCCGACTCCCTCCGTCATCCGCCTCTCGCACTTCGTCCGCCGACCTCATCCCCGTCCCCGCCTGACCCGTCGAGAAGTCTTCGCCCGCGACGGAGAGCGCTGCCAGTACTGCGGCCAGCGCGGCGGCCAACTGACCATTGACCACGTCCTCCCCAAGCACCGCGGCGGCAAGCACGAGTGGGAGAACCTCGTCACTGCCTGCCGGTCCTGCAACCACCGCAAGGGCGGACGCACCCCCGAGGAAGCCCGCATGGACCTCCTCAGTGAACCCAGGCGCCCCTCCACCCACCCCTCCGTGATGTACGCCCCCTACCTCACCCGCTACGGCGAGTGGCGCCCGTTCCTCCTCGGCTGGTCCCGCGACCAGGACCTCGGCGAACTCGGCCTCGCGGCCGGCGCGTAGCACTTCCTCCGGCCCCGCTTCCGCCTTCCGCCTCCGACCTTCCGCCTCCGACCCCCTCTCCCGGTTCCGGGAGAGGGCTGGGGTGAGGGCCGACTGAGGATCGCGAGCCCGTCGGCGCTGGTCCGGCACGAGGTACGCAGTCCCCACCCCCACCCCTCCCCCGTGAAGGGGAGGAGCCAGGCGCGAGGTGCGCCCGATCCCGAAACCTAATCCGCTGCCTTGCGGATGACGCTCGTCCCGATCCACAGGCCGAGGGCCGCGAACCCGAGCGCGGCCAGCGACCCGATGAGCACCGCGGTGTCACCGAACTCGCCGGAGAAGAGGAGCCGCTCCGCTTCCACGATGTGCGTGACCGGGTTCACCTTCGCCGCGGCCTGCATCCAGCCGGGGCCGCCCTCCACGGGGAGGAAGACGCCGGAGAGGACGGTCAGCGGGAAGACGACCGTCTGCTGCACGGTCCAGAAGATCCAGTCCTGCCCGCGCACCACCAGCGCGAGGGCGAATGAGAGCGCGCCGAGGCCCACGCCGAGCAGACAGAGCAGGACGAGCCCGGCCAGCGCGCCGATCGGGTAGAGGTTGAACCCGAAGGGGATCATCACCAGCACGATGATCACAGCCTGCGCGAACAGGGGCGCGACCTGGCTCAACGAGCGGCCGACGATCTGAGCGGAGCGGCTCATGGGCGTGACCATCAGGCGTTCGTGCGATCCGGTCTGCATCTCCATGAGCATCCCGAACCCGGTCATGGAGGTGGAGAACAGCACGAGCATCACCAGGATGCCTGGGACGAACCATTGCCAGACGGAGTCCTCGCCCGGCACTGTCGGCACGTCCGCGATCAGCGGGCCGAACAGGGAGAGGAAGATCACCGGCTGGATCATCGTGAAGAACAGGCCCCACGGCTCGTGCAGCGTCGGGAGGAGCTCCCGCCAGAGGACGACGCGGGTGTCGCGTGCGGCGGTCATGGCTGACATCTAGGCCACCTCGACTTCCACGGGCGCGGACGGGCCCGACGACTCAGCCGACTCGGCGGTGGGAGCGCCCTCGCGGAGGCTGCGACCGGTGAGGGCGAGGAAGACGTCGTCCAGCGTCGGCCGGCGTACCTCGGCGGCCTGGGCCGGGAGGCCCTGCGCGTCGAGGGCGCGGAGGTACTCCGGGAGGACGACGGGGCCGCGGTCCACCCGAAGGCGTACCGTGACGCCCTCGACGGTGACGTCGTGCGCGCCCGTGATCCCCTGTCCGGCGGTCGCGGCGAGGCCGGCCTCCGCCGCCGTGCGCGCGGTGATCGTGATCAGGTCGCCTGCGAGTTGCTCTTTCAGGCCCTCGGACGTGCCGTCCGCGATCAGGCGGCCGTGGTCCACCACCATCACGCGCTCCGCCATCGAGTCCGCCTCTTCGAGGTAGTGCGTGGTGAGCACGATGGTCATGCCGGTGTCGTGGCGCAGCCTCTGGATGTGCTCCCACAGGTTCGCCCGGCTCTGCGGGTCGAGGCCCGTGGAGGGCTCATCGAGGAACAGGAGTGGCGGCTGGTGCATCAGCCCGAGGGCGACGTCCATGCGCCGCTTCTGCCCGCCGGAGAGCGTCATCACGTTCCGCCCTGCCTGCTCCGTCAGCTCGAAGACCTCGAGGAGGGCGTCCGCCCGCTGCTTTGCCAGCGTGCCGTCCTGCCCGTAGGCGCGGCCCTGGTTCACCAGCTCGTCGCGCACGCGGTGGTAGTGCCCGCCGCCGTTGCCCTGGCCCACGTAGCCGATGCGCTGGCGGACGCCGGTGGCGTCGCGGCGGATGTCGCAACCCGCCACGGTCGCCTCGCCCGAGGTCGGCGTGAGGAGGGTGGTGAGCATGCGCAGGCTCGTGGACTTTCCGGCGCCGTTGGGGCCGAGGAAGGCGACCAGCTCACCCTCGTGGACCTCCATCGTGAGGTCCTTGACCGCCTCCACGGGGCCGGCCTTCGACTTGAACGTGCGAGAGAGTCCTCGCGTCTCGATGATGGGTGGGGTCATGCATTACTCCTCGTCCCGGCGCGGAAGCCGGCGCCTCCTCGAGGCGCCCCTGCGGAGTTAGACCGCGTCGGTCGGTCAAACTCATCGGTTCGAGCCGGGTGCCTGCCGTTCATTGTTCAATTTTGAGTATTCAAGGTTGAGCAGTGTGCGCCCGGCCGCCCCGGCGCGTCAAGCGCGTGGCGACACTCGGATGGAGGGTGGGGTTGCTTCGGGCGCTCGGAGGTGAACGCGCGCTCGCGGCGGAAGGTTGCCCTCAGGAGTGACGACGCTGCTGCGAGCCTGAGATCGAGTCCGCGGGGTGGTGGTACTCGCGCTGGCGGCGGGCCATCTCGGTCTGGTCCTCGTCCGCCATCACGTAGGCGCCCGCCCGGAGGCGCGCGACGAGGCCCTCCGTCCACGCGATCGAGGACTGCGTCGAGGCGGTCCAGAAGTGGAAGAGCTCCATGACGTGCTCGATGCCGTGGGCCAGCAGGTCCTCGCGTTGCGCGACGTGCGGCTCCACTTCGTCACATTCCACGGTGAGGCGGCGGATGCGCTCCTCGAGGAGGTCGATCGCCTCCTGCCGCCCGAGGGCGGGGAGCATCGCGAGGCCGGCGGAGATCGTATCCGGGCGGTGGTCCGGCTGGCCGATGGCGTCCCGCAGCAGGCGCAGGAATTCCTGTCGCCCGGCCTCGTTGATGCGGTAGTCGACGCGGCCCGGCCAGTCCTCGGCGGGGATGGCCTCGAGCAGGCCTTCCTTCGTCGCCTGCTTCAGCGCGTGGTAGATGGAGCCGGGCTTCACATTCGCCCACTCCTGCGCGCCCCACGAGGTCAGCTCGTTGATGATGCGGTAGCCGTGCGCCTCGCCCCAGTCCGCGAGGCACCCGAGGACGAGCAGGCGCGTCGCGCTCACGATGCCGCCTCGCTCTCGTTGCTGTCGGCACCGTCCTCGGTCCTCGACTCGCCGGGGCGGGCCGTCGTGACGTCGGTGGGCAGTCGCTCCTCGCCGCGGTCGATCTCGATGAGCAGCGGCGCGTGGTCGGAGGGCTTCGGGCCCTTCCGGAAGTCGCGGTCGATGCCGCAATGCACCAACCCCGGGGCGAGGTCCTCGCTGACCAGCGCGAGGTCGATGCGCATGCCGAGCCCGCGGTGGAAGTGCCCCTGCCGGTAGTCCCACCACGTGTAGTGCACGCCCTCCGGCTCCAGGTGGCGGTAGGCGTCCACCGAGCCGGCGGCGAGCAGACGCTCGAGGAGCGCGCGCTCCTCCGGCGTCACATGGGTGCCCCCGACGAAGTGGGCCGGGTCCCACACGTCGAGGTCGCCGGGGGCGATGTTGAAGTCCCCGCAGACGACGTAGGGCGTCCCGCGCAGCGTGGCGAGGTGTTGCTCCATCGCTTCGAGGAACGTGAGCTTGTGCGCGAACATCGGGTCGTCCAGCGTGCGCCCGTTGATCACGTAGACCGAGGCGAGGCGGACGCCCTCGATGGTGGCTTCGACCCAGCGGGCGTCGCCGGTCGGCGGTTCGCCCGGCAGCCCCTGCACGATGTCATCACCGACGGCGACGCCGTCACGTACGAGGATGGCGACACCGGCCCATTGCCCGCCCGAGTAGTCGATGGCGCGGTAGCCGGCGGCGCGCAGCTCCAGGTGCGGGAATTTGTCGGGCGCGACCTTGGTCTCCTGCAGGCACACCGCGTCCGGCTGGTGCTTCTCCAGAAACTCCAGCACACGCTCGATCCGAGCCCTGAGCGAATTGACATTCCACGTAGCGATCAGCACTTCGGGGGTCGCGTTCTAGAACAGCACCATCGTGAGCGACGTGCGGTAGTCGCGGGTCAGCGGGTGCTCGTCACCGAGCAGGCGGAAGAGGTCCAGCATCGCGACCTTGCCGGCATCGTCCTGGAACTTCCGGTCCGTCCGTACGATGTCGAGGAAGCGCTCCAGCGACTCCTCCCACTTCCCCTCCTGCGCGTCGAGGCAGCCGAGGGCGTACTGCGCGGCGAGGTCGCCGGCGTCCGCCTCCAGCCGCGCGAGGAGGGCGTCGCGGTCCTGCCCCTCCGCTCCGCGGGCGAAGCGGATCAGCGTCGCGAGGCGCTTCACGTCCGGGTCGTCCGGGAACTCCCGCGCGATCTCCTCGGCGGCGTCGAGGTCGCCGACGTCGGTGAGGATGGCGAGCAGCCCTCCGGCGGAGCGGCCGTGTTTCGGGTCCACCTCGAGGGCGGCCTGGAAGAACTGCGCCGCCTGCTGCAGGTTCCCCTGCGCGAGGGCGGCATCGCCGTTGTTCGCCAGCAGGTCAGCCTCGGTGGGGTTGAGGTTGGCGAAGAACTGGCGGACGGCGGACTCCGGCTGCGCGCCGAGGAACTCCCCGATCATCTGGCCGTCTTTGAAGGCCTTCACGTTGGGGATGCTCTGGATCTGGAACGCCTGCGCGACGCGCGGGTTCTCGTCCGTGTTCACCTTGACCAGGGTGACGTTCTCGGTCTCCTGCGTGACGCGCTCCAGCGTGGGCGTGAGCTCCTTGCAGGGTCCGCACCAGGGAGCCCAGAAGTCGACCACGACCGGCGCCTGCCGGGACGCCTCGATCACGTCGAGCATGAACGTCTCGTCGGTGGCCTCTTTGATGGTACCCATGGTCAACCGCCTCCCCACCTATCATGGCTATCCACAAGGCTAACGCGAGCGGAGTCCGCTGCGGGAGCGTATGCGAGGACTCCCGCACAGGGACTCCCGCACCCGCATGAGGACTGGGGACCGAGGGCAACCGAGCCGATGCCGGATCCGCTGGACACTGCCTTCGATGCGGAAGTCGCGATTATCGGTGGCGGTGTCGTCGGCCTCGCGGTCGCGCAGGCACTCGCGCCGGATCACTCCGTCGTCGCCCTCGAACGGCACGAGGGCATCGCGCGAGAGACGTCCGCGCACAACAGCGGCGTGATCCACGCTTCGATCTACTACCCCACGGGATCGCTGAAGCACCGGCTCTGCTGGGAGGGCAACGCGCTCCTCTACGAGTGGGCGGAGGCGCACCACGTCCCCCACCTGCGCTGCGGCAAGCTCATCGTCGCGATGACGGAGGAGGAGCGCGACGGCCTCGATGAGGTCGAGCAGCAGGCGCGCCAGAACGGCGCGCGCGGCATCGAGCGCTTGACGGGCGCGCAGGCGCGCGAGCTGGAGTCGCACGTCCCCATCGTGGAGGCGGTGTGGTCGCCCTCGACGGGCGTCATCGACCAGGCGGCCCTCGCGAAGTCGTACGAGTCTGCCGCCGTGAGCGACGGCGCCATGGTCGTCACGCACCACGAGGTCCGCGCGATCGAGCGCGTCCCCGGAGGCTTCCGCCTCGACCTCCGCGACTCTGAGGGCCACGAGTCCAGCCTCCGCGCCGCCGCCGTCGTGAACGCGGCGGGCCTCCGAGCGCCGGAGGTCGCGGCCTGCCTCGGCTATCCCCTGGATGGTGGCGTTGCCGGTGAGGTGGAGGTGCCGGTGTTCCGCCAGCGCGTGAACCGCGGCGTCTACTACGACGTGATCGACCCGGATATGGCGCGCCTCGTGCATCGCCCGGTGTACCCGCTACCGGAGCACGCGGCCGGCGGCCTCGGCCTCCATCTCACCGTGGACACGGACGGCGGCGTCCACCTCGGCCCGAACACGGAGTGGCTGGAGGAGGACTCCCTCCTCGACTACCGCAACCCCGGCTCCCCCGAGGTCCGCGCGACGTTCCTCGTGGCGGGCCAGCGCTTCCTCCCCGGCCTCCGTGACGAGCACATCGCGCCGGGCCAGGTGGGCTACCGCCCGAAGCTCCAGCAGCCCGGCGGCGCGCAGGCCGACTTCCTCATCTGGGAGGACCGCGGCTACGTCCACCTCGGCGGCATCGAGTCGCCCGGCTTGACCTCCAGTCTCGCGATCGCCCGCGAGGTGGTGGGATTGCTGCGGTAGTTGGAGTCGGAGGGAGAGGAGACCCTCACCCCCGGCCCCTCTCCCGGTTTCGGGAGAGGGGGGCGGAACCGGAATCGGCTCCAAGCTCTGACTTGCCTCTCCTTCTCCCTCTGACTCCCCTCTCCCGGTTTCGGGAGAGGGGCCGGGGGTGAGGGCCCCTTCCGCCTCCCACCGTCACAGATAGCCAGCCTGCACCCCACCGTGCTATTACGCGCCCGACTGCCGAGGTCCCTCGGCATGGCGGGGCGAGCGAGGGGGTGCGCGATGCCGATGGCTGACCTGGGCGATGTCCAGATCCACTACGAGATGCGCGGCGACGGGCCGCTGACCTATGCGTTCTGTCACGGCCTCGGCGGCTCGGGGGAGGGCTTCGAGCGCGAGGACATGGACTGGTACGCGCAGCACTTTCGCACGATCTCGTGGGACAACCGCGGGCTCGGGCGCTCCGGTCAGGCGGCGAAGTACAACCTCGGGCTGTACGCCGGTGACCTCGCGAGGTTGCTCGACCAGCTCGGCATCGAGCGGGCGGTGATCTTCGGCGTGTCGTGGGGCGGGGTGACCGCGCTCAAGTTCGCGCTGGACCACCCGGAGAAGGTCGCGGCGCTCGTCCTCGACTCCACGTCCAGCGAGAGCAACGTCCGCGCGAGCGAGAACTGGTACATGCGTGGCGAGCTCGCGCGTGTCGGCGAGGCTGCCCTCGTGGGGCGTGAGCTGAAGCCCGCGTTCGAGGGCCACGCGACGGTGGATGCCGGCGGGCGCGTGCCGCAGGTGAAGCCCGAGCACATCGAGTCCTACGTCGCGGAGTGCCGGACGGTCGCCGGGTTGCGGGAGCACCCGCTGACGCCGGAGCTGCACCGCATCACCGCGCCGACGCTCGTCGTCGGGGGCGGGAAGGACGAGGTGGCCGGGGCGGCGGGCTCCGTCATCATCTCGCGCCAGATCCCGAACGCGCGGCTGGAGATCCTGCCGGAGGCGGGCCACGGCACGTACCGCCTCGCGCGGGACGAGTATCGAGGGCTCCTGCTGGGCTTCCTCCGCGACCAGGGGCTCATGTAGCCCGGCGCGCTCGTGCGGTGGCCCCGTTGCGTGGGGGCGCGTGCGGTCGCGAGGCCTCATGTGAGGCCTCACGCGCGCCCGTTGAGCCTCATGTCCGGACGCATATAGTGCGGAGCAATATCCACGCGCCTGTGACCCGCCGGTTCTGCTGCGACCGTGCGGCCCACCGTCCTTCGGAGAGGACGCAGGTCGGCTGATGTCTCAGCGGAACCGTCTCTTCGTGCTCCTGGTCGCCGTCACGCTCCCCATGTTCGCCCTCGCGGCGTTGTTTGTTGTCACCTCGGTGCGGGAGTCCCGCGCCAGCACGGAGCGCGACACCGTCGCCCTCGCGCGGGCGGGGGTGCTCGCGACGGAGTCCTTCTTCGACGGCCACCGCCGCACGCTGAGCGCCATTGCGCTCGGTTTCCGTGACGCACGTCGCCTGACCGAGCCGGAACTCCGCGCGCGCCTCATCGACGCCGCGGAGGCGAACCCGGAGTGGGATGGGATGAGCGTGGTCGGGCCGGATGGCATCGCGATTGCCGGGTCGCGCGCCACCTCGGCGGGCGCGGACCTCAGCGAGCGCCCGTACCTCCAGCAGATGTTCGCCACCGGGCGTCCCGTGGTGAGCGATGGCCTCCGGACGCTGCGGGAGGGTGTCCCGGCGGTCCTCATCGCCTCGCCGATCGCGTTCGAGGATGGCACCACCGGGGGCTTCGTTGGCTCCGTCTCGCTCTCGACGCTCGCGAGCGCGCTGACCCAGCAGCTCACCACGGACGCCCGCGTGGGCCTCATCGATCGCGCTGGCCAGACGCTGGTGCACCCGGACGCGGAGCGCGTCGCCGTGCTCCTCAACGTGGGGGACCGCCCGGAGGTGCGCGCGGCGTTCGAGGGCGAGACCGGGTTCATCGAGGCGGAGCGCGACGGCGAGGGCACCCTGGTCGCGTTCGCGCCGGTCGAGAGCCTCGGCTGGGCCGTGACGGTCGCCGAGGACAGCAGTGCCGCCTATGCCGGAGCGGATGCGATCGCCTGGCGCGGGATGATCTTCGTCAGCCTCGCGGTCCTCGCGGTCGCTATCGGTGGGTGGTACCTGGGCGGGCGCCTCAACCGCTCCTACGTCGAGATGCAGGCGGCGCGCCTCGCGGAAGCCGAGGCGCGCGAACGCGCGGAGGCGGTCCTCCGCAGCCGTGACGAGTTCATCTCGATCGCCTCGCACGAGCTCCGGAACCCCGTCGCCGCCGTCCGCGGCTTCGGCC
>Ga0265293_10010093_pt1 | contig 13305 bp, 13 predicted proteins | sample Munlanlewell138R_FD_192505 | JGI IMG/M metagenome (GOLD analysis project Ga0265293, IMG submission 192505) | Leachate microbial communities from a municipal landfill in Southern Ontario, Canada - Leachate well 138R | ecosystem: Engineered > Solid waste > Landfill > Unclassified | place: Canada...
ATATCCACCCCCTTGGCACGCACGCGATCCACAAAACTGAAATAGGCATCGGCATTGAAAAAATACTGGGTGATGGCACTATCGGCCCCTGCCCTGACTTTTTGCACAAAATGCTCAATATCCTGCTCAAACCCTTGTGCCTGTGGATGCATTTCAGGATAGGCGGCCACTTCAATATGGAACCAGTCACCGGAGTGCTCGCGAACCAGTTGCACCAAGTCACTGGCATGACGCAAGTCGCTGCTAACCACACCCATACCTGAAGGCAAATCGCCCCGCAAGGCAACCAGGCGTTTTACCCCTTCGGCCCGGTAGGCATCCAGAATTTGGCAAATGCTGGCCTTGTCGGCCCCTATGCATGACAAGTGCGGCGCCGCCTCGTAACCCATTTGGGAAAAAAGACGTACGGTTTCTGCGGTACCTTCGCGGGTTGAACCACCTGCCCCGAAAGTCACACTGACATAATTCGGGTTGATGATTTGCAACTGCTTGGCCGTACCCACCAGACGCTCACGACCAGCCTGGTCCCGTGGTGGAAAAAACTCCAGGCTGAATGATTCTTTGGAAAACAAACTCATATTAATTCAAAAGACTTAAAAGGATCCCTGAAATAATACTATAGATTAATGCCCCGGCCAGCGCCCACCAAAAACCAGCTACCTGGAACCCGTTGAACAGCGAGCCTGCCAGCCAGAACATCAAGGCATTCAGGACAAACAGGAACAAGCCCAGGGTAACAATCGTAATGGGAATCGTGAGAAATGCCAGGACAGGATAAATAATTGTATTGACCAGCCCCAATATGACTGCCGCAATCAATGCCGAGCCAAAGCTTGCCACTGTGACACCAGGCAGGATATAAGCAACCACCATCAATGACAATGCCTGCAACAACCAGATAAGTATTAATGACATTTGCTGCTCCAGAAAATTGAATTGGGAAGCTGCCTCAAAGACAGCTTTTTTACAATAAATCCATAGTAACGCATGTGCAATCCGGATATTTCAGGATAGCCGGATTGCATAGTTTTCCTGATCAATAACGGTAATGATCGGGCTTGAAGGGACCTTCTACGGAAACTCCGATATAGTCAGCCTGCTGTTGTGACAGTGTGGTTAACTGCACACCCAGTTTTTTCAGGTGCAAGCGGGCCACTTTTTCATCAAGGTGTTTGGGCAGCACATAGACCTGGCCTTTTTGATAGGCATCGGTACGTGTGAACAATTCGATCTGGGCGATGGTCTGGTTGGTGAAAGACGCGGACATCACGAAAGAAGGATGGCCGGTTGCACAACCCAGGTTAACCAGGCGGCCTTGGGCCAGCAGAATGATACGTTTGCCATCGGGGAAAATGATGTGATCAACCTGTGGCTTGATTTCTTCCCATTGCAGGTCTTCTACGGCAGCCACGTCAATTTCATTGTCGAAGTGGCCGATATTGCACAAAATGGCCTGGTCTTTCATTTTTTCCATATGGCTGCGATCAATCACATGGTAGTTACCGGTAGCGGTCACGAAAATATCAGCCTTGTCGGCGGCTTCTTCCATGGTAACCACTTTATAGCCTTCCATAGAAGCCTGCAACGCGCAAATCGGGTCAATTTCGCAAACCCATACCTGGGCACGCAAGGCCTGCAAAGCTTGTGCGCAACCTTTACCCACATCACCAAAACCCACCACTACGGCAACCTTGCCGGCAATCATGACATCGGTGGCACGCTTGATGCCGTCAACCAGGGATTCACGGCAGCCATACAGGTTGTCAAATTTGGATTTGGTCACGGAGTCGTTCACGTTGATGGCGGGGAACTGCAGCTCACCTTTTTGTGACATCTGATACAGGCGATGAACACCGGTGGTGGTTTCTTCGGTAACACCCTTGATTTGTGCCAGGCGGGTTGAGTACCAGGTTGCGTCGGTGGCCAGTTTTGCCTTGATGGCGGCAAACAGTACGCGCTCTTCTTCACTGCCAGGGTTGGCCAGTACGGAAATATCTTTTTCTGCCTTGGCACCCAGATGTAACAAAGTCGTGGCATCGCCCCCGTCATCCAGAATCATGTTGGCCTGCTCACCTGGCCATTCAAAAATTTGATGGGTATATTGCCAGTACTCTTCAAGTGATTCACCCTTGACGGCAAATACGGGAATACCGCGCTCGGCAATGGCGGCGGCAGCGTGATCCTGGGTAGAGAAAATATTGCACGAAGCCCAGCGAACTTCAGCGCCCAGGGCAACCAGTGTTTCAATTAGCACACCGGTTTGGATGGTCATGTGCAGGCTGCCTGCAATACGGGCACCTTTCAGGGGCTGTGAAGCGACAAACTCTTCACGGGTTGCCATCAAACCGGGCATTTCAGTTTCAGCAATACTTAATTCACGACGTCCCCAGCCAGCCAGGGAAATATCAGCAATTTTATAATCAGCAGTAGTCATTGTAAAAAATCCAATAAATGCTGCTTTGGTAATGAATGCGAGCTTGTCTCACCATCAACTACAAAGCAGGTTAATGATGAGCGCCGTTACATGAAAAAAGATGTATTCCGAGCCTGGCAGAATGTACTGTTATGGCATGAATCCAATCATGCCATACAGGAAAACTGTCGCAGCGCCCCTCGGAAATGTTCGAAATAGTTTACCTCAAACGCGTTCTTGAAAGTTCAAAAAGTGCCTTGCCCCAAAAGATGGCAAGACACCTTTTAGATGAACCTGTTAACGGGCGTTTTTCAGCGCATTGACCTTGTCGGTCGCTTCCCAGCTGAACTCGGGCTCGGAACGGCCAAAGTGACCATAAGCGGCGGTTTTGCCGTAAATAGGTCGCAACAGGTCAAGCATTTGCACAATCCCGCGTGGGCGCAGGTCAAAATGCTCACGCACCAACAAGGCGATTTCGTCATCGGGAATAACGCCAGTGCCTTCGGTATAAACTGTGATATTAATAGGCTCAGCCACGCCAATCGCATAACTTACCTGAACCTGACACTGGCGTGCCAGGCCTGCAGCCACAATATTCTTGGCCACATAGCGGGCGGCATAGGCAGCCGAACGGTCTACCTTGGAAGGATCTTTACCCGAGAAGGCACCACCACCGTGTGGGCATGCACCACCATAGGTATCGACAATAATCTTGCGCCCGGTAAGGCCACAATCGCCCTGCGGTCCACCAATCACGAAAATACCGGTCGGATTCACCAGAAATTTGGTTTTAGGTGTAATCAGGCCTTCAGGGAAACTGGGCTTGATAATATCTTCAATAACCGCTTCGCGAATGGAAGCTTGCGAAATTTCAGGGGCATGCTGTGTGGACAGCACCACCGTATCCACTTCTGCAGGTTTGCCATCAACATAGCGGAAAGTAACCTGTGACTTGGCATCGGGACGCAACCATGGCAGGCGACCGTCTTTGCGCAATTCGCTTTGGCGCTGGACCAGACGATGGGCATACCAGATTGGCGCTGGCATCAGGTCAGGGGTTTCATCGCAGGCATAGCCAAACATAAGGCCCTGGTCACCGGCACCCTGGTTAAGGATTTCATCAGGACTGCGGTCCACGCCCTGGGCGATATCGGGAGATTGCTTGTCATAAGCAACCAGCACGGCACAACCTTTGTAATCAATCCCATAAGCGGTATTATCATAGCCAATGCGCTTGATAGTGTCGCGGGCAACCTGGATATAATCAATGTTTGCCGTTGTGGTGATTTCCCCAGCCAACACGACCAGTCCGGTATTGCACAAGGTTTCGGCGGCAACGCGGGCAGCAGGATCTTCGGTAAGAATGGCATCCAGGATAGCATCGGAAATCTGGTCAGCCACCTTGTCAGGATGACCTTCGGAAACAGACTCGGAAGTAAATAAAAAATCGTTTTGAGCCATTTAATTAGCGTCCTTTTATAATGTCAGAAACTCCGACTTTTTTGAGGTAAGAACGCGCAGCACCCTTATTTCAAATGAAATAATGTTAAGGCGCGACGCTTTAGCGGTGTTTTATGAAACCAGTTCATGTCGCCCCGCAAGTTGTCGGTTAACTCAGCGACTGTTGGTCATTTTAAAACATTTATAACTTTTTCCAAGCAAAGTCCCTGTTTACATCACAGATTCTTTGGCAATCTTTTGAAAAACTGCCAAACACCTTACCCTAACCCCCCGTTGACGGTCCCTTGTTAGTGTTTCTTAACCTATGTATTTCCATCCACTCGCCGCATATGTTAAATTGCTTTGTAGTTAAAACCCTATTGAAACCTTCGCTGTTTAGGGTTTCTTTGCGCTGATTGATACAGCCATAAATTTCCTATTGCATGAAATCCACCAAAAGAAAATTCCTTGACGCCGTCTTCAACTGGTTTGGCAACACTTCACACAAGCGACGCCAGCAACTGGGCTATCTGCTCAGTGCCGTGTCACCCCTTCTCATGAAGCGCAGGGCCGCTATCGTCCGCAAAAACCTGGACTTGTGTTTCCCTGAGGCCTCAATCCAGCAACGCCAACAATGGCAAAAAGAACACTTCCGGGTCCTGGCCCAATCCATTGTCGACCGTGGCCTGTTCTGGTTCGGTTCATCAGAAAGTATCCTGGCAACCATCCACCTGCAGGGATTTGAACATATAGAAAAACTCCTGGCGGAAAAGCGTCCCATCCTGATGCTGGCTCCGCATTTTGTACCGCTTGATGCCGCTGCCACCCGCCTTTCCATGTCCCTGAAAAAAGCGGCCACGATTTATACACCGCAGCACGACCCGGAAATTGACGATATTGTCCGGGAAGGACGTGGCCGCTTCAACGAAATTCACCTAATCAGCCGCAAGGAAGGGGTTCGAGGCATGCTCCGCCACCTGAAGGAAGGCACGCCGGTTTATTACCTGCCCGACATGGACTTTGGCCGCAAAGGCTCCATTTTCGTTCCGTTTTTCAATATCCCCGCTGCCACTTTGCCCACCACAGCACAAATTGCCAAATCCTGGCAGGCGGCGGTGGTTCCCATTGTCAGCCACTGGGATCCGGCTACCGGCTATTATCATGTCCAGGTACTGCCACCCCTTGAGGACTTTCCCGGGGAACAAAGCATTGAAGCGGCAACCACCCGCATCAACCAGTTGCTCGAGCAATGGATCCGGCAAGCACCCAGCCAGTATTACTGGGTTCACCGCCGTTTCAAGACCCGCCCCGACGGCGAGGAAAAAATTTATTGATACAGATCTGGTTATAAAACCGCATTCAGGGAAGTTTCAGTTCATAATAGGTTTGGTTTTTTTTACGTATCAGACACCGATGATTTGGCAATTTACAAAAATGCATGGCGCAGGCAATGATTTTATTGTTATCGATGGCGTTAGCCAGCCCATTGAAATGACCCCTGAACGGGCACGTGCCCTGGCACATCGCCAGCTTGGCATCGGCGCCGACCAGATTCTACTGGTAGAGGCACCTTCCCACCCCGAAGCCGATTTCCGCTATCGCATCTTCAATGCCGATGGCAGCGAGGTTGAACATTGTGGCAACGGTTCACGCTGCTTCGTACGTTTTGTACACGAACAAAGACTCTCCCGCCGCAACCCGCTAAAAGCGGAAATCGCCACCGGCCTGATTATTCTTGAAGAAAAAGAAGACAAGAGCGTAACCGTTGACATGGGTATTACCCGTTTCGATCCGGCGGCCCTGCCCTTTGATACGGAAGGCCTAAGCCACGTCAAGGAACATGAGGAAACCATCTGGACACTACCCTTGCCCAATGCCAGTACAGTTGCTCTCTCGGCGCTGGCCATCTCCAATCCGCACGCGGTACTGCTGGTTGACAATATTGATACAGCCCCCGTTGCAGAACAGGGTCCACTTATAGAAACCCACCCCCGCTTTGGCAATCGCGTCAATGTCGGATTCATGCAAATTGTCAACCGTAACCATATACGGCTACGCGTTTATGAGCGTGGCGTGGGTGAAACCCTGTCCTGCGGCACTGGTGCCTGCGCTGCTGTGGCCACCGGCATCCGTCGCGGCCTGCTTGATTCGCCGGTAAACGTCCAGACCCGGGGGGGTATCTTAACGATTGAATGGGATGGCACCCGATTGCAAATGACTGGCCCGGCCACCACCGTGTTTTCTGGCCAGGTTGATATTGATATACTGGTTAAAGATTTTTGCTTAAAGGAAGAATAGACTTATGTCAGAGACAACGTTTGAGCCGGATGAGGTTGCCATTTTTCTAAAAAACAACCCTTCTTTTTTTGAAGATCATGCCCAGCTGTTTGCCAGCCTGTCCATTCCACACCCCTATGCAGACCGCACCCTGTCTTTAGGTGCACGTCAAGTCATGACCCTGCGCAAGCGTAGCAAAGCGCTTGAATGGAAGCTGGCTGAACTGATGCACCATGCCGACTCAAACGCCTCCATCAGCAACAGCATGACGCTTTGGTGCACACAAATGCTGGCTGAAAAAAACAACCAGAAATTACCCGCCAGCATTCTTGATGGCCTGAAGCAGGCCTTTGAACAGCTTGACGTCTCCCTGCGTCTATGGGAACTGCCCATGCTGCGGGCAAAAAAATTCAAGCTTGATGAAGATACCCGGCTACATGCTTACGCCCATTCACTGGAAAGACCTTATTGTGGCCCCGAAGGCTATCTTCCTGCCCATGACTGGCTTGCAGAAAAGCCCGCCTCGGTGGCTCTGGTTCCCCTGAAAACAGACGACCGGACATTTGGCCTGCTGGTTTTTGGCTCTGGCAATGAAGCCCACTTTACCCCAGACATGGGCACGGTTTTTCTGGAAAATCTGGGACAACTGGCCAGTGCCTGCCTTAGCCGCCTTATAAAATAAAATGTCTCATTCCCTGCCTGCCGCCATGGAACAATGGCTGGCGTACCTGAACACCCACAAGCGCTACTCGTCCCATACCCTGGCGGCATACCGGAGAGACCTGGCACAGCTGGCAAGGCTGCATCCTGATACCGATCTGACCACCCTGACCAACCCGCAAATCCGCACCGCCATTGCCCGCCTGCATGCCAGTCAAATGAGCCCACGCAGCCTGGCGCGTATTCTATCCGCGTGGCGCGGTTTTTACGCCTGGTGGGTGCCACTGGCCAAATTAAGCATCAATCCGGCAAAAAATGTCAAAACACCCAAAGTACCCAAAAGCCTGCCCAAGGCATTATCGGTAGAACAAACCCAAGCCCTGCTGGATCACCCCGCCAGCAACCTGCAAAACAACCCGGTCCACCTGCGCGACCAGGCCATGTTCGAACTGCTTTACGCCAGCGGCCTGCGCCTGGCAGAGCTGGTGCAACTGGACACGCATTACATTAAAAAAGACAATTATGAGTCGGACGGCTGGCTTAACCTGGCAGAACAGGAATTAACCGTCAGGGGAAAAGGCAATAAAATACGAATGGTTCCGTTAGGCAAGAAGGCGAAGGAAGCCATTTTAATTTGGCTGGAAGCCCGTCCGTCGCTACTAAAACCGGCAACCCCAAAAAACGATTTAAACGCCCTTTTTTTAGGGGAGCGCGGCTCACGCATCTCCCCACGGGTGGTGCAACTGCAACTGAAGAAATTTTCCCTGCTATCGGAAGTACCCGGCCAAATACACCCCCATGTCTTGCGCCACAGTTTTGCCAGCCATATGCTGCAATCGGCCCAAGACCTGCGGGCAGTACAAGAACTGCTTGGCCATGCAAATATCTCTACCACTCAAATTTATACCCGGCTGGATTTCCAGCACCTGGCCAAAGCCTATGACCAGGCGCATCCAAGGGCCAAGCGTAAAAACTGATTACTGAATCGCTTCGGCAATAACACGGCTATTGTTACGCATCATGCCCAGATAAGAAGCGGCTTCACCAGTTTGGGATAAGGCATCCGAATACAGCATCCCGCCCACTTTTGCGCCCGTTTCTTTGGCAATCTGATCCTGCAACTTATTGTTTTTCACATTTTCCAGGAACACCGCAGGTATCTGCTGTTCCTTGATTTGCCTGATGACCGAAGAAATGGCCTTGGCGGAAGGCTCGGCCGATGTAGAGATTCCCAATGGGGCAATTACCTCAAGCCCATAGGCATCGGCAAAATAACCGAAAGCATCATGGGTCGTCACGATTTTGCGACGCTCGGCAGGAATGTCTGACATAGCCTTGCGAACCTGTTCATCAAGAGCCTGCATCTGTTTAATGTAGTCCTGGGCATTGCCCGTATACAGCGTGGCATTCTCAGGGTCAGCCTGCGACAAAGCCTGGGCAATATTGCGAACATAAACTTGCCCGTTGGCCAGATCCTGCCAGGCGTGCGGATCAATATCCCCGTGATCATGTTCGTCGTGTTCGTGCCCGGTTTCATGATCGTGCTCATCATGACCGGACTCTTCCTCCAGTTTACGCACTTTCACGCCATCACTGGCAACAATAACCTTGCCCTTGAATCCCGAAGAGGCAAGCAAACGATCGGTCCAGCTATCCAGGCCAAGCCCATTGACAAACAGCAGTTTGGTATCAGGAGACGACACTTTTTTGATATCCTGGGGCGTCAGTTCCACTTCATGTGAATTGCCATCGGTGGGTACCAATGAGACAACGTTAACCTGATCGGCCCCCACCGTTTTCACCATATCAGCCAGAATGGAAAAACTGGTTACCACTTCAATGGGAGTCTTTGCATACACGGGCAAGGCGCTGCCCAACAAACCGGCCAACACCATGACTGGCGCCCCTTTCAGATAAACCTGGAATTTCATTATTAGATCCTGTTATTAATTAAAAAAACGAATACGACTGCGAATAACGCCACCTTGGCGGCCAAACATCAAGCTCAGGATATAAAACAGACCGGCAACTAGAATGATGGATGATGAAGCGGGCACACTGTAATGATAGGAAACCACTAACCCCGCATAGGCTGAAAAGGCACCGATAACGGCCGCAAACACAAGCTGCTTGCCTACCGTACGTCCACAGAATCGGGCCGCGGCAGCCGGCAACATCATCATGCCCACCACCATCAAGGTACCCAAAACCTGAAAACCGGCCACCAGGTTCACGACCAGCAGCATCAGGAAAAGCATGTGGACCAGCGACCCGCCACCACCCTCTGAGCGCAGGAATCCAGGATCAAGGCACTCGATAATCAAGGGCCGGTAAATTAAAGACAAAAGCAAAATGGTCAAGCTGCTGACCACCATGATAAATAGCAAGGCCTTGTCATCCAGCCCCAGCACGGAACCGAACAGGACATGCAGCAAATCCATATTGGAGCCCTTCAAGGACAGCAGTACGACCCCCAGACCCAGGGAGATCAGATAAAAGGCGGCAAAACTGGCATCTTCTTTCAGGGATGTAAGCCGTGACACCACACCTGCCAGCAGGGCAACCAGCAAACCGGTTAACATTCCTCCAACCAGCATGGCCGTCAAGGATACCCCGGCAATCAGGAAGCCCGCAGCTACCCCCGGCAAGATGGCGTGTGACATGGAGTCCGCCACAAGACTCATGCGCCGCAAAATAAGAAACACGCCCAGTGGACCAGTGGCTACTGCCAGAAAAATGGCACCAAACAGGGCCCGTCTCATAAACCCGAACTCAACAAAGGGAGACAGGAAAATCTCGTATAAACCACCCATCAGAAACCTCCCAGGGACAGCCGACGGGCTTTCTGCAGGTTTTCTTCGGAGAGGATTTCAGCGGTTTTACCCCAGGCCACCACTTGCCTGGCCAGTAAAAGCGTCTCGGGAAAACATTGCCTGACCCTGTCCACATCGTGCAAAACGGCAATAATGGTTCGCCCTTCAGCATGCCAGCCTAAAATAATGCGCATCAAGTCTTCACAGGTATATTCATCAACCGCGGCAAAAGGCTCGTCTAGCAACAATACCTGTGCGTCACGCACCATTAAACGGGCAAACAGGGCCCGTTGCAACTGCCCACCCGAAAGACTGCCAATCAGATGATCGGCAACCGCCTGCAATCCCACTTCTTCAATTGCATGATAGATGCGGGCACGCTCTGTCTTGCCATATTGCCGCCAGGGCCCGATCCGGCGCCATGCCCCCATGGCCACCAGTTCATAAGTCGTAATGGGAAAACTGCGATCCAGGTCGCTGAGCTGTGGTAGCAAGGTCAGTTCCTTGCGAAAAGCCGGGGCAATGTCAATGCTGCCCGTGATTGGCTTGAGAAAATTGATGATGCCTTTGACAAGGGTGGATTTACCGGCCCCGTTCGCACCCAGGATTGCGGTTAGCGTGCCTTGGTTGAACTGCCCGGAAACATGCTGAAGCACCGGTTTGTCCCGCCACCCGAGCGATACATTATTCAGACGGATAACAGGATTCACAGGGTCATACCTGAAACCAGTGTGCTTACCCCCGGAAACCACCCCATGACGTAGCCGGTTACGGCCCACATAAGCACCAGAAAAAGCCCGGCCTGAATCACCCTTGCCAATGCGGAATCGAGCAATGGGGACTGAATCCGCTGACTGGCGGAATGGGAAGGAACGGAATGGCGGCTGGAAAGTGAGGTTTGCATAACAATGGGCTGAGTTAAATAAGCAAAAGTTGATAAAGGTAAAACCGTCAACAAATGATATGATATAACATATTAAAACATAAAATAATCGGCAATGTCATTAAAATTACCCTTGCCGATACACTTTTTTTCGCTTCGTGGTACATTGGCCTAAAGTATCAACTTATTATTTTTATTATTAAAAACGTTCATGCATCCCACTCATATCCACTCTCACTCGCATAAATCGGTCAACCAGCGACTGCTTGAAGCCGAGCAGCTCTGTGAGTCTCGTGGCAAACGGCTTACGCCCATCCGCCAGCAGGTGCTCAGGCTCATGCTTGAAGAATCCCGTAGCCTCAAGGCCTATGAATTGCTTGATGCCATGCTGGCCATTCACCCGAAATCCAAACCGCCAACCGTTTATCGTGCCCTTGAGTTTCTGGAAGAGGAAGGACTTATCCACCGCCTGGATGCCGTCAACGCCTGGACTGCCTGTATCGATGTCAACAGTCATCACCATGATTTACTGGTGGTGTGCACGCAATGTGGCAAAGTGGTTGAAATCAGCGCGCCTGAAATCAGCAGCCAGCTTAAAAACCTGATCGCCAACACCGGTTTTTCGCTAACGTCCAACGAAACGGAAATTAGGGCTACCTGTGCACAATGCAAGGCAAAAAACCAACCCCAAGACAATCATTAATGCATTTAAATACGTAAAGCCTGACTCAGGTCTTGTATTTTGCATGAATACCCCCATCATGGGATGTTGCACCACAAAAACGCTTTTTTCCTTAGGTTGTACTGGCAACATTAGGGTTTACAACTAAATTGATTCAATTTTTTGTAAAGACACTGATATCTGTTTGCCAGATAATGAAAGCTGTGATGTAATTCTCCGATTATATTGAAAATTTTCGCCAGGCAGAAAGTCTGCCTGCGATGTTAGTTAAGAAGCATAATTATGACTGTTAGCCAGGCACAAGCCAATAAAATGGTTCCTGTCACCGTTCTAACCGGATTCCTTGGTGCAGGAAAAACCACTCTACTAAAACGAATCCTTACCGAGTTTCACGGCAAGCGAATTGCCGTCATCGAAAACGAATTCGGACCAGAAAGCATCGATAACGAGTTGCTGGTCCAGGACAGTGATGAAGAAATCATAGAACTGAACAACGGCTGCGTCTGCTGCACGGTTCGCGGTGACCTGCTTAAAACCCTGACAGACCTTAAAAACCGCCGTATGAACAACGAGCTCAATTTCGAGCGCGTTATCATTGAAACAACCGGTGTGGCCAATCCTGGCCCAGTCTGCCAGACCTTTTTCATGGATGACGGGATTGCCGAATACTTCCGCCTTGATGCCGTCATCACGGTTGTAGACGCCAAACATGGCATGCAAACCCTGGATACCCAACCCGAGGCACAGAAACAGGTTGGTTTTGCAGACCGTATCCTGATCTCCAAAAAAGACCTGGTCAGCGATGAGGAATATGCCTCGTTAAAACATCGCCTGGTACACATGAATCCCCGCGCGCAAATCATGCCCGTGCATTTTGGCGAAGCCGATCTTGACAAAGTCCTTGATGTAACCGGTTTCAACCTGAACAGCATTCTGGAAATCGACCCGGAATTCCTGCAAGACGATCACCCTGACCATCACGAACATCACCATGATCATGACCATGAGTGCGACGCACATTGCCCCCATGACCATCATCACGAACATGGCCATCACGAACACAACCATCATCACGCTCATCACGATGATGAAATCGGTGCATTTGTGTTTTCTTCCAACAAACCATTCGATCCACAACGCCTTGAAGAATTTCTCAGCGGTGTCGTGCAGGTTTTTGGTCCCGACCTGTACCGCTACAAAGGCATCCTGTACATGAAGGGCGTAAAACAAAGAATGCTGTTTCAGGGGGTTCACATGCTCATGGGCGCAGAACCCGGGAAACTGTGGGGCCCCAAAGAAAAACCTTACAATAAAATGGTTTTCATTGGTCGCAAATTGCCCAAAGACGTATTTACCAACGGCCTGACGCAATGCCTTGCCTAAGGCAGGCAGTAAATTTGTAACACACAATGATGGCAGGTTCTTGATTCTTTATATAATAATTGATATCTCCTGAACACGCCTTCATTGATTTGATTAATAAGCAGTACTACTGAACGGAGTGTTTGATGGCTACTAAATCAGCTAACAATACCGACACAATCACAGAACAACCGTTATTAACCGAAGAACAGTTACTCGCCATGCCAGAAGAGGACTACATGAACGAGCAGCAACTGGCGTTCTTCAAAGACCGACTCAAGAAACTGGAAGCAGACATTCTCAATAACGCGGATGCCACGACAGAAAACCTTCGCGAGACCCAATTTGTTCCCGATCCGGCAGACCGTGCGACGATCGAGGAAGAGCACGCCCTGGAGCTTCGTACACGAGACCGTGAACGCAAATTGCTGAAGAAAGTTCAGCAATCCCTGATGCTCATTGAGTCTAAAGAGTATGGCTGGTGTGAAGAAACCGGAGAACCCATTGGCCTGCGCCGCCTGTTGGCCCGTCCAACCGCCAACCTTTCCCTGGAAGCCCAGGAAAGACGCGAAAAACGCCAAAAACTCTACGGCGATTAAAAATCTTTTTCCCTTTCCCTTGAAATTCTTCCTGCCAACCCCATCTACGAAAACTACAGGAAGAATTTCATGGAACAATTTCACGCTACTACCATTGTTTGTGTTCGCCGCGGCAACGACGTTGCCATAGGTGGTGATGGTCAAGTCACACTGGGCAACATCGTTTTCAAAAGCAC
>Ga0265293_10010094_pt1 | contig 13305 bp, 13 predicted proteins | sample Munlanlewell138R_FD_192505 | JGI IMG/M metagenome (GOLD analysis project Ga0265293, IMG submission 192505) | Leachate microbial communities from a municipal landfill in Southern Ontario, Canada - Leachate well 138R | ecosystem: Engineered > Solid waste > Landfill > Unclassified | place: Canada...
GACGTCGCCCGTGCCGGCTTCGGCCAGCAGGCGACCGAGTTCGCCGAGGGCGCGCGCGGGGACGATGGCGGTGCGTTCCACCTCGGCGGCGAGGGGCATCGTGTGGACGGAGAGGCGGAAGCCGTCGGCGGCCGCGAGGCGGAGCTCGCCGGGCTTGAAGTGGAAGTGGACGCCGGTCAGCACGGGGCGTGAGTCGTCGGTGGCGGCGGCGAAGACGGTCTGCGTGATCGCGGCGCGCAGGCGCGCGGCCTCGATGTGGATCTCGTCGGAACCGCTGACCGAGGGGATCGGCGGGAAGTCGTCGGGGTCCATGCCGCCGATCGACGCGGTGTTCCTCGCGCAGGCGAGGCTCACCTGACGGGAGCGCTCGGCGAGGGTCATCGAGATCGGCTGGTGTGGCAGCGTCGCGACGAAGTCGGCGAGGAGCCGCGAGGGCATCGTGATCGAGCCGGGCTCGGTGATGTCGGCGTCGATCTTGTAGGTGATGGCGATGGTCTCGGCGTCGGTGGCCGAGAGGGTGATCGAGGACTCGTCAGCCTCGACGAGGACGTGCTGAGTGATCGGCAGCGTCGAGCGCGCGGGGATGGCTCGCGATACCGCGGAGAGGCCGCGGTGCAGGTCTTCCTGCTGGCAGGAGAGCCGCATCGATCATCCGATCATTCAGGTAAGCGGTTTCGTTCAGGCGCAAGTATACGTTCCGTGAGTGGCGCGGGGCAATGGTCGTTTGCCGTCGTTCTGACGGGCTCGTGGTCTCGACCGGTCAGCTCGTGCGGGACCACCGTCGGCGGGGTCGTGGTCCTCACTCGGCCCTCACCCCAACCCTCTCCCGGAACCGGGAGAGGGGGCCGGAGTCGGAGTCGGGGTCGGGGTCGGGGAGGTGTCCGCGCGGCCGTTCTGACGGTCTCGGGGTCTCGACCGGTCGGGTCGTGTGGGACCACCGTCGGCGGGGTCGTGGTCCTCAGTCGGCCCTCACCCCAACCCTCTCCCGGAACCGGGAGAGGGGGCCGGAGTCGGAGTCGGAGTCGGGGTCGGGGAGGTGTCCGCGCGGCCTGCCTCCGTTCTGACTCCCCTCTCCCGGTTCCGGGAGAGGGGCTGGGGGTGAGGGCCTTCCGGCCTCACGCCCCCGGAAGCACCTCGAGGAGGTCGATGAGGGCGGTGAGGGTCACGTCGGGCGGGGCGATGTGGTCGGGGAAGGCGGTCTCTTCGCGGCGGATCCAGGCGGTGCGGAGGCCGGCGTTGGCGGCGCCGGCGACGTCCGCGAAGGGGGAGTCGCCGACGTAGAGGATCTCGTCGGGGGCGACGGCGAAGCGCCCGGAGAGCGCCTGGTAGATGGCGCGGTGGGGCTTGTACGCGCGGAGCGATTCCGAGGACTGGATGACGGAGAAGCGGAGGCGGGCGCGAGAGAGGGCGGCCTGCAGGAAGTCCTCGTCGGCGTTGGAGAGCAGGCCGAGCAGGTAGCCCCGTCCGGCGAGCCTCTCCACGGTGTCGTGGGCGTCGGGGTAGGCGGGGGCGACGGAGAGGGCGGCCCGGAAGCGGTCGGCAGCAGATGCGGCGTCGGAGGTGAGTCCGTGGTGGTCGACGGCGGCCTGGTACTGGCGACGCCAGATCTCCCACTGCGAGTGCCAGTCCGGGAGCGGGCCGTTGAGGGCTCGCTCCGTGGGCCAGCCGCGGATGCCCTGCTCCACGCGGTCGCTCTGGTCCCAGACGTCGCCCGCGCGGTAGGAGCGCTGCCAGGTGAGAAAGAAGGCGTCGAAGTCCTCGACGGTGACGCCCTGGTGCTCCAGCTCCGCGGCCACGTCCACGCGGAAGTGGGGCATGCCGTAGTCGAACAGCGTGCCGTAGCCGTCGAACGCGACGGCGCGGATGCGCGCGGGGTCGAAGGGGGTGCCGGGTTCACCGATCACGGGCTGCCTGTGTCCTGACCAGGCGCGCCGGAACTTCCTCGGTGGGGAGGAGGCGGCACGCCGGTACGGTTATAGCGGGAGAGGCCCGCGTCTGCCTCTACTGGTCGTAGATCGCCGTGAGGGAGAGCAGGACGCGGTCCGCGAGGCCCGCGATCTGTTCGCGCGCGGCGGCGGCTTCCTCGGGTGTCATGCGGTTGCGTTCCGCCAACTGCTTCGCGGTCTCGTCCAGCGAGCGGCGGAAGAACGTGAACGCCTGGATCGCCTGCGAGAGCGGCATCCCGCGCCGCTGGAGCTCCGCACCGTACGCCTCGCCGATGGCGGAGACTTCCTCCTCCAGCTCGCTCCGGCGCCCGCGCTTCGCGAGGTAGTCGTCCACGATCTCGACGAGCCGGCGGCCCAGGGGGCGGAGGGCGTCCCGTTCGTCCTCGTCGGTGTCGCGGTACCAGCGCGCGTCAGCCTTGTTGGAGTGCAGCTGGCGGCGGATGCGCGAGAGGGCGGCAGACTCCAGCGCCCGCTCCGGGCGTCGCCCGCCGGTCTCCACGAGGTCCTGGAGTTCCGCTTCGTCGAAGCGGCGATGGCCGCCCGGGGTGCGGAACACCTGGATCTCGCCGGAGTCGGCCCACCGACGCACAGTGGACTCGTTCACGCCGAGGATCTCGCACGCCCTCGCGAGGCTGACCCACCGGGATCGGCGGCGGGGGCGGTCGTTGGTTGAGGTCATCGCAGTCTCCGAATCTACCGATTCGGTGGGAAGACTTCGTAGATTTGAAACTCTAGGCCGAGATGCCCAGAGTCCGCAAGCGAAGTCCACATATGCGACCCCACCACCATGCTACAGCCCTCGGCTGACTGACCCGTCACCGAACCGTGATCGCAGCTCGTCGATGGTGCGGTCGAGTTGTTCGTTGCGTAGCACGCGAGGCGCGGCGGCGCCTCCCGGCGGGCCTCCGGAAGCCCCTCCGAGGTCGTCGAGCGTCAGCTGCATCTCGTCGTCGACGAGGTTCGTGACCGCGACGCCGATGAGCCGGACCGGGTGCCGGCCCTCGGTGCGGAAGACCTCATCGAGGAGTTCCTGCGCCGCCTGCGCGATATCCGCCGTGGCCTGCACGGGGCGTCCGGGGGTGACGCTGCGGGCGAAGGTGGTGAAGTCCGGCCAGCGCACCTTCAGCGAGATCGTCCGGGCGCGCTTTCCCTGCCGCCGCAGGTCCGCGCCGACGCGGTCCGAGTGGCGCCGGATCACCTTCCGCATCTCCTCCAGGTCGGTGAGGTCCTCCATGAAGGTGTTCTCGCGCGAGATCTGGACGCGGGCGCGCCCGCCTGCGACGACGACCGAGGGGTCGATGCCCCGTGCGCGGTCGGCGAGGGCTTCGCCGGCCTTGCCGTACTGCCGAGCGAGCCAGCGGGCGTCGAGGCGAGTCGCGTCGCCGATGGTGCGCACGCCGACCTTCGCGAGGGCCTCCCCGAACTTCGGGCCGACCAGCGGCAGCAGGCGGATCGCGAGCGGGGCGAGGAACGCCGCGTCACCGCCCACGGGGATCTCCAGCAGCCCGTCCGGCTTTGCCTGGTCTGAGCCCACCTTCGCCGTCGTCTTCGACCCGGCGATGCAGACCGAGACGGGGAGACCTAGCTCGCCACGCACGCGCCGGCGCACCTCGGCGGCGGCGTCGCGCGCGCCGGTCGTGGGGTCGCCGATGCCCGTGAGGTCCACGTACGCCTCGTCGAGGCCGACGGACTCCACCACCGGCGAGGTCTCGTTGAGGACGGCGTGGAACTGCTCCGAGTATTCGCCGTACACGCCCTGCGAGGGCGGCACGACGATCGCCTGTGGGCAGAGGCGGAGTGCCTGTGACATCGGTTGCGCCGAGTGGCAGCCGAACACGCGCGCTTCGTACGAGGCGGTTGCGACGACGCCGCGGCCGCCCGGGTGCCCCACGAGCACGGGCTTCCCGACGAGGTCCGGGTTCCGCAGCCGTTCCACCGCGACGAAGAACGAGTCCAGGTCGAAGTGCGCGATCCGCCTCGGTCGGCGCGGGCCGTGGTCACGGGTGGTGCGAGGGCTGGCGAGGTCGGTCATCGGAGTCCCGCGCGGGGAGAGCGCAGGTCGAGGATAGACGACGGCGAGGCGAAGTCGGTGACGCGGGCTACGAGCCGGCGGCGATGCTCCCGGCGGCGGGCTCGTCGCTGACCACGGCTGTGATCTCCTCGACGCCCTCGGCTTCGGTGTCGCCCTCGGAGGCGTCGGTCGCTTCGTCGGAGGTGTCCTCCGCGCTCGCGCCGTTCGGACGGTAGGGGGTGCGCTTCACGAGGCGCAGGCCCTCGATCTCTTCTTCGGTCACCGCCTGGACGGCGTCCTCGGGCTTCGCGCCCGCGCGGACGCGGCGCATGACCGCGACGCCGGCGGCGATGACGAGCGCCGAGGAGATCGCGGCGCCGCTGGCGATGAACATGTGCTTGCGCTTCATCTCGGGGAAGCGGTCGATCGCCTCGTGGGCGAGCTTGATCGCACCGAACGCGAGTTCGTCGACGTGTTCGCCGCCGCTGGGATGCCGGAGTTCGTCGGGCTTCATCTATGTATCTTGAACATGAACTGGCCTACTGCGCCAGTCCTATAGGCCCCTGGGGGCCGTCTTACTCGTCGCCACTCGCCAGCTCGCGCAGCACCGCCGCCGAGTGCAGGGCGGCATACATCGCCTCGCTGCCCTTGTTGCCCACCGCGCCGCCGGCGCGGGCCTCGGCCTGCGCGATCGTGTCGGTCGTCGTGACGCCGAGGGCGATCGGGACGCCGGACTCCAGCGTCGCCTGCATCAGGCCGCGGGCGGCTTCGCCCGCCACGAAGTCGAAGTGAGGGGTCTCGCCGCGGATGATGCAGCCGATCGCGGCGACGGCATCGACCGCCGTGTCCTCGGCGAGTTCCTGCGCGATGAGGGCCAGCTCGAACGCGCCCGCCACCCAGCAGACCGTGATGTCATCCTCGGCGACGCCCATGCCGCGCGCCGTCTCCAGCGCGCCGTCCAGCATCTTCTTCGTGATCTGGTCGTTGAACATCGACACGACGATGCCGACCTTCAGTCCGGTCGCATCGATGTCGCCCTGCCCGATGACGCGCGCCAAGTCCTGCCTCCGACCCCTGATCCCCGTGTGCCGTGGTGTACGAACAGACCGCCCGAGGCGTCACCTCGGGCGGTGCTCCGATGCTAGGCCTCCAGGCCCGGCATCGGCTGGTCCAGGATGTGGCCCATCTTGTCCCGCTTCGTCTGCAGGTAGCGGATGTTGTGCGTGTTCGCGGCGACCTCCAGCGGCACACGCTCGATGACGCGCAGGCCGTACCCGTCGAGGCCCGCGCCACGCAGCTCGCCGAACTCGTCCAGCTCCTGGATCTTGATCGGGTTGTTGGTCATGAGGCGCATGTTGCGCACGCCCAGGTCCACCAGGATCTGCGCGCCGATGCCGTAGTCACGGTCCTCCGCCGGCAGCCCCAGCGCCACGTTCGCCTCGACGGTGTCGAGGCCCTCCTCCTGGAGCTTGTAGGCGCGGAGCTTGTTGTGCAGGCCGATGCCGCGGCCCTCCTGGTCCATGTAGACCACGATGCCGCGGCCTTCCTCCGCGATGAGCTTCATCGCGGCCTCCAGCTGCTCACCGCAGTCGCAGCGCAGCGAGCCGAAGACGTCGCCCGTGACGCACTTGTCGTGCACCCGGACAAGGACAGCGTCCGCCTTCGTCACGTCGCCCATGACCAGCGCGACGTGCTCCTTCTTGTCCAGGTAGGTGCGGTAGCCGATCGCGCGGAACTCGCCGAACTTCGTCGGCATCTGGGCTTCCTCGACGCGCTCGACCAGGCGCTCGTGCGCCATGCGGTAGGAGATGAGGTCCGCGACCGTGAGGATCTTGAGCTTGTGCTTGCGGGCGAACTTCTCCAGGTCCGGCATCCGGGCCATGGTGCCGTCGTCCTTGATGATCTCGCAGACCACCGCGACCGGTTCGAGGCCCGCGAGGCGGCAGAGGTCCACGGAGGCCTCCGTCTGCCCGGCGCGCACTAGCACCCCGCCCGGCTTCGCGCGGAGCGGGAAGACGTGGCCGGGGCGGGTGAAGGAGCGCGGCTGCGACTCCGGGTGTGCCAGCATCTGGATCGTGGTGGCGCGGTCCGCGGCGGAGATGCCGGTGGTGACGCCTCGGGCGGCCTCCACGGAGACGGTGAACGCCGTGCCCAGGGGGGCGGTGTTCACGTCCGTCATCGGCATCAGGTTCAGCTCGTCGGCGCGTTCCTCCGGCAGGGGGACGCAGATCAGGCCGCGCGCGTGCGTGGCCATAAAGTTCACGAGGTCCGGCGTGCAGAACTGCGCGGCGATGACGATGTCGCCCTCGTTCTCGCGGTCCTCGTCGTCCGTGACGATGACCATGCGGCCGTTGCGGATCTCCTCCACCGCCTCTTCGACGGTGGCGCGGAGCGGGGAGCGCTTCTTCGCGGCCGGCTTGGCCGTCGCGGGCTTCGCTGCCGTGGTCTTCGCCGCCGTGGTCCGGGTGGTCGCCGCCTTCTTCGCCGGCATCGCGTTCCTCCTGCTGTGGTCGACGCCTCTCGCGAGGTCGCCGCGTGTGGTACGTGCTGGATCGACGCCTCCGAGGGGCGTCGTTACGCCTTCGCGGCCTCGCGCGCCTCGAGCAGTTGGTCGATGTAGCGCGCGAAGATGTCCGTCTCCAGGTTGATGCGGTCGCCGGGCTTTCGGTGCATCAGGTTCGTGTGCTCCTGCGTGTACTGCACCAGCGAGACCGAGAAGGAGGTCTCGTCGCGGCCCATGACCGTGAGCGAGATCCCGTCCACGCAGACGGGGCCCTTCATCACGATGTACTTCAGGTACTCCGGGTCCGCCTCGAAGCGCGCGATGATCGCGTCGCCCTCGGGCGTGAAGCTGTGCAGCGTGCAGGTCGTCTCGACGACGCCGCGGACGACGTGGCCGGACATCCGCGTGGCGCCGGTCACGGACCGCTCGAGGTTCACGAGGTCGCCGGGGCCGAACTCCACGAGGTTGGAGCGGCGGAAGGTTTCTGGCATCACGTCGAAGGTCATGGAGTCGGTGTCCATCGCGCGGACCGTGAGGTCCACGCCGTTCACGGCGATCGAGTCGCCGAGTTGCGACCCTTCGAGGACGGTGTCGCATTCGATCACGAGGATGCCGCCGTCGCGTGCGCGCACGCGGCCCACTTCTTCGACGATACCCGTGAACATGCCTACTCCCTCGCTGGACCCTCTGCGTTGGTGGCGTCCGGCCAGACCGGTACGCCCGAGATGAGAGTGTCCTCCCCCAGTCGCTCGACCGTACTGTCTCGCAACCGGGGAGCGTCCGCCATCACATGCGCGCCTTGGCCGCTGACCGCGGAGGGTGCGTCCGCAGCGCCAATGATGACGGGCGCAATGACAGCATACAGGCGGTCGACCAGCCGCTGGTCGAACAGCGCGCCCAGCAGGGCGCCTCCGCCTTCGACCAGCAGCGTCAGCACCCCGCGCTCGCCGAGGGCGTCGAGCAGGGCGGGCAATGAGACATAACTCTCGTCGGCCGGCAGCACGAGCACCTCGGCGCCCGTCGCCGCGATCGCCTCGCGCCACTCGGCAGGGGAGGCGTCCGTCGTCGCGATGATCGCGCCGGGGCCGAGGACGCGAGCGCCCGAGGAGAGCCGTCCCTGCGAGTCCACGACGATGCGGTACGGCTGGTGGGGATCCTCGATGTCCTCTGGGCGCGCCGTGAGCTCCGGGTCGTCCACCAGGGCGGTGGTGGAGCCCACCATCACGGCGTCGATCTTCGTACGGAGGACGTGGAGCCAGGCGCGCGCCTCCGGCCCGGAGACCCAGCGGGCGTTCCCGGACGCCGAGGCGATGCGGCCGTCCATGCTGGCCGCGTACTTCACGATCACCAGCGGCCGCCCGGTCGCGCGGTGGTGGAGGTAACCCTCCATCACCCGCTCCGCCTCGGCGGCGCCATCGCCCGAGGTCACCTCGATGCCGGCCTCGCGGAGACGTTGCGCGCCACTGCCCGCGACGAGGGGGTTGGGGTCGTCGATCGCGTAGTGGACGATGGCGACACCGGCTTCGATCAGCGCCTCGGTGCAGGGAGGGGTGCGTCCCTGGTGGTTGTGCGGCTCCAGCGTCACGTACAGGGTGGCGCCACGCGCGGCGTCGCCTGCCTCGCGCAGCGCCATCACCTCCGCGTGCGGACCGCTCGGGGGCTGCGTGCGCCCGCGTCCCACGATGCGCCCGTCCCGCACGAGGACGGCACCGACCGCCGGGTTCGGCGAGGTCGTCCCGAGGGCTGCCTCCGCCTCCTCGAGCGCGGCGCGCATGAACTCGGACGGTGCGGGGTCAGGAGCGGTCATCGTGCCGCGACTCTAGCGCCGGCGCCCTACCCACGGAGCGACCGCCCTCGGCGCCCGGTCAGCGTGAGCCCTGGTAGTCGCGGTAGATGCGGCTCGCGGTCGGCATGTCCTGCCCCTGGTAGCGGGAGCGGAGGTCGGGGTGGCCGTACGGCCGGTCCGCCGGGGTGGTGAGGTTCTGGAAGGAGAGCTGACCGATCTTCATGTTGTAGTAGAGCCGGATCGGCAGGGTCGCCACGTTGGAGAGCTCCATCGTCAGGTGGCCCTGGAATCCGGGATCCACGAACCCGGCGGTCGCGTGCACGAGCAGTCCGAGGCGCCCGAGCGAGGACTTCCCCTCCACCCGCGCGACCAGGTCGTCGCCCAGCTTCACGTGCTCGACCGTGGAGCCGAGGACGAACTCGCCGGGGTGCAGGATGAACGGCTCGTCATCCTCGATGCGCTCGGGCTCGGTGAGCTCCGGCATCTCCTCGCGGATGTCGATGTACGGCTGCCGGTGGTTGCGGAAGACCCGGAAGTGGCGGTCCAGGCGGATGTCCAGCGAGGCGGGTTGAATGGCGTTGTCGCCCAGGGGATCAACGATGAGGCGGCCTGACTCCAGGGCCTCTCGGATCGATCGGTCGCTCAGTACCAACTCGGAAACCTCGTCTGTGGGGGAGTGGCGGGAGCGTACCACCGCGCCCGCCTCTGGTCGCCGCTCTCGACGGAGCCGCGCTACCCGATCCCGCACCACGCGAGGGCGTTCCGCACGCCCTTGACGCCTGCGGCGGCCGCCCCGCCCGAGGGCATGACCGCGAGCGCGAGGGCGACGGCGTTCGCCGCGGCGAACCACAGCACGAGTCGCCCGAGCGAGGCACGAGCCGCCACTATGCGGCCCGCCGCTCGGCGTACTCCGTCGTGTCCTCGGCGTAGCGGGTCTCCCACTGCTCGACGACCTTCAGGAACGCGTCCACGCAGTCCGGGTCGAAGTGCGAGCCGGCGCCGTCCAGGATGATCGGCACCGCGTCGTCTCGGATGAACGCCGGACGGTACGCCCGGTTGGAGCGGAGCGCGTCGTACACATCCGCCACGGCCGCGATACGCGCCTCGAGCGGGATGTCGATGCCGTGGAGCCCCTCGGGGTAGCCGAGGCCGTCCCACCGCTCGTGGTGGTACCGGATGACGTTCGCCTCGGTCTGCTGATCAAAGTGGTTGCGGAGCATGTCTGCTCCGCGGGAGGGGTGCTCCTTGATGACGTCGTACTCATGCGAGGTCAGCGACCCGCGCTTGTGCAGGACGGCGTCCGGGACACCGATCTTCCCCACGTCATGCAGGAGGCTCCCCGCGGCGATCGCCCTCAGGCGTCGCGGGTTCAGCCGCATCTCCTGCCCGATGAGCACGGACAGCGCCGCGACACGCTCCCCGTGGCCCAGCGTGTAGCCATCGCGCGCCTCGAGCGCGGACGAGAGCGCGACCACCGGCTCGGTGAAGCCGGAGCGGAGCTGTTCCATGACGTCGGAGACGGTGAGGGCCTCCAGCGCCCGGACCGTCTGGCCTCGGGAGTACTCGATCACGATCCCCCAGAAGATCGCCGCGAACCCGGCGAGCAGCTGGACGTGGTAGAGCCAGAAGGTCCCGCTCCAGATCCCGCCCAGCTCGAGCGACAGTTTCGCCTCGACGAGCAGGAGCGCACCCACGGCGGTGGCGCCGTGGAGCTGGATCGCGGAGAGCCGGTAGCTGTGGGCGAACCGTGCCGCCGTGAGCAGTCCGAGCACGACCACCACCGCCGTGACGCCGATCGCCGCCGCGTCGCTCTCCACGAGCGCGGTCGGCACGAACCACGGCGCGAGGAACCCGAGCGTGGCATAGGTCACCACTGTCACGATCCCCGCCGCGAGCAGCGCGCGCCTTCGGCGCGTCAGCCACGCCTCCACCGAGGCCGGCCACCGCATCGCCGCCACGGCGAGGAGGGAGACCGATGTGAGGATCGCAAGCCTCGAGGAGAGTCCGGTGACGTTGTAGAAGCGGCTGGTCGGTTCCCCCGGGGCCGCGGCGGCCTCGACGGGTGCGGCGGCGCCGTAGCCCTCGTACGCCGCGAGGTCGTAGCCCTCGACGGTGGCGACGGCCGGGGCGCGGGTGGGACCGGTGACGATGAAGCCGGGCGTGGTGAGCCCGTGCACCGCGAAGATGCCGGCCATTGCGATAAACGCGAGCGCGATCATCGTGACGCGCCAGTTCGCCGCCCGACTCGCCGCGATGCCCGAGGCGATCGCGAGGAACGCGCACATCAACGCTGCCGCGCTGACGATCCAGAAGTGCCCGGCCGGGCTGTTCCACGACCATCCCTCCCCGGCACCCTCGCGGGTGCGGAGGACGAAGAAGGCAGCGGTGGACGCCCCGACGAGGACGAGCCACGGCAGCACGTTGGGCAGCGCTCGACGCATAGTCCCCCCGAGAACCGACAGGGGAATCATCGGCGGATGTCGCGGAACCCTTAGGGGTGTCGGAACAGACCCTCACCCCCAACCCTCTCCCGCCGAGCCGGGCGAGGAAGCAGAAGCCGGAAGGGGTCTGACCTCGGACGTCGCGTTGCCGATCCGTCGAGGACAAGTCGAGGGCAAAGCGAAGGCCGCCCGGGCGAGGGCGGCCTTCTTGTGTGGGCGTGGGCGGGCGCCCACACGGACTGGCGGGCGAGGGCTAGTTGGCGCCCTCGATGGCGTAGACGACGTAGACGTTGACGATGAGCTCCTGCTCGCCGGGGTTCACCGGGGATGCGCCACCGGCGTCCTGAGCGGAGGCGCGGGTCTCCATGGCCGGGTAGTAGCCGCCGCCCGAGTTCGTGGACTCGTTGATGCTGATCGCCTTGCCCAGCGAGACGCCGGCGGCGTCCGCGAGGATCTCCGCGTTGGCGCGGGCCTTCGCGACGGCCTCGCGGCGAGCGTCGGCGAGGAACTCGTCCGGGTTCTCCACGGTGAAGGAGATGCCGTTCACGCGGACGGCGTCGCCGCCGGCAGCGATCGAGGCGTCCAGCACGTTGGAGACGCTATCCAGGTTGCGGACCTTCACCTGCACCTGGTTGGAGACGATGTAGCCAATGATCGTCGGCGGGGAGCTCTCCGAGTAGTTGTACTGGGGGTAGATGTTGAAGAACTGGGTCTGGATGTCCTCGTCCGCGACGCCTTCGTCGTTCATCGCGGTCTGCATGGCGTCCATGGCCGTCGCGGCCTGATCGCGCGCCTCCGCGACCGTGGGGGCCGTGACCTCCACGCCGAGGTTCAACTGTCCGATGTCCGGGCGGACCGAGACCTTGCCTTCGCCGTTCACGGCGATGCCCTGTGTTGCGGTGCCTTCACTGGCCACGGTGACCTCCGTCGTTGGGGTGCAAGCGACGCCGAGCGCGAGGAGCGCAGCGGCCCCCGCGAGGATCGCACTGCGGCGGATCCGAGAACTCAACTGGATGGGGTTCACTCTGGTGCCTCTTTCTTCGAGCCGGGCTGGTCGGCCGGCGAGGCACCGTGCCTCGCTACGTCGCCGAATCCCCCGAGCGTCGAGTCCAGGCGGTGAGTGCCGACAGTGCCGTCAGCAGTCCGGTAAGGACTCCCAGCGCGGGGGCCATGCCTCCCAAACCTTGAGACGAATCCGTGAGGAATTCGGTTCCCGTGGGTGCCGTCTCCAGCTGGGCGGTCGGCATCTCCTCGCCGGGTCCGGTGGCCGCCGGCGCCGGAGGCATGTCCGCGCTGTTGGCCGCGCCTGCCCCCGCGCCATCGTCGGGCAGCCCGCCGCCTGCACCACCGCTTGCGGCGTCGTCACCGGTCGCGCCGTTCTCGCGTTCGGATGAGAAGCCGGCACTGGGTACCTCGGGTCCCGGGGTGGCCTCGGTCGCCTCGCCGGTCGCTCCGGCTGCGCCGGCCTCAGCCGATTCCTCGGTGGGCGCGGGCGCCATCAGCGTGCCGGCTGACTCGCCACCGCCTGCCGGGGCGGCCTCGGACTGGGCGCGGAGGGTCTCCCCACCGAGGGCCGACCCGGGAGCGGTCTGGCCGCCGGACTGCGCTGCCGTGTCGAACGCGACGGTGCCCACGCTGGCCGTCGGGTTGTTCACCAGCGCGACGACGAAGAGCAGCGCCGCCACGGCGGCGGAGCCGCGCACGAACAGCTCGGTACGGCGGAACAGTGCGAAGGGGGTGCTCCGCTGGCCGGAGCCGGAGGCAGTCGCCGGGATCGCGAAGGAGCGAGGCGCGCGCAACTCGCCGAGGGCGCCCAGCGCGCCGCGCATCGAGCGCAGGTCCGCGAGCAGCGCCGCGGTCTCCTCGTCGCGCTCGACGAGCGACTCCACCGCCGCCATCTCGGCGTTGGTGAGCTCACCGTCGAGGTACGCCGAGACCTGCTCGAGCACGACGTCCTCGTGGGAGGGATCGGTCTCGGCCTCGGGGTTGCGTCGTCTCCAGAACATCAGGTTCACCGCCTGACTCCTAGACGATCCACGGCTTCTGAAAGTTCCCGTGATTGGAGGATCACCTCGCGCAGGCGGCCACGCGCGCGGCTGAGGCGAGACTTCACGGTGCCGAGGGCGAGGCCCGTCGCCTCCGCGATCTCGCGGTAGTCCAGGCCGTGGATATCGGAGAGCACCACCACCTCGCGCCAGTCGTCCGGCAGCGTGAGGAGCGCCTGCTCCAGGGCGACACGCATCTCGCCCCGCTCGGCTTCGTCCTCCGGCGAGGGTTCGTCGCCGGGCGGATCCAGGTCCGGGCGGTCCGGGTCGTCGCGTGCTTCGTCCAGGCTGCGGGTCGGGCGGCGGGCACGGCGACGGAGCTCGTCGCGGGCCTGGTTTGCTGCGATCGTGAACACCCAGGACCGGAACGAGCCGCCTCGGAAGGTGTCGATGCGCTGCCACGCCTTGACGAACGCCTCCTGTGTGGCATCCTCCGCGGCCTGCGAGGATCCGAGCATCCGGTAGGTGAGGCTGAACACCCCGTCCTGGAACCGCGCGACCAGGAGGTTGAACGCCTGCAACTCACCCGCACGTGCCCGCTCGACGAGGCCATCGAGGACGTCGTCGGGAGCC
>Ga0265293_10010095_pt1 | contig 13304 bp, 11 predicted proteins | sample Munlanlewell138R_FD_192505 | JGI IMG/M metagenome (GOLD analysis project Ga0265293, IMG submission 192505) | Leachate microbial communities from a municipal landfill in Southern Ontario, Canada - Leachate well 138R | ecosystem: Engineered > Solid waste > Landfill > Unclassified | place: Canada...
GCGTATTTCAACGAACTCGACAGTTTCGCCATGGCCTTTGGCATGGATGCGCGCCAGATCATCGAGGGGATCGGTTTAGACCCGCGGATCGGCAATCATTACAACAACCCTTCGTTTGGTTATGGCGGTTATTGCCTGCCCAAGGATACCAAGCAATTGCTGGCCAATTATTCCGCCGTGCCGCAAAACCTGATCCGCGCGATTGTCGATGCCAACCGCACCCGCAAGGATTTCATCGCCGATCAGATCATCGCCCGCGCGCCGCGTATTGTGGGCGTTTACAGGCTGGTGATGAAAGCGGGTTCGGATAATTTCCGCCAAAGCTCGGTTCAGGGGATCATGAAGCGGATCAAGGCCAAAGGCATTCCCGTCATCGTCTATGAACCCACCTATGAGGGGGACGAATTTTTCGGCTCGCCCGTCACCAATGATCTGGCGGCGTTCAAACGCGATGCGGATGTGATTTTGGCCAACCGCCAGCATGCCGATATTGCCGATCATGCCGACAAGATATTCACCCGCGATCTGTTCGGGGCCGATTGATATGGGGCGCGTTGCACTTGTCACCGGCGCGGCCGGGTTCATCGGCTTTCACCTGTGCCGGCGGCTGCTGGCCGACGGGTTTCGCGTCATCGGGCTGGACAGTCTGAACGATTATTACGATGTGACACTCAAAGAGCGGCGGCAGGCGATGCTGCTGCAAACGCCGGGCTACAGCGCCGTCACCGCCAAGGTCGAAGATCCCGGCAGCCTGATGGCGCTGTTTGGCGAACACCGCCCCGACGTGGTGGTGCATCTGGCCGCGCAGGCGGGTGTGCGCTATTCGATCGACAATCCGCGCGCCTATCTCGAAGCCAATCTGATCGGCACGTTTGAGCTGCTTGAGGCCGCGCGCGCCCACCCGCCGGCGCATATGCTGCTGGCGTCCACCAGCTCGGTTTACGGCGCGAATGAGACCATGCCCTATACCGAACGCGACCAGACCGACAGCCAGATGTCATTTTACGCCGCCACCAAGAAATCGAATGAAATGATGGCCCATTCCTATGCGCATCTGTTCGATCTGTCGGTGACGATGTTTCGTTTCTTCACGGTCTACGGCCCGTGGGGGCGGCCGGATATGGCGCTGTTCAAATTCACCCGCGCGATTTTGGCGGATGAGCCGATCGATATCTATAACGGCGGCGATATGCGGCGGGATTTCACCTATATTGACGATCTGGTCGAAGCTATTCGCCGGCTGATCGACACGGCCCCCGCCCGCCCGCAAAACACCGATGCGATTGCCCCGGACGACAGCCTGTCCCCCGTGGCCCCGTGGCGGGTGGTCAATATCGGCAACGCGGCCCCGGTGGCATTGATGGATTTTATCGCCGCGATCGAACGGGCGACCGGCAAACAGGCGATCCGCAACATGATGCCGATGCAACCCGGCGATGTGCCCGCGACCTGGGCTGATACGGCCTTGCTGGAAAGGCTAACCGGGTTTCGCCCGCAAACCGATATGGCCGCAGGTGTGGCGGCCTTTGTCGATTGGTATCGCGATTATTACCGCACACCGGGGCATTGAATCCCCGGCTGCAGGCGTATCGGCGCCGTGGGCGCCTTTGCGCTGGGGGTATTCGGCTGGGCGAGGCGGCAAATCCCATGCGGCTGCTGGCGGCCGAATTTATCGTGGTGGGGCTGGTGATAATGCGATTTTCGGGATAATCACGTCTATTCGATTAAAAAACGCGGTAATGAATCCCGGCCCCTGTTATGACAGATTTACCCCAGCGTAACCATTGACGGAGTATGTCATGAAAATCCTTGCTTGTTCGCTTGCCCTGACGCTTGTTGCCGGTGTGGCCACTGCCGGTGGCCTTGCCGCCCCGGTGATCGCGCCAGAACCGGCCCCGCCCAGTCAGGCTTATGTTATGGTTAATGATTGGAGTGGCACCTATCTGGGCCTGCACTATGGGCGGGGCAGCGATATGTCGGGGCGCGGGCTTCACGCGGGCTATATCTGGGATCGCGGCGCCTATACGCTGGGGGCCGAGGTCGATTATACCGATCTGGACGGCGATATGCTGCGCCTGCGCAGCCGCGCGGGCTATGATCTGGGCCGGGTTTTGCCCTATGCGAGCCTTGGCCTTGCCAGGTTTTCGACCGGTGGCGATACGCAAACCGGCTATAGCTATGGGCTGGGCGTGGTATTCAAACTGACCGATGCGATATCCATCGGCGCGGATCTGAGCCGCACGAGTTTGGCCGATACGAATGACGATATTGATCTGCTGCAAATCCGCACATCCTATCGGTTCTGATCCATCGCGACATAACTGTCACAACTTGTACGCATTCTGCTAACAAGCGTTAACGCCTCTGCCGGCGGCGGATTGCTCTGATATATCGATAGCGTAAAATTTAACCAAAATCGGAGCAATAATTTGAAAATTCTCGCCTATGCCGCCGCCGCAACCCTGACCGCCGGCACCGCATTTGCCGGTGGCCTTGCCGCCCCCGTCATCACCGCCGAACCCGTTGCCGCAGCACCCGCCGCCGCCGATTGGACCGGTTTCTATGCCGGTCTGAATTACGGCACGGGCACGCGCAGCATTCCGTTCGATTCATTCGACGCCGATACGTTCGTAGTCGAAACCGATTTCGACGGTTTCGGCATCCATGCCGGTTATCTGCGCGATTTCGGCCAATATGTGCTTGGTGCCGAACTCGACTATAGCGCGATCACCATGGGTGATGACGCTGACACCACCGATGTGCTGCGTCTGCGCGGGATCGCGGGCTATGATCTGGGCCGCGTGCTGCCCTATGCCACCCTCGGCCTTGCCAAAGTGACTACGCCGGATGATCTGTCCGACACCGGTATCGTTTATGGCATCGGCGTTGACTATCTGGTGACCGAGCGTATTTCGCTGGGTCTGGAATATACCCGCATGAATATCAGCGAGTTTGAAGGCGAATCCTTTGATGTTGAGACCGACACGGTCCGCATCCGCGCATCCTACCGCTTCTAGGCGCGTTTTGCACATACCGGCCAGCCGCCGGTATGTGCCCGATCCTTCGTCACTGATTAATCCGATAAAAAGCTAGAAAAACCATCCGCTTTATGTCACGCTGATCGGACCGACGATGAGCGCCGTATTTCTGCTCATCGGATTTTTTTAAAACGAGGGTAGATATGAAAACATTTTCATTGGCTGTTATCAGCGCGTCTGCGATCGCGCTTTCAGCGGGCGCCGCATCTGCTGCGACGCTTAATTTCGAAATCGACCTTGCCAATTCATCGGTCACGCTGACCGAAACGGGCGGTGGGGGGCTGACCTGCTGGATTACATCTTGCGGGATCGAAGCTTCGCTGGCGCCGGGGCTTGCTTCGGCATCGCCCTTTGCCTTGGGCGAGGGCGAGACGGAATCCTTTGATTTCATCAAGTTCAGCGGCGATGGCACCACCGGGCTGACCGGGCGGAGCTTTGAAATCACCGCCACGCTGGCCTTTACCACACCGGCGTCATCCACCACTTCGGGTGGCAGCGGCACGGCCTATCTTTTGGGCGGTTACATCACGGCCGGCAGTCTTTACTGGAACGATGTGCCGGCCTCGATCGTGCTGGATGATGGCAGCGAAATCACGGTGAATTTCGCCGGCGGCCATGGTTTGCTGCTTGATGGCAAAAAGACCTATACATCAGGCGCGTCGGTGACGGTTGATTCGATTGCCCCGATTCCGCTGCCGGCAGCCGGGCTTTTGCTGCTTGGCGGGCTGGGCACGCTGGGCATCCTGCGCCGTCGCACCACCGGCAAACGCGAAACGGCGGCCGCGTGATAACCAACATGGCCGCGCCCGCATGGTGGCGGCCATGAAAACCTTCCCCAAAGTGATGGTTTGAACGCTGCTCGTCGGGATCATGCGCGCCTTGGTGCGCATGATCTTAGCCCGCGCCCGGCAGTTCGAGCGCGCGCACGAAACGCAGCCGCAGCGCATTGCTCAACACGAAAACCGAGGAAAGCGCCATCGCCCCCGCCGCCAGCATCGGTGACAGCAACAGCCCGAATGCCGGGTAAAGCACCCCCGCCGCCACCGGGATCAGCGCGATATTATAACCAAAGGCCCAGAACAGATTTTGCTGGATATTGCGCATCGTGCGTTTCGATATCGCAAAGGCATTCACCACCGCCCCCAGATCGCCCGACATCAGCACCACATCCGCGCTTTCGATCGCAATATCGGTGCCGGTGCCGATGGCAATACCCACATCCGCATGCGCAAGCGCGGGGGCATCGTTGATCCCGTCGCCGACAAAGGCCACCGCCCCATGCGCGGCGCGCAGGGCATCCAATGCCTCGACCTTGCCTTGGGGCAAAACCTCGGCCACGACGTGATCGATGCCCAGTTCGCCCGCGATGGCATGGGCCGTGGCGGTATTGTCGCCGGTGATCATCGCCACTTTCAGCCCCAGATCATGCAGCGCGGCAATCGCACCCCGCGTCATGGGTTTCAGCGGATCGGATACGGCAATCGCCGCCGCCGCCACCCCGTCAATCGCGGCATAAAGCGGGGTGCGCCCGGCCTGCCCCAGCGCGCGCCCCGCATCCGCAAGCGGGCCAAGCGCGATGCCTTCGCGCACCAACAGCCGGTCGGCGCCGATCAGGATATCATGCCCGTCCACCTGCGCGCGCACGCCATATCCGGTGATCGAGGCAAAATCGCGGGGTTCGGGCAGGCTGATACCTTCGGCGCCTGCGGCATTGACGATGGCGCGCGCGATGGGATGCTCTGACAACTGTTCCACCGCGCCCACCAGCCGCAGCACCTCGGCGCGTGAAAATCCATCGGCCAGTTCCAGATCGGTCAGCACGGGCCGGCCCTCGGTCAGGGTGCCGGTTTTGTCAAAGGCCACCACGCGCACGCCCTGCAGGCTTTGCAGCGCATCGCCGCGCCGAAACAGCACGCCCATTTCCGCCGCGCGCCCGGTGCCCACCATGATCGATGTGGGCGTGGCAAGCCCCATCGCGCAGGGGCAGGCGATGATCAGCACCGACACGCCCGCCACCAGCGCATAGGTCAGCACCGGCGATGGCCCAAAGATCAGCCAGACAACGATCGTCAGCGCGGCAGCCGCCATCACGGCGGGCACGAACCACAGGGTAATGCGATCCACCACCGCCTGGATCGGCAATTTCGCGCCCTGGGCCTGCTCGACCATGCGGATGATGGATGCCAGCATCGTATCGCCGCCCACCTTGGTCGCGCGCATCCGCAGCGCGCCCGCGCCATTGACCGTGCCGCCCACAAGCTCGGCCCCCGCGCCCTTTTCCACGGGCACGGGTTCGCCGGTAATCATGCTTTCATCCACAAAGGACGTGCCATCCAGCACCGCGCCATCGGTAGCGATCCGCTCGCCCGGACGGACCTGAATCACATCGCCCACGATGATCTGTTCGATCGGCAGATCAACCACCTGCCCGCCCCGTTCGACATGGGCGATCCGCGGTTGCAGCCCTACCAGCTTGCGGATCGCGGCCCCGGTGCGGCCCTTGGCGCGGGCCTCTAACATCCGGCCGAGCAGGATCAGCACCACGATGACCACCGCCGCCTCATAGTAAACGGCGCGCGCCTGTGCGGGCAGCAGCATCGGCAGGAATGTCGCCACCACCGAATAAAGATATGCGGCGCTGGTGCCCACGGCCACAAGGCTGTTCATATCCGGCGCGCCGCGCAACAGTGCCGGAAAGCCCTTTTGATAGAATATCCGCCCGGGCCAGATCAGCACCATGGATGCCAGCGCGAACTGGATCAGCCAGTTGGTGCGCTGGCCAATCACCTCGCCCAGCCAATGATGAAAGGCCGGGATCATATGCGCGCCCATTTCCAGCACGAAAACCGGCAGCGCCAGAACCGCCGCAATCGCCAGATCGCGGGCCAGCGCCCGGGCCTCGGCATCCTTGCGGTCATGCGTGGTGGATACACCCGATGCCACCCGCGCCGGATAGCCCGCGCCGGCAGCCACGCGCAACAGATCATCGGGGCGCACCTGCGCATCGAGATAGGTGATCCGCGCGGTTTCCGACGCCAGATTGACCCGGGCGTCGCGCACCCCGGGGATGGCGGAAAATTCCCGTTCCAGCCGCGCCACGCAGGATGCGCAGGACATGTTTTCAATTTCAAGTTCGACACTGGATTCGCGCGCGGGGTAACCGGCGCGTGCCAGCGCATCGGTGATCACCCCCAAATCGGCGGGCGCGTCAAAGCGGATATCGGCAGTCTCGGACGCCAGATTGACCTGTGCCTGTTGCACCCCCGGCACGGCACCAAGCGCCTTTTGCACCCGGCCCACGCAGGATGCGCAGGTCATCCCTTCGATCGAAAGCCGGACTTGTGCGGTGCTCATGGCGGACTCCTGACTGCGGGCGTCCCGATTACCTATGCGCGCGGCGCCCGGGAATCAATTCGCTTGCGGCATCGGCTGCAGCCGGTTTGCCGTCATTTCCTGCGCATATTCATTGATGATGTAATCGCACAAGGCCGCCTGAAACCGCGAAAAGGCCGGCAAGGACATCAGATGCCGGGGCATCACGAACACCGTTTCGCGGGCAATTTCGCGGGTGTCGAAAAACTGCACATGTTCAAACACCTCGGCCGGCAGATTGGGGATCAGCGATAGCGGCGCATGGCAGGTGGCAAGCCCGGCCGCCACGAAATCAATCGCGGTCTGGTTGGACATGCCGCTGAAAAAGGGCACGGCGCAGGGGATATGGGTGCGATACCAGGCTTCGGACCGGCGATGCCACGGGATGATGCTGCTCAGATCCACGCAACGCGCCAGCGCCGGATGGCTATTGTCGGGAATCCGTCCGCTTTGCAATGTTTTACGTATGACATCATGGGGCACGGATTTCGGCACGACCCAGGCGATCCGGTCGGTAAACAGCGGCACGACATGCAGTTTGGCGCGGCAATCGGCAATGCTGGCTTCGCTGACCACGCCGCAATTGACGCGGTGCAGCGACAGCATTTCGATGATTTCGCTGGAATTCTGGGCGCGGACGAAATCGAACCGGCCGAAATTATCCTGTTCCACCGCGATCCGCGCGGCGGCATTCATGATCAGCCGCCGCAGCGACGGCGAGGTGCCAAAGCGCAGGGCCACCCGGTCGCCGATGTAATTGCGGTTATGGCTGGCCTCGATCTCGTTCATCATGGCCAGCATTTCGCGCGAAGATCGATACCAGAATTCCCCCGCAGGCGTGAGTTCAAGATCGGTCGAGCGGTTGCGGTGCAGCAATTGCGTTCCAAGCTCTTCCTCCATCTTGGCGAGCTGCTGCGAAATTGTCGGCTGTGACAGGTTGGTCAGTCGCGTGGCCTTGCTGATCGATCCGGTGACAACCACCGCATTCAGGATTTGCATCTGCTTGAAGCTGATATTCATTATGCCGACTCTCTCTTGCGGGGGGACAATCGTGTGTATTGGTAACCGCAATGACGCGCCGCGCCCCCGCTAACCCCCAACAGATATGCTGAATTTCGGATTCAAAGCATACCAATATCACGTATTGAATTTCCCAATGACCTTGGCGGGCAGGATGCCCTGCCCGCGCCAAGCTGCACCAGATGATTTCTGACATGAAGGGGGCGGTCAAGCAACCGAAAGCAGCGGGCGATCAGCTTACGACAAGTTCGGCCGTTTCCGTATAAAGCGCGCCGGTCGTGTCGAGCCATTCAAAATCCAGCGTCGCGGATTCGCGCGCGATCAGCGGAAAGGCCAGATAGGGATTGGTCGAAATCGCGGGTTCCAGCAGCGCTTCGATCGCGATCTGCCCGTTCACGCGGCAGGTAAAACGTTCGATGATACGCAGCGGCACATATTGGTTCGCGCGGTTCAGCCGCAGCCCGGTTTCCATCGGATGCGAAATAAGGGTGCGGATTTCCACCGGTTCGCCCGCGGTCGCGGTGGGGGGCACGGATACGCGGATGCTGGGTTCCCAATCGGCGGGCAAACCATCGCCCTCGCCCACTGTGGCGCAGGCGCCAAAGGTGACGCCCACATGCTGATCCTTGCGCCAATATTCGCCGCCTGACGATTCGGCCAGCGCGGTGATGGTCTGCGCCCCCTCAAGCCGCAGGCGGGTGCTGAACTCGGCCACGCCGCCAAGCGGATGGAACTGCACGGTCAGCAATCGCGGGCGCGGATTGCGGCTGCCATAGATCACGACGCGGCGGATATAGTCATCCTCGGTCATCGGGCTATCTACGGAAAAGGTGATGGGCACCGTCGTGCCGGCATCGGTGAAATCAGGCAGATCCAGATGGATCGCGCCCTCGGCCGGGGTGATGCGGCCAAAATCCTGCTGCAATGCGTAATCGACATCGCGCGGCAAAGCAAAAGCCGGTCGCGCGGCCAAGAGTGCCAACGAACCGGCTGCGAAATGCCGTCTGGTAATTCCCGTTAACTTGCGCGGCAAGACCCTCTCCGACTATGGGGGATGGGGACGGCGTGCCGCCCCCATCCGATATTATTGATCAGCCCAGGCGGATCTTGCTGAACGGATGGCTGCGCATCCAGGTCCCCGTCAGCTTGTAGATCGCATGCGCCAGTGCCGGCGGCGGCGGGCCCATCGGCGGTTCGCCGATTTCCGAGAAACGGTAGTCACCCACCATGGCACCAAGGTGCGTATGGATTTCAAGCGGCAACAGCGGGTCATTCTGGCGCATCAGGTTATAGGTATCAAGGTTACCTTCGACCACGCGACCGTTGTTGATGTTCAGCTCTTCGTGATAGGCCGCACCCAGCGACAGGATCACCCCGCCTTCGACCTGCTGGGCAATCGCATCGGCGTTGAAATAGCTGCCGGTATCGACCGCCACATCCACGCGCGGGATCAGGATCTCGCCGCGGCGGGTGATTTCGGCGGTAACGATGACAGCACAAGTGGTGCCGGAAAGCGGTGTCGGGCCACCTTCCTGCCGGGCTGCCATGCCCCAGTTGCCGATCGCCACACCCTGCGCCTGACCAGACGGCAGTTCGCTGCCCCAACCGGCTTTCTCGGCCACTTCGTCAAGCAGGTTGATCCAGCTGCTGTCCTCATAGTTGGCAAGCAGTTTGCGACGGTATTCGATTGCATCGATCCCGGCTTCCTCGGCCATTTCGTTGACAAAGGTTTCCAGCATGAAGCAGTTCGAGTTGAAGACCGGGCCGCGCCATGGGCCGGTTTTCAGGTTGGTGTCAAAGTTCTGGGTCTGCACCAGATAGTTGGGAATGCCCGTCATATAGGGCGAATCCGCAATACCCGTTGTCGAGGGGCCAGAACCTGCGGTGCTGATATGCAAGGCTTCGGGATAGCCTTCGGCATCGACCTTGCCGGTCAGTTTGCCGGCCATGATCTGGCGAAAGCGGCCCTGACGCATGCTTTCTTCGCGCGACCAGATCACCTTGATCGGTGTGCCCGGAACCGCCTTGGCAACGGCGGCGACCATGCGCACATCATCGCCAAAGACGCGGCGGCCAAAGCCGGTGCCGATCCATGTCTGATGCACGTCGATGTTTTCCGGTGCAACGCCGGTTTCATCGCCGATCACAAACAGCGCCTGTTGCGGATGCTGCGTGGGCAGCCATGCTTCAACCCGGTCTTCGGTCACCAGGGCGGTGCCGTTCAGCGGTTCCATGTTGAAGTGTTCCATATAGGGCGTCAGATATTGCGATTCAGCCGAAGCGCCCGCCGCAATGACCCCGGCCGCATCCCCTTGGTTGACCACGATATTCGGTTCAACCGGGTTTTCGACCAGCGCATTCAGCGCGTCATAGACTTGCTGGGTGTTTTCCCACTGCGCGCCTTCGCCATCGTCCCATTCGACCGGCAGCACATCAAGTGCGGCCTGCGCCTGCCAATAGTGATCGGCGATCACGGCCACCGCCGCCTGCGCCGCATTGGCTGCAAACAGGCCGAATGGCGCACGCTGGCCTTCGGGCAGACCGGGGCGGACTTCGTCGGGATCGACGACGACGACGTGACGCACACCGGGCATACCCATGACCGCATCCGCATCAACGCTGATGATCCGGCCACCATGTGCCGGCGACTGACGCAAAGCGGCGACCAGCATGCCGGGCACCTGCACGTCAAGCCCGTAAACCGCGCTGCCGTTCAGGATCAGCGGCAATTGCAGCTTTTTCGGGGTTTCCTTGCCGATGAAGGTCCATTCCTTGTAGTCTTTTAGCGCGGGCTCTTGCTCAAGCTCGATCCCGGCTGCATCGGCGGCCACATCGCCAAAGGTCAGCGTTTCGCCGTTGGCCGTATTGGTCAGGATGCTGTTTTCCGCCACAACGCCCGAGGGTTCGACCCCCCAGCGGTTGGCCGCGGCGTGGATCAGCCGCTCGCGCGTGCTGGCAGCCAGTTGCAAGATCATTTCCTGCGCTTCGCCACCGGTGGAACGGCCACTGAAATAGGTCAGATAGCCCGGCGCGGAATACATGCCGCCATCCTTGATATCACGGGCAACCGGCAGATATTCGCCCTTGATCAGATCCCAATCGGCGTGGAGTTCCTCTTTCACCATCATCGGCGCCGAGGTGAACGTGCCGTTGCCCATATCGGGCGTGGTGCCGCGCACGATCACGGTGTTGTCGGGCAGGATCGACAGCATTGCGGTGAATTCGGTGCCCTCGCCCTGAACCCAGGGCTGCGGATCGGTGCTGGCGGCGCCGGCTTTGCCCGCCGGCACAAGGCCCACCATCAGCCCGCCGCCGGCAACGGCGGTGGTCATGACGAAATGCCGGCGGTTGATGATCACCGGCTGGCTGGGCACCTTGAAACTAATATTCTCTCCCATTGTCTGGTCCTCCCTCAGAGCAATTCGGCGGCGCGATGCACAGCCTTGCGCACGCGCAGATAGGTGCCGCAGCGGCAAACGTTATCCATCGCCTGATCGATATCGCGGTCGGACGGATTGGGGCGCTGTGCCAGCAAAGCGGCAGCGGCCATCATCTGACCCGACTGACAGAAACCGCATTGCGCGGCCTCAAGCTCTTGCCAGGCAAGCTGCACGGGGTGGGTGCTGTCCTCGGACAGGCCCTCGATCGTGGTGATCTGGGTGCCGATCGCCCGCGATGCGGGAATGTTGCACGAGCGAATCGCTTGCCCGTCAACATGCACCGTGCAGGCGCCGCATCTGTTGATGCCGCAGCCATATTTCGTGCCAGTCAGTTGCAAGTTGTCGCGCAGCACCCACAGCAGCGGGGTGGACGGATCAACGTCGATCTCGCGATCCGTTCCGTTGACGTTAAGCGTAATCGCCATGTGATATTCTCCCATTGAACGTGACCAGCGGGGCTGGTGCCTCCCAGACGCTCTGAGAACCCCGGCTGGCTGTTTTGCTGACGCCAATCGGGGCCCATCCGAGGCCTTAGGCAAAAGCCTACACCATGCGTTCGCGGTGTTTTGTAATGTATTAAATTGAAAACTCGAATGACCAACCCGGTAGGGTTGTGCTGTATTCTATGGAATACTTGCTTTACGCTTGCGCGGCGTAAATGCGCCACGACCGCGAAGCGGCGATTCACCGGGGGGATATCATGCAAAAATGGCTATGTATCTGCGGCATGATGGCTGTCTTGCTCGCGGGTCCGGTCACCGCAACCGCGCAGGAATTCCAGCCGCAGGCCGATATCGATGCCGCGCTGTCGCGGCTCGGCACGGTGGCTGGCGGTCTGGGGGGTATGGGCGGGCTTGGCATCATCCCCGAAAATGATCTGCAGGTCATTCAAGGCATGCTTGACGAGGGCGAGCGGATGATCCGACAGGCCCGTTTGCGCATGCAAGATGCCGGGGGCGACGTAACCCCGCAAGATGCCGCCTGGATCAGCGGTTATGCCCGCGCGGGCGAGGCCATGATAATGACAGTCGAAGATTTTCTGAAAGACCGGGGCTATCGCTGACCCGGGCGCGAAAACGCGCATACAGGCTGAGGGAACAGGAAGAAGAATGACAATAATCCGTATTCTGGCCGCCGTGGTGGTCATTGGTATCATTGGGGCCGCCGGGGCTTATCTCTGGGCGGTCAGCCCGTCCACGATTGCCGCAGTCGCCCCCCCCGACCCCGCCAGCTTTGACCGCGATCTGGTCGATCGTGGCGAAATGCTGGCCTCGGCCGGCGATTGTGTCGTGTGCCACACCGCCAGCGGCGGACAGGAAAATGCCGGCGGGTTGCCGCTGCCCACGCCGTTCGGGACGCTCTATTCCACCAATATCACGCCCGATGTTGAAACCGGGATCGGCGCCTGGTCCGAGGAAGCATTCCGGCGCGCGATGAAACAGGGGCTCGACCGCGAAGGCAACCACCTCTATCCCGCGTTTCCCTATGACAATTTTACCAAGGTCACCGACGAAGATATCGGCGCCATCTATGCCTATCTGATGAGCCAGCCCGCCGTTGCCAACACGCCGCCGGCCAACGAGCTGCCCTTTCCGTTCAGCTTCCGCCCGGTTCTGGCGGGTTGGAAACTGCTGTTTCTGGATCAGACCCCCTTTACCCCCGATCCGGCGCTGAATGACGAAGAAAACCGGGGCAAATACCTGGTCGAGGGGCTGGGCCATTGCGGCGCCTGCCACACGCCGCGCAATGCCTTTGGCGCGGTCAAGGCCGATATGCCGATGGGCGGCGCCGAGGCCGAAGGCTGGTGGGTGCCGCCGCTGGCCAGCTATTCGATCTCGCCCATGCCATGGGAAATGGATGATTACGTGAACTACATGTTCGACGGCTGGAGCGAAAAGCACGGCATCGCCGCCGGCCCGATGGCGCCGATCATCGACCATCTTTTTGATGTGGATGAAGACGACGTTTACGCCATCGCCGCCTATCTGGCCGCGATCACGCCCGAACGCGAACCGACCATGACAATGGAAAGCGCCGAGGCCAAGGATTGGCGCGAGGCCGAACGTGCCGGCGGCGAAAACGCCCCCACCGATGCGGCCTTGCTGCGCGGCGAAGAAATGTTCGCCCGCGAATGTTCGCGCTGTCACAAGGAACGGGTGGCGGAATCGCAACCCGCATCGCTGGCGCTGACGGCGGCGATGAATGCGCCTGATGCGCGCAATTTCCTGCATGTGGTGCGCGACGGTATTCGCCCGCCCCTGCCATCGAACCAACGGACGATGACCGGCATCGCGATGGGTGTCACCGATCAGGATCTGATCGATCTGGCGGCCTTTTCGCGCTGGCGGTTCACGGATCTGCCCGCCTGGGAAAACATCCCCGGCGATCTCGAAGACGTAAAGGCGATGAGCCACAACTGACGGAGCATTCAGAT
>Ga0265293_10010096_pt1 | contig 13304 bp, 15 predicted proteins | sample Munlanlewell138R_FD_192505 | JGI IMG/M metagenome (GOLD analysis project Ga0265293, IMG submission 192505) | Leachate microbial communities from a municipal landfill in Southern Ontario, Canada - Leachate well 138R | ecosystem: Engineered > Solid waste > Landfill > Unclassified | place: Canada...
TAGGCCCAACAGCAGCTTTTTCTCCTTTTCCTCGGCGATTTGCGCAGGGAGAATGATAAAACCCACCAGCAAAATAACCATCAAGATCCAAGTGGGCAAGGTCTCGCGTTGCACGCTGCTTTGATGCAGCGCCTTGATCTCGGCAATCCAGCTGGGCGGGTGACCTTCCACGGCTTTTTGTAAGGCGCTCAAGTTTTGTACGATAGCAATGGTCTGCAGTGATTCTTTTTTAAGCACCAACACAGTAAGGCTGGCAGGGTTGTCGTCGTGGCGGCTGACTAGGCCGTCGATTTGCTGTTCTTTTAATAAGCGCAAACCCTGTTCTTTATTGTGCAGCCAAGTCACCGCAATACTCTTGTGCGCAGCCTTGATAGCTTGGGTCATCTCCGCTGTATAGACCTGATCTTGCAGCATACCTATGTTGATCACGCTGACTTCTGCGTCAGTGCTATCGACTAAATTGAGCGCGACAAACACAAAAATTGGAATAAAGAGCACCAGCAATAGCGTTTTGTTTTTGACTGCAATGGCCAGATCGTTGAGCGTTAGGACGAGAGTGTTTTTCATTAGGCGTACAGCTCGGCATGAATCTTAGATTGGAAATAATCCTCTGGAGAGCCGTCGAAGATCACCTGACCTTGGTGCAACAACATAATACGGGTAGCCAGGTTTTTAATTTCTTCAGGACGGTGCGAGGTAAAGAGGATGGTTTTTCCCGCGTCATGCATCGTATTGAGCAGTCGGTAGATGTCTCGTGTGGTCTCAAAATCCAGCCCTGAAGTGGGCTCATCCAAGAGTAAAATAGCCGGGTTGGCCAAGAGACTACGGCCGATGCTGACCCTTTGTTTCAAGCCTTTAGACAGCGTTTGTACCTTGGCTTTGCGAAAGGGCTGCAGCTTTAAATCATCCAGTATCTGCTCTACACGCAGCAAGGGTGTCTGCGTGAGCTTAGCGAAGAGTTTAAGATTGTATTCGACAGAAAAAAAGTCAAATAGATTGGGATCTTCGGGGATAAAGCCGATATGTTTAACCGCGGCGATTCTATTGCTTAGATCAATACCTTGAATACTGACCGCGCCGCTGTCGGGGACAATCCAGTTGGCGAGCATTTTGAGCAAGGTCGATTTGCCGGCACCATTGTGGCCAACAATAGCAATCAGCTCGCCTTTTTCAACAGCAAAGCTGGTCGGCGCTAGGCCTCGGTTTTGGCCATAGCGTTTGGACAGATTGTTGACTTGGAGTTGCATAGATTCAGGTTCTATCGTGAATGGAGTTTTAAGCCTAATAGAAGCAGATTGGCATTCTGGATCAAACTATATCGTGCTGATTTGACTGCATAGATCAGTAGCAATACGCGCCACGCAGACAGCACCACTGGCGAACCAGTAGTGCATGCGTAGTCTGTAAATTAAATTATTTTGATTATAACGATAACTAGAATGATGACGACTAAAGCAGCGACCATGATGACCTCCTGTATATAGATGACTTGATTTTAAGTCTGGTGGGTTTGATTTCCCGCTCTAAGGCAATCAGCAATTAAGCATGCATTGTTTTATCCTTGCTTAGTGAGATCAAACAAACTCTACTAAAAATACACCAGCCCCATCATAAGGCTAATCGCGACATTGAAGGTTTTTATTTTAGACATAGATTCAATGACGCTTGCGCAAGAGTACAACTATAACTTGTTAAGGTTGGTTTGTGTTGTTTAACGTCAATCACTGAAAGCCTGATATGCATCAGCAGTCATTTGCACTTTTATCACTATTTATCAGGCTACAATAGCTACCATCAACAATCTGAGAGAGTTTATGATGCAATGGCGTAATTCTTCAAATCAGTATGGTTTAGTCAGTGTGGCAGTGCATTGGCTGGTGACGCTGGCGGTGTTTGCTTTGTTTGGCTTAGGTTTATGGATGACCGATCTGAGCTATTATGACGAATGGTACCGCACAGCCCCAGCGCTGCATAAAAGCATTGGCGTGACACTCTTTGCCGTGATGTTGTTACGAGTGTTGTGGCGCTTATTTACGCCAACCCCAGCACCGCTCAGTAGCCACACGCCGGCTGTGCGTTTGCTCAGTCGTTTAGGTCACGCACTGTTGTATATCACGATTTTTACGGTGATGATCTCAGGTTATCTCATCTCAACCGCAGAAGGTCGTGGCGTTAGTGTGTTTGGCTTGTTTGAGATTCCGGCACTGATCTCGGGCTTGCCCAATCAAGCAGATGCCACTGGTGCTGTGCATCTGTATGTTGCTTGGGGCTTGATAGCTTTGGCGGTGTTGCATGCTGTGGCGGCGCTTAAACATCACTTTTTTGATCGTGATGCCACGCTCAAACGTATGCTGGGCTGCGCACCTAAGTAATAATAAATACTGTATTACATACTGAATAGAGGTCATACCATGATTAAGAAAACCCTTGCTGCGTTGCTGTTAGGTTCGGTGCTAAGTAGCGCTGCGGTGCAGGCTGCCGACTATGTGATTGATCAGGAAGGCCAGCATGCCTTTGTTAATTTCAAAATCAGCCACTTAGGCTACAGCTGGTTATACGGCACTTTTAAAGATTTTGATGGCACCTTTAGCTATGACGAAGCGCAACCTGAGGCCAGTACAGTCAATGTGAATCTGCGTACTGCCAGCCTCGACAGTAACCATGCAGAGCGTGATAAGCATTTACGCAGCGCGGACTTTTTAAATACCAGCAAGCACCCTAAAGCGACTTTTGCTTCGACAGCAGTGGTCAGTACCGGTGCAGGCACAGCTGATATTACTGGCGACTTAACCCTGAATGGCGTCACTAAAAGTATTGTGATTCATGCCTATTTTATTGGTATGGGTGATGATCCATGGGGCGGCTATCGTGCCGGTTTTGAAGGCAAGACCACTCTGCAGTTATCTGACTTTGGCATTGACGCCAAATTGGGCCCAGCGTCAGAAAGCGTTGAGCTGACCTTGGCAGTGGAAGGTGTACGCCAGTAATGCAGTTTTGATAAGACCCTGAGGATAACTGCACAGGGTCTTATCAATCAGCAGGTTGTGATTGAAAGGCTAGGGGGAGGTATGTCTCAACTCAAATATTTGTCGGCCTATGCGCCAGACTTACAAGCTCAGGTGCGCAGCATGTTGGCGCAGGATAAGTTGGGCGCCTATTTGCAGCAGCGTTACCCTGAACGGCATAGTGTACAAAGTGATAAGGCGCTGTATCAGTTTACTACTGACCTTAAGCAGCAGTATCTGCGCAATGCGCCCAATATCGACAAAGTATTGTATGACAGCAAACTGGATGTGCTGCGCCATGCGCTGGGTTTGCATACGGCTATTTCACGGGTGCAGGGTAATAAGCTCACGGCAAAAAAAGAAATCCGTATTGCCGCCTTATTTCGCGATACGCCGCCTGAGTTTTTGCAGATGATTGTGGTGCATGAGCTGGCGCACTTGCGTGAAAAAGATCACAACAAAGCCTTCTATAAGCTATGCCAGCACATGTTGCCGGATTATCACCAGTACGAATTTGATCTGCGTATTTATCTCACTTGGCGCGACATACTCAATAAAAGTTTGAGCTAGCTATCGTCGGACTTTCCGGCGCTACACTTAGTACAGTCCAGTAGGCTGCCAGAGCTTTATAGATTACTCACCAAGGCCAGCAGATCAGTTGATGGGATAAATTCTTCACAATCTTTATGTGCGCCTTGACTATCCGGCTGTAAAACAGCGCGTAAATGGCTGATGCCATAGCGTTGCGCGCTGCGCAGCACAGGTAGGCTGTCATCAATAAAGAGGCTGCGTTCAGGCTGGAAATCGATCTGCTGGCTGAGACTGTTCCAGAAACGCTGATCTTCTTTGGGATAACCGTAATCGTGTGAGCTGATAATAATGTCCAATAAAGGCTCTAAGTGCACTTTCTCAAGTTTGATATGCAGAGAATCACGGTGTGCATTGGTCACCAGTACCGTACGTTTACCTGCTTTATTTAGGGCTAATAAAAATTGTTTGGAGTTGGCACGTAGATCAATTAAATGTGCGGTATCGCGTTTCATTTGCTTGATTGGTAAATCCAGAGTTTTGCTCCAGAATTCCACACAGTACCAGTTTAGTTGACCGGTGTAGGAGGCAAATAAAGGCTGTAAATAGGCATCTGCTGCTGCGCGGGAAAACCCGTTTTTCTCGGCATAGCATTGCGGTAAGTAATCGAGCCAAAAATGGTTATCAAAATGCAGATCGAGCAAAGTACCGTCCATATCCAGTAAAACAGTATCAATTGTCTCCCAAGGCAGTGGTTGCATACTTAAATCTCTCGAAAACTGTGTGATCAGGCGCGCTATGATACCTGTATAAGCACTAGGAGTTTTGTTATGCGAGAAAAACCAGTCATCTTGTCTTGTGAAGAAGTGGCGCGCAGTCGAATCTTTCGTGTCGAACAGTTAGAGCTGCGTTTTAGTAATGGTGTCGAGCGTACCTACGAGCGTTTGCGCGGTAAGGCCGGCGGTTTAGGTGCGGTGATGATTGTCGCTATGCTTGACGCTGAACATGTGCTGTTGGTCGAAGAGTATTGCGCGGGCAGTGAAGCCTATGAATTATCCCTGCCCAAAGGCTTAATTGATCCCGGCGAGGATGCGTTGCAAGCAGCCAACCGCGAATTGCAGGAAGAAGCGGGCTTTGCTGCGCGCTCTTTGGAGTTGATTACCGAGCTGAGTTTGTCGCCAGGCTATATGAGCCAACGTATTAGCGTGGTGCTGGCGCGCGACTTATACCCTTCACGCTTAGAGGGTGATGAGCCCGAGTTGATGCGTGTTGATAAAGTGAGTTTACGCAACTTGATTGGTTTGCTTGAACACCCGCAGTTTACTGAAGGCCGTGCTTTAGCAGCGATGTATGTCGTGCGAGACCTGTTGCAGCAGCGTGGAGAGTTTGCCGCATGATGGAAACATTAATTAGCCCTGTGCTTGGGCTGGTACAAGCGGCAGGCAAAGCCACGCTGCCTTATTGGCAAGCTGATGTGGCGGTACACACTAAAGCGGATCAGTCTCCAGTGACTGCGGCAGATATTGCTGCACATAATGTCTTGGTAGCTGGGTTAGCAATGCTAGATACAAGTATTCCTGTGCTCTCAGAAGAAGCTTGCGATATTTCTTTGGCGCAGCGTCAGCAGTGGACACGTTGGTGGTTGGTTGATCCGTTGGATGGCACTAAAGAGTTTATCAGCGGCAGTGCTGAGTATACGGTCAATGTGGCTCTGATTGAGCAAGGCCGCGTAGTGTTTGGCGTGGTTGGCGTGCCAGTGACGGGCAATATGTATTATGGCGGCGCTGAATTCGGTGCTTTTTGTTGTGATGCTGAGGGTAAAACGCGGACATTGCACATGCGTGTCGCACCAGATGATGAGCTGGTGGTGGTAGCCAGTAAACGTCATAGCAGTTCTGAACAAGAGACTTTACTACAACGTTTGCATGCCGACTACCCAGCACTGCGTTTAGTGAATGTCGGCAGCTCATTGAAGTTTTGTCAGATGGCTGAGGGCGCAGCGGATCTTTATCCGCGACTGGCACCGACCTCGCAGTGGGATACCGCTGCAGCACAAGGGGTGCTTGAGGGCGCTGGTGGCCAAGTGCTCAATCTACAAGGTCAGCCGTTGACCTATACCGCGCGGGATAACTATTTGAATCCGTTTTTTGTTGCCTTGCCGCAGCAGGCTGTTTGGCGTAAACAAATCTTAACGCTGCTAGCAATGACTGAAAAATCAAAGCCATAGGCGCGCTATGTACCACTAATGTCGCAAAGCAGCGGCTAGCAAAGCGCTGCAAACTGTTCCTTTAATAATAAGAACATATTATGACTGAGAAAACTCCAGACTTGTTACGGGTGATCATAGCCGGTGCTTTAGTGCTGTTGGTAGTGCACACCCTAGGGCGTTTTATTTATACCCCGTTGCTGCCTTGGCTGGTTGAAGACGGCTTGCTGACCCTCAAACAGGGTGCGGATGTCGCCAGCTGGAACTATCTTGGCTATTTGATTGGCGCACTGTTAGCCATGCGCTGGCACCGCGTAGCGCAGATCCATAAAGTCTTGCCTTGGGCCTTAGCGATTAACGTGGTGTGTACCTTGCTACAAACCCAGGCCGAGACAGCTGAGACTTTATCGGCTTTGCGCTTAATTAATGGCATCAGCAACGGTATTGTTTTTGTACAAGCGCCGTCTTTGATTTTGGAATGGTTGGCGCGTCACGGTCGAGCGACTGCCAGTGGGTTGGTATATTTAGGAGTGGGTGTTGGTTTGCTGGTATCCAGTGCCTTGGTAGCTGTGCCGGCACCATGGTTGCAGGGTGCTGAGCGCTGGTGGCCGGCTTTTTTACTCAGTGTGCCTTTAGCATGGTGGGGCTGGCGGCAGTTGGCGGTGCTCGATATTCCTGTGCCGATTGATTTACCTATTGATAGTAATGGTAATGCGCCCTCGTCACGTTTGCTTGACCGAGCCAGTACACCATTGTTTTTATCCTATGCTGGTGCTGGTCTAGGTTATATTTTGCCGATGACTTTTTTGCCAATGCTGGCTCGTTTGCAACTTGAACCTGGTAGTTTTTTAGTGGATGGCAGCTGGTTATTGGTCGCTTTAGCAACCTTGCCAGCGCCGTGGATTTGGAACAAATTGGGTGCGCGTATCGGCGATGCGCTGGCGTTGCGTTTAAATTATATTTTGCAGTTGCTGGGTGTTCTTGCGGTGTTGTTATTGCCTGCGATTTGGGGTGTGGTGCTCTGTGCTATCTTGGTGGGCGGAACGTTTTTAGGTACGGTGTTACTAACCCAGCGTTTAGCGCGTACGTTACATCCACATCAAGGGCCGCGTTTGTCAGCAGCGTTGGTGGCTTTATACGGTTTCACCCAGCTCACCGGTCCTTGGTTAACTGCACAATGGTTGGCGGCTAGTGGTACGCTGCAAGGTGCATTCTGGTTGGGTGCAGGTGCTTTATTGTGGGGCTTGGTTTGGGCTTTGATTGTGCCTGAAAAAAGTTAAATAAAAAACCTTGTTGTGCGTCAATGTGTCTCTTTCAAGAAAAGTGTAAAAATGCATCTAAATTAATGAATGCTGGTATTCTATAAAGCAATGCCAACTCTAATACTGCTTTAAAGTTGGGTGCTTTTTTTGGGAATGATAAATAACGAGTTAGATTGTTTTAGGGGTGCGCCATGCAGTGCGTAAAACCATCTAGACATTGCTTTAACGATGACTCGCTTTAGGGTGTATTAAATGAATAACTCGGCTGTTTTGATAGATATTGATCAACTGCGCGATAATGCAGATGCTGCGGGACAGCTTTTGAAAGCGTTGGGTAATCCAGATCGTCTCTTGTTGTTGTGCCAATTAGTGCATGGTGAAATGAATGTGGGCGAACTTGAAGAGCGCCTAAAAATTGTACAACCGACCTTGTCACAGCAATTAGGTGTCTTACGCCGTGAAGGCTTGGTGGGTACACGTCGTGATGGTCGGCAAATTTATTACAGCATTAGTAGCCCACAGGCGTTGTCGATTATTGATACGCTTTATCAAATCTACTGCGGTGAAAATGAGTCATCGAACTGCGTGACAGACGTGCAGAAAAATTAGACGCATACAGATAATTTATCTTGTTGTATAGTGTAGGTGAGGTGTCATCTCTAAAGCGGCAGTGAGGAATTATTATGAAAAACAATATGGGTTCAATTGATCGTGCTCTGCGTATCATTGTAGGGTTGATTTTAGTAGGTTTAGCACTGACAGGTGTAGTGGGTTGGTGGGGTTGGCTGGGCATTGTACCGATTGTGACTGGTGCACTGGGTAGCTGCCCCGCTTATAGCATCCTTGGTGTGAATAGCTGTGGTACTAAAAGTTGTAATAAAAAATAGCATCTGTGTGATTGATATAAATAAAGGCACCTTCGGGTGCCTTTTTGCTTTCTATGTGGTGGGCTATCAGTCCTATAGTTTTAATTGTTATAAGTATATTCCAAATGAGCGTGTATGATCAGCTGCATGTTCATTCGGTCTTTCCATGAGGGTTATGCTATGCGACCTGCGGTGACAACTTTTTTTGATCCGGCAACCTATACCTATAGTTATGTCGTGCGTGATCCTGCTTCACAGTCATGTGTCATTATTGATTCAGTACTTGATTATGATCCTGCGTCTGGTCGTACGAGCACGCAAAGTGCCGAGAAAATTGTAGCTTTTGTAGGCGAGCAACAACTGACAGTGGAATGGCTGTTAGAAACGCATGTGCATGCAGACCATCTATCGGCAGCACCTTACCTTAAGCAGCAATTAGGCGGACAACTGGCAATCGGTGCGCACATTACGACGGTGCAGCAGGTGTTTGCTAAAATCTTTAATGCTGAGCCGCAGTTTGCTACCGATGGACGTCAGTTTGACCGTTTACTCAGCGAAGGTGAAACCTTAGTGTTTGGCGGCTTCTCTGTGCAGGTGATGCATACACCGGGGCATACGCCAGCTTGTTTGAGCTACGTAATCGGTGATGCTGTTTTTGTGGGGGACACGTTGTTTATGCCGGATTATGGTACTGCACGCTGTGATTTTCCAGGTGGCGATGCAGGTACTTTGTATGCATCTATTCAGCGTCTATTTGAACTGCCTGACGCCACGCGTGTGTTTTTGTGCCATGACTACAAAGCACCTGAGCGTGATGAGCACTGCAACGAAAGCACAATCGCTACTGAACGCCAGAGCAATATCCATGTGCGCGAGGGGATTAGTGAGGATGAGTTTGTCGCCATGCGTACCGCGCGTGATGCTACGTTGTCGATGCCAACCCTGATTCTTCCATCGGTACAAGTAAATATGCGCGCAGGCGAATTGCCACCTGCTGAAGACAACGGTGTACGCTATTTAAAAATTCCCCTCAACATACTGTAATAGTGGAGATATATCGATGGAAGCAATCAAACAACTTACGCCTTTTTTATCAGTGATTGGGCAAATTCAACCGACTGATATGGTCGCCGTCGCCGCGAAGGGCTTTCAGACCGTCATTAATAATCGCCCAGATGCTGAGGCTGAAGATCAACCCAGTAGCGCCGAAATGGCAGCGGCAGCGCAAGCATTGGGCTTGCAATACCATTATTTACCGGTAATTTCTGGACAAGTCAGTGAGCAAAATGTCACTGATTTTGCCCAGTTGCTTGCCCAGGTTAAGGGGCCGGTTTTGGCGTTTTGTCGCACAGGTACACGCTGCTCATGTTTATGGGCATTGAGTGAAGCCCATCATCTGGATCCGCAGTGCGTGCTGGATACAGCAAAAATAGCCGGCTATGACTTGACGGCTTTGCTGCCACGCTTACAGCAGCGCTGGTCTGAGTAAGTGTGCGTGTGTCTATAAGCTTGAAGGTAAAACGTTGGCTGCCCTGCATCGACTGGGTCGCGTCCTATAATCGAGTGACCGCAGGCAAAGATGGTTTGGCCGCGGTCATCGTCACTTTGATGTTGATCCCGCAAAGTCTAGCCTACGCCATGCTGGCTGGTTTACCGCCTATTACTGGGTTGTATGCCAGTATTGCGCCGCTATTCTTATATGCAATATTTGGCTCCAGTCGTACCTTAGCCGTGGGTCCGGTGGCGGTGATTTCATTGATGACAGCAGCTGCGTTGGAGCCGATGTTCGCAACAGGTTCCGCGGCCTATATTGGTGCGGCAATGTTGCTGGCGGCGTTATCCGGTGTCGTGCTGTTATTGATGGCGGTGCTGCGCTTAGGTTTTTTAGCCAACTTTTTAAGCCATCCGGTGATATCTGGTTTCATCAGTGCCTCTGGCGTATTGATTGCTTTGAGTCAGCTTAAGCATATTTTAGGGGTGCAGGCAGACGGGCAAACAGTGCTGCACTTATTGCCCTCGCTAGCTGCACAGATCCCGTATATCAATCTGCCTACATTAGTGATTGGTGGTGTCTGCTTGCTGTTTTTACAGCTGGTGCGTACCCGCTTAAAAGGTCTATTGCTGGCTTTAGGACTGAGTTCTGGATGGGCGGATAGCCTGACTAAAGCAGGTCCAGTGCTGACGATTATTGTCTCGGTGTTGGCGGTAACCTTGTTTAACTTAGCTGATAGCGGCGTACGGGTGGTGGGCAGTGTGCCGGAAGGTTTGCCGATCCTGCAGTTGCCGACGCTGAATTGGCCGTTGGCCATGCAGTTATTGCCGGCAGCTTTATTAATCAGCCTCGTCGGTTTTGTTGAGTCAGTCTCGGTCGCGCAAACATTGGCGGCAAAACGCCGTGAACGTATTGATCCGAACCAAGAGCTGGTGGGTTTAGGCACGGCAAATATTGCTGCCGCGATCAGTGGTGGTTTTCCGGTTACCGGTGGCTTTTCCCGCTCAATTGTTAACTTTGATGCCGGCGCGCGAACGCCCATGGCGGGCATATTAACCGCTGTGGGCATTGCTATTACCGCTTTGTTTTTTACACCTTTGTTTCATAATTTGCCGCATGCGGTGTTGGCCGCTACGATTATTGTTGCAGTGCTCAGTTTGGTGGATTTTGGTTCTTTAAAACGCACCTGGCGTTTCTCTAAACAAGATTTTACTGCGCAAGCGGCAACCATGTTTGGTGTGCTGTTTATGGGCGTGGAGATCGGCATTATCATGGGTGTTAGCTTGTCATTGTTGCTGTTTTTATGGCGTACCAGTCGTCCGCACATAGCGGTTGTCGGACAGTTGCCGGGTAGTGAGCATTTTCGCAATATTGAGCGTTTTTCTGTGGTGCAAAGTGACTCTGTGGTGTCATTACGGGTGGATGAGAGCCTGTATTTTCCTAATGCGCGCTATTTAGAAGAGCGCATTACCGAGTTGATGGTGGATTACCCGGAATGTAAGGATTTGGTGCTGATGTGCTCAGGGGTGAACTTGATTGATGCCAGCGCCCTAGATAGCTTGGAAGCAATAGTTGAGCGCTTAAAAGTCGCCAGTGTGCAGTTGCATTTATCTGAAGTTAAGGGGCCAGTGATGGACCAATTACACCGTTCAGAGTTTCTTCAACACTTTGGTGGGCAGGTTTTTGTTAGTCAATATGCAGCTATGCAAGTATTGGATGCGTCCAGTGTTGCACGCGCTGCACAAGGATAGAGATCTAGCTTCATCTTACATGATCGTTGACTCGGATCAACTTGAGGTCATGCGTTATCAAGCATGATACTTACAAGAAAGATATTTACAAGAAAAATATTTAACTCCATGGAGGAATAGCCCGATGCTTCGACTATCCGTATTAGCACTCACTGTCAGTATGAGTGTTGCTGCTTTTGCTACACCACAAACAAACGAACCGATTCAGCCGATTGAGCCTGCGGTGATCACTGATCAAGCCAAAGTAGAGCTGGGTAAACAGTTGTTCTTTGATCCGCGTTTATCCAAATCAGGTTTTATTTCCTGTAACTCATGTCACAATTTAAGTATGGGTGGCAGTGATAACTTACCGTCTTCAATTGGCGATAATTGGCAGCAAGGCCCGATCAACTCGCCGACCGTATTAAACTCAAGCTTGAACATTGCACAGTTCTGGGATGGTCGTGCAGCTGACCTAAAAGCACAGGCGGGTGGTCCGATCGCTAACCCCATGGAAATGGGCTTTACCCACGATTTAGCCGTGAGTATTTTAAGCTCAATTCCACAGTATGTGCAGTCATTTAAAGATGTCTATAAAACTGAGCAGATCACTATTGATGCCGTGACGGATGCCATCGCTGAGTTTGAAAAAACCTTAGTGACACCTAATGCGCCGTTTGATCAGTGGCTTAAAGGTGATGAGGCCGCACTGACTGCAGAGGCTAAAGCGGGTTATCAACTGTTTAAAGATGTGGGTTGTACGGCGTGCCACAATGGTCCTGCCGTAGGTGGTAATTCTTTTCAAAAAATGGGTGTGGTCGAACCCTATGAAACCTCTAACCCTGCAGAGGGTGTGGCGGGTCTGACCGGTAATGACTTAGATCGTTTTAAATTTAAAGTGCCAACCTTACGTAACGTCGAACTCACCTACCCGTACTTCCATGATGGTGCTTACTGGAATTTGGAAGAAGCGGTTGATGTGATGGCGCGCTTGCAGTTAGGTCGTAAGCTTGAAAAAGCTGAGGTCAGCCAGATTACAGCGTTCTTGAAAAGCTTAACTGGTGAGCAGCCAAACTTCGCTATACCGATGTTGCCACCGTCTACACCTGAAACACCCCGTCCAGAGCCTTTTGCTAAAGCAAGCAATTGATTCTGAGATAATAAAAAACGGCCTTAAGGCCGTTTTTTATTGCTGAATGATTTATTTTTTCAGCTTAGGATTAGGAAAAAACTGCAGTGCTTGGCCTTTCGCCTCTTTGGGCTTTTTCAGGGCGCTGACATTCACTCGCGTCGGTATTTCATTGGGAATGGAATTACCTTCGGCATTCAAGGTGTCACTGTAACCGCAGTGCACGCAATCGCGATGGGGCACACCGTCCACTTCCCACATACGAATGCCATCGATCACCTGGCAAGCTGGGCATACCGCACCGGCGATAAAGCGTTTTTTAGTTTCAGTCTCTGGCGTATTGCTTGGCGTAGTCATAATGACCTCTTCTGTTATGCCACTTGGGGATCGCTAAGGCCGCTGTGACGCAGTAGCGCATCAATACTTGGCTCGCGTCCGCGAAACTCTATAAATAGCTGCATGGGTGATTGTGAGCCACCTTTAGCGAGGATGGCATCACGGAACGCTCGACCGGTTTTAGGGTTAAGCACGCCTTCTTCTTCAAAGCGTGAGAATGCATCGGCGGATAACACTTCAGCCCATTTGTAGCTGTAATAACCTGCCGCGTAACCGCCGGCAAAAATATGCGCAAAACTGTTGGCAAAACGATTCCAGCTCGGCGGTGTCATGACTGCCACTTGCTCGCGTACGCTGTGCAATACATCAAGCACTGTGCGGCCATCACCGTGACTGCAATGCAGCTCGAAGTCGAACAGAGAAAACTCGATTTGACGCAGCATGCCTAAACCTGACTGGAAGTTACGCGCAGCGAGCATCTTATCCAGTAGTGTTTTAGGTAATACGTCTTGCGTTTCGTAGTGGCCAGAGATTAGCGCCAAGCCTTCCGGCTCCCAGCACCAGTTCTCCATAAACTGACTGGGTAACTCGACTGCATCCCACGCCACACCATTGATGCCAGATGCACCAGCAAACTCAATGCGCGTTAGCAGGTGGTGCAGGCCATGACCAAACTCGTGGAATAAAGTAGTGACTTCATCGTGCGTGAGCAACGCCGGCTTGCCTTGGCCTGCCGGGGTGAAGTTACAT
>Ga0265293_10010097_pt1 | contig 13301 bp, 9 predicted proteins | sample Munlanlewell138R_FD_192505 | JGI IMG/M metagenome (GOLD analysis project Ga0265293, IMG submission 192505) | Leachate microbial communities from a municipal landfill in Southern Ontario, Canada - Leachate well 138R | ecosystem: Engineered > Solid waste > Landfill > Unclassified | place: Canada...
AGACCGGCATGACCAAGGACGAGTTCAAGGCCAAGCTCGTCGCCGCCAATGAACAGTGTTGAGCAAACAGGAGCATCCACATGGCACAACTCATCGGTGGCCTGGCCACTTCGCACATCCCCGCCATCGGCGGCGCCATCCACAAGGGTCTGCAGAACGAGCCCTACTGGAAGCCCTTCTTTGACGGCTTCCCGCCCATCCACCAGTGGCTGGGCCAGGTCCGGCCGGATGTGGTGGTGGTGTTCTACAACGACCATGGCCTGAATTTCTTCCTCGACAAGATGCCGACCTTTGCCGTCGGCGCCGCGGCCGAATACCGCAACGCCGATGAGGGCTGGGGCATTCCCACGCTGCCGCCGGTTCCGGGTTGCCCGGACCTGTCCTGGCATCTGATCCGCGAACTGATCACCCGGGAGTTCGACATCGTGACGTGCCAGGAGATGCAGGTCGATCATGCCTGCACCCTGCCGTTCAAGCTGTTCTGGCCCGAGCACGAGGTGGCGCCCGTGCAGATCGTGCCGATCAACATCAACACGGTCCAGTTTCCGCTGCCCACGGCCCGGCGCGTCTACAAGCTGGGCAAGGCGGTGGGCGAGGCGATCCAGCGCTGGGACAGCGACAAGCGCGTGGTCGTCATGGCCTCCGGTGGCCTGTCGCACCAGCTCGATGGCGAGCGGGCCGGGTTCATCAACAAGCAGTTCGATCTGCAGTTCCTCGACAGCATGGAAACCAATCCGGAGTGGGTGACGCAGTTCTCCGATCTGGAACTGGTGGAAAAGGCGGGCACGCAGGGGGTGGAGCTGCTGATGTGGCTGGCCATGCGGGCCGCGCTGACGGCCGCCGGCCCGCGCGTGCGCAAGGTGCACAGCAACTACCACATCCCGATTTCCAACACGGCGACCGGTGTGCTGGCGCTGGAGACGGTTTGACGTTTTTGTCGGCGTCTGGTGCTGGTTCAAGAGGGGGGAGCCTTGGGGTTCCCCTTTTTTCATTCCAGCATCTGTGCGGGTGTCAGGATCGTCCGGTATCCGACTCCGCGAATGTCCCCCGGCTTGGGCGGCGCCCAAGCCTCCTCCTTTATTTCGCTGCGTCAGACACCGAACGCTCCTGACACATCAAACGCTGTGGGCGTTTAACTTTGGTTCTGCGCGTACCACCCCGCTCGCGGGACGGGAGTGTCGGGTGCTTGACGCAGCGAAATAAAGGAGGAGGCGGCCGCAGGCCGCCGGGGGACATTCGCGGAGTCGAGTACCCGGCGATCCCGTCCCACACCAAAGACGGCTGAGCGAAAGAAAACGGGGACCCGAAGGCCCCCGTCAAAGCATGGAATCGCTGAAGTCAGATCACAGCGAATCGATGAAGCTGCGCAGCTTGTCCGAACGGCTGGGGTGCTTGAGCTTGCGCACCGCCTTGCTCTCGATCTGACGGATGCGCTCGCGCGTCACGTCGAACTGCTTGCCCACCTCTTCCAGCGTGTGGTCGGTCGACATCTCGATACCGAAACGCATGCGCAGCACCTTGGCCTCGCGCGGCGTCAGGCTGTCCAGGATCTCCTTGACCACCTCGCGCAGACCCGCCTGCATCGCCGCCTCGATTGGCGCCGTGTTGGCCTGGTCCTCGATGAAATCGCCCAGATGCGAATCGTCGTCGTCGCCGATGGGCGTTTCCATCGAGATCGGCTCCTTCGCAATCTTCATGATCTTGCGGATCTTGTCCTCGGGCATCTCCATCTTCTCGGCCAGGATGGACGCATCGGGCTCGAAGCCATGCTCCTGCAGGTGCTGGCGGCTGATGCGGTTCATCTTGTTGATCGTCTCGATCATGTGCACCGGGATACGGATCGTGCGGGCCTGGTCGGCGATCGAGCGCGTGATGGCCTGGCGGATCCACCAGGTGGCGTAGGTCGAGAACTTGTAGCCGCGGCGGTATTCGAACTTGTCCACCGCCTTCATCAGGCCGATGTTGCCCTCCTGGATCAGGTCCAGGAACTGCAGGCCGCGGTTGGTGTACTTCTTGGCGATCGAGATCACCAGGCGCAGGTTGGCCTCGATCATCTCCTTCTTCGCATCGCGCGAGGCCGCTTCGCCCTCGTTCATCCGCTTGTGGATGTCCTTGAGCTGGGTCAGCGGCACCACCACCGAGTTCTGGATGTCGATCAGACCCTGCTGCAGCTCCTGGATCGGCGGAATGTTGCGCTCCATCACCGCGCTCCAGGGTTTGCCGGCGGCGGCTTCCTTCTCCACCCACTGCAGGTTCAGCAGGTTGGCCGGGAAGGCGGCAATGAACTTGTCCTGCGGCATCCCGCACTTGTCGACGATGATGCGGCGCAACTCGCGCTCCTTCTTGCGCACCTCGTCGACCTGACCGCGCAGCGTGCTGCACAGCTTCTCGATGGCCTTGGCGGTGAAGCGGATGGTCATCAGGGTTTCGGTGATGCCCTGCTGCGTCTTGAGGTAGCTGGGGCCGCCGTAGCCCTCTTTGTCATAGATCTTGTGCAGCTTCTCAAACTGGGCGCGGATCTTGTCCATGCGCGCCAGTGCTTCGCGCTTGAGTTCCTCGAGCTTGCGCGACAGGGCCTTGGAGCCGCCCTTGCCATCGTCGTCATCGGCCTCGTCGTAGTCGTCGAAGTCTTCCTCGGCCACGTAGTCGTCGGCCTCATCGGCGTCGGCGAAGCCATCGACCACGGTGGAGATGACCACCTTGCCCTCACGGATCTCCTCGGCCATGGCCAGCAGCTCGGCAATGGTCGCCGGGCTTTCGCTGATGGCGGCCATCATGTCGTTGAGGCCACCCTCGATGCGCTTGGCGATCTCGATCTCGCCCTCGCGCGTGAGCAGTTCCACCGTGCCCATCTCGCGCATGTACATGCGCACCGGATCGGTGGTGCGACCGAACTCGCTGTCCACGGTGGACAGGGCGGCTTCGGCCTCTTCTTCGGCTTCCTCTTCGGTGGCGGCCGTGGGGCCGGCGTTGGACAGCAGCAGCGTCTCGGCGTCGGGCGTCTGTTCGTAGACCGCCACGCCCATGTCGTTGAGCAGCGAGACCACGACCTCCAGCGTTTCGGCCTCGACCAGCTTGTCGGGCAGATGGTCGTTGATTTCGCCGTGTGTCAGGTAGCCGCGCGTCTTGCCCAGCTTGATCAGCGTCTTGAGCTTTTCGCGGCGCAGCTTGGCTTCTTCCTCGGACAGGACGGTGTCGTCCAGTCCGAATTCCTTCATCAGCGCGCGCTCTTTGGCCTTGCTGATCTTCATGCGCAGCGGCTTGACCTTCTCGGCCGGTGCCGCCACGCTGGGCGCTTCCTCGGGGACGTCTGCGGCCAGATCTGCCTCGATATCGATATCGCTCAGGTCGGCGTCACCGAAGTCGGCCGCGCCCTTGCCCTTGGCACCCGCCGCCTTGGGCTTGCGGCCGCGCTTGGCGGCAGGCTTGCTGGCGGCGGCCTTGGTGGCCGGGCGTCCGGCCGACTTTTTGGCCGGTGCCGTGGTCTCGGCGACGGTGGCGTCCAGTTCTTCGGCGGCAGCCGCCTTGGTTTTGCTGGTGGTTTTGGTGGATGTCTTGGCAGTCACGGAGGCAGAGGCTTTCTTCTGGGGCAGTTTCGGAGCTGCCGCCACGGTGCTGGCTTTCTGGCTGGTTTTGGTGCTGGACACCGCAGGCGCACGACTGGACTTCTTTGCGGGCATGAGAACCTCAAAAAAACGTCAGGAAAGGAACCGGCAGGGACACACAAAACAACGCCAAAACGCGCCAGGGCGGCGATCCGGTGGTTTTGTCGCGCACGACGCCCGCCTTCGGCCGGAAAAGGCGGGCCTGCAAGCTTCGGGGGCGATCATTTGGTGTGCAGTCCTTGCGGTCCGTCCGCTGGTGTCCTCGGTGGACGCCAGGGTGGCCGGGTAACGTCTGGTTCCCATTGCCTCATGCCGGAGGCTGGCCTGTGCCGGAGGTGCTGCTGTCGCGCTTGCGGTGCAAACCTTAGATTATACCAGTCGCTCGGATTTCAAGAGCTTGATGCGTTCGCTCAATTGCTTGAACTCCTCGTAGGCGGCCTGGTCGCCCTGCTGTGCACGGGCAGCCAGCAGGGCCGCTTGCGCGCTCAGCGCATCGATGCGCAGCAAGCCCATCACGCCGGCGAGCTCGGTCAGTTCCGCGCCGGGGTCGGCGCCCATGGTGGCCTGCTCCACTGCGGCACAGATATAGGCTTCGTGCTCGTGTCCGCGCAGGGCCTCGCGCAGGGCGGCCCAGGGCTGGGGTCCGTGCTCGTGCAACTGGGCCTCCAGCCAGGCGAAGATCGGGCCGTGCGGCGGTGGCAGGTGTGCCAGCATGGCGTGATCGTCGGCGGGCAGCCGGTCCCAGGCGCTGGCATTGGCCAGCAGCAGCCCGACCGCGCGGTCGGCGCGGGTGACGCCAGCGCGTGCCTGCCCCAGCATGCGCGGTGGCGGTGGCTGAAACTTGCGCCAGCCACCCTTGCCGCCGCGGCGGGGCGCCGCCTCCGCCGCCCAGGCCGGCGGGTCACCCGGTGGCGCGTGGTGTGCGGCAGTCGCCGCGACCGTGATCGACGCCGGGGGCATCGCCGGCGGTGCCAGTGCCGCGGCCGGGTGATCGCCGTACCCGGGATCCGGACGCTGGCGCCGGGCGCCCGGTGCGATGGGTGCCGCCTGCCACAACTGCAACAGGTCCTCGGCACCGACACCCACCACGTGCGCCAACTCGCCGAGCAACTGGCGCTTGAGGGCACCGTCGGGCAGGGCGGTCCACAGGGGGCGGGCCTGACTGGCCAGGCGCGCGCGTCCTTCGGCGCTGCCGAGGTCACAGTCGGCGCCGGCGGACTCGACCAGAAAACGCGACAGCGGCGTGGCCGTCCTGACACACTCGGCGAAGGCCTCGGCGCCGTGTGTGCGGATGAAGCTGTCGGGGTCGTGCTCGCTGGGCAGAAACAGGAACTTCACGCTGCGCGTGTCCGTGGCCAGGGGCAGGGCGGCGTCCAGGGCCTTGCGCGCGGCGCGCCGGCCGGCTGCGTCACCGTCGAAGCTGAACACCACCGCGTCCGTGAAACGGAAGAGCTTCTGCACATGGTCGGGCGTGCAGGCCGTGCCCAGCGTCGCCACCGCGTTGGCAAAACCCAGTTGCGCCAGCGCCACCACATCCATGTAGCCTTCGGTCACCAGGGCATAGCCGTGCTGGCGGATCGCGGTGCGTGCCTCGAACAAACCGTAGAGTTCACGCCCCTTGCTGAACACCGGCGTTTCCGGCGAGTTCAGGTACTTGGGCTCGCCCTTGTCGAGCACGCGGCCGCCAAAGCCGATGTACTCACCCTTGACGTTGCGGATCGGGAACATGATCCGGTCGCGGAAACGGTCGTAACGCTTGGACTGCCCGTCCCGGCCCTTGTCGTCCTCGTGTTCGATGACCAGGCCTGCCTCGACCAGCAGTGCATCGCCATAGTCGGGGAACACGTTGGCCAGATGGCGCCAGCCTTCGGGCGCATAGCCCAGACCGAACACCTTGGCAATCTGGCCCGACAGCCCCCGGCCCTTGAGGTAGGCCACCGCCCGGGGCGACGCCTTGAGTGCCTGCTGGTAGGCCGCGCCGGCTTTTGCCAGTACGTCGGTCAGGGTGGCCTGCCGCTGCCGCGCACGGGTGGCCCTCTCGCGTTCCTGCGGTGACAGCTCCTCTTCGGGCACCTGCAGCCCGACCTGCTGGGCGAGGTCCTTGACGGCCTCGACGAAGTTCATGCCGGCGTGTTCCATCAGGAAACCGATGGCGTTGCCGTTCGCACCACAACCGAAGCAATGGTAAAACTGCTTGGACGGACTGACCGTGAACGAGGGTGATTTTTCCCCGTGGAACGGGCAGAGACCCAGCAGGTTGGCGCCGCCTTTTTTGAGCTGGACATGCTTGCCCACCACATCGACGATGTCGACGCGGGCCAGCAAATCCTGGATGAAAGACTGCGGTATGGTCACCACCTTATTCTCCAACATGATCGAACCACGCACCGGAGTTACCCGCATGAGCATCCACATGTATGACCAGGATCTGCCCCGCAACGAGGCCAATTTCGCGCCGCTGACGCCGTTGACCTTTCTGGAGCGCTCGGCCGAGGTCTATCCGGATCGCCTGGCCATCGTGCATGGCCCGCTGCGCCAGACCTGGGCCCAGACCTATGCGCGTTGCCGCCAGTTGGCCAGCGCCCTGCGCCAGGCCGGTATCGGCAAGAACGACACCGTGGCCGTGATGCTGCCCAACACGCCACCCATGGTCGAGGCCCACTTCGGTGTCCCGATGGCCGGTGCGGTGCTCAACACCCTGAACACCCGGCTGGACCCCGAGGCCATCGCCTTCATGCTCGATCATGGCGAGGCCAAGGCCGTGATCGTCGATCCCGAGTTCGCCGGCACCCTGGAGAAGGCGCTGACCCTGCGCCAGTCCACCACGCCGTTGCTGCTGATTGATGTCGAGGACCCGCTGTACACGGGCGAGGCGCGCCGCATCGGCAGCCACACCTACGAGGCCTTTGTGGCGGGAGGGGACGCGGCCTTCGAATGGGTGTGGCCCGCCGACGAATGGGACGCCATCGCGCTCAACTACACCAGTGGCACCACCGGCAACCCCAAGGGTGTGGTCTACCACCACCGGGGTGCGACCATCAACGCGATCTCCAACATCCTCGAATGGGACATGCCCAAGCACGCGGTCTACCTGTGGACCCTGCCCATGTTCCATTGCAATGGCTGGTGCTTTCCCTGGACGGTGGCTGCGCGCGCGGGCGTGAACGTGTGCCTGAGGCGCATCGAGGCGCAGACCATCTTCGACCTCATGCGCGAGCACGGTGTGACCCACTACTGCGGCGCGCCGATCGTGCAAGGTCTGCTGGTCAATGCGCCCGCGGCCATGAAGGAGGGCCTGCCCAGTGGCGTCAAGGCCATGGTGGCGGGAGCGGCACCGCCTGCCGCCATGATCGAGGGCATGGAGCAGATGGGGTTCGACCTGACCCATGTCTATGGCCTGACCGAGGTCTATGGCCCGGCCACGGTGTGTGCCAAGCACGAGGCCTGGGATGCGCTGGACATCGGTGAGCGCGCACGCCTGAACGCGCGCCAGGGGGTCCGCTATCACCTGCAACGCGCCGTGCAGGTGCTCGATCCCGACACCATGCGGCCGGTGCCGTGGGACGGCGAAACCATGGGCGAGATCATGTTCAAGGGCAACATCGCCATGAAGGGGTACCTCAAGAACCCGAAGGCGACGCAGGAGGCCTTTGCCGGGGGCTGGTTCCACAGCGGCGATCTGGCGGTGCAGTACGCCGACGGCTATTTCAAGATCAAGGACCGGAGCAAGGACATCATCATCAGCGGTGGTGAAAACATCTCCTCCATTGAAGTCGAGGACGTGCTCTACCGCCACCCCGATGTGCTGGCCGCCGCCGTGGTGGCCAAGCCCGACCCGAAGTGGGGTGAAACGCCTTGCGCCTTCGTGGAACTGAAGCTCGGGGCGCAGACCCGTCCCGAGGACATCGTGGCCCACTGCAAACAGCACCTGGCCGGCTTCAAGGTGCCGCGCTACGTGGTCTTCGGCGAGCTGCCCAAGACCAGCACCGGCAAGATCCAGAAGTTTGAACTGCGCAAGCGCGCCGGCTCGGCGCAAGCGATCGACGTCTAATCGCCGGCGACGATGCCCTCGCGGCGCGGGTCGGCGCCGCCCATCCACGCGGTCTGTCCGCCGGCCTCGGTGCGCTGCAGGGCCTGCAGGCCGCTGGGCATGGCCACTTCGCTGACGGTGTGGCCACGCGCACGCAGCGCCTCGATGGTCGCCACCGGAAAGCGTCCCTCCTCCAGCAGCACCGGCCCGCCCAGGGTGCCGAAATTGGGCAGATCGATCGCGGCCTGCGGGCTCAGGCCCTGGTGCAGCAGGCCCAGCAAGGTTTTGGCGGTGAAGTGGATGATGAGCGCGCCGCCGGGGCTGCCCAGGCTCATGATCAGCTGACCGGTTCGTGCGTCGAACACCAGCGTCGGGGCCATCGACGAGCGGGGACGCTTGCCGGCTTCCACCCGGTTGGCCACCGGCCGGCCCTCGTGGTCTGCCGGCACGAAGCTGAAATCGGTGAGTTCGTTGTTGAGCAGAAACCCGCCCGGCCGGCTGGGATCGGTCGTGACCATGAGCCGTGCACCAAAGCCCGACTCGATGGTGGTCGTCATCGCCAGCGCGTTGCCATGGCGGTCCACGATGCTGATGTGGCTGGTGCCGCGCTCGGGTTGCTCGGACATGGGGGCCCAGGCACTGACGGTGCCGCCGGGCCGGCCGGGCTCGACCTGGCGTGCGCGCAGGGGCGCGATCAGGCGTGCGCGCTCGTCCAGGTAGTGCGGTGCCAGCAGACTGTCCCAGCGCCCGTCCGGCGCGGCCACGAAGTCGGGGTCGGCCACGTACTGCGCCCGGTCGGCAAACGCCAGCCGCGAGGCCTCCACGTAGCCGTGCAGGGCGTCCGGCCCCGGCAGGCCGTCCGGCGCCAGCGGCAGCCCGGCCTGTGGCGTGCGGGCGAGCAGGCCCAGGATCTGTCCCACCGCCAACGCGCCGGAACTCGGAGGCGGAAAACCGCAGATGCGCACCGGCCGCTGCGACGCCGCGTGGTCGACGCACAGGGGCACACGCTCCTTCGGCTCGTAGTCGCGCAGGTCCTGCAGGCTGAGCCGGCCCGGATGGCCGGGGTGCTGGCGGACCTTGTCGACGATGGCCCGGGCCACGGGACCCTCGTGCAATGCGTCGGGTCCCTCGGCCGCGAGGCGGCGCAGCACCACCGCGAGCTCGGGGTTCTTCAGAACGTGGCCGACGGGGTGGGGCGTGCCGTCCGGTCGGTAGAAGTAGGCGGCGGCCACCGGGTCGGACCTGAGCGCGGTCTCTGCGGCCAGCAACTGGTGCAGGCGGGGGCTGACCGCAAAACCGCGCTCGGCCCAGGCAATGGCCGGCTCGAACAGGCGTGCCCATGGCAGCCGGCCGTGCTGACGGTGCGCCTGTGCCAGCATCCTGACCGTGCCGGGCACCCCGACCGAGCGGCCACCCACCACGGCGGCCATGAAGGGCACCGGCTGGCCATCGGGGCCGATGAACAGGCGGTCGTCGGCCGCCCCGGGCGCCGTTTCGCGGCCGTCGTAGGCCTGCACGCGCCGGCCGTCATGGTGGAGCAGGAAGGCGCCGCCGCCAATGCCGCTCGACTGCGGTTCGACCAGGGTGAGCACCATCTGCACGGCGATGGCCGCGTCGACCGCGCTGCCGCCGGCGCGCAGGATGGCCAGCCCGGCTTCTGTGGCCAGCGGGTTGGCCGCGGCCACCGCCTGCGTGCGGAAGGTCCACCCGCTCTTGGCCGTGATGCCGGTGGATCCCTCCGGCTGGGTGAGCGCCTGCTCCGGCGCGTGCTGGCAGGCGGCCAGCGTCAGCGCCAGGGCAAGCGTTGCAAGTCGGCCCCGGAACGGGTGTGTGGCGGGTTTCAAGGCGGTCGATCTCCCTGCGGCAGAATCGGAAGGCCGATTACGATACACGTGGAGCCCACCGGCCGCAAGGGCGGCCGCCAGTGCGTGCGTCGCTCAGCGCGGTGCCAGGCGGATGGCGCCGTCGAGGCGGATCACCTCGCCGTTGAGCATGTCGTTTTCGATGATGTGCCGGGCCAGCTTGGCGTAGTCCCCGGGCGTGCCCAGGCGGCTGGGGAAGGGCACACCGGCGGCCAGCGCGTCCTGCACCTCCTGGGGCATGCCGAACAGCATGGGTGTGCCGAAGATGCCGGGCGCGATGGTCATGTTGCGAATGCCGTTGCGGGCCAGGTCGCGCGCGATGGGCAGCGTCATGCCGACGATGCCTCCCTTGGACGCGGAGTAGGCGGCCTGACCGATCTGGCCGTCGTAGGCGGCCACCGAGGCCGTCGAGATCAGCACGCCACGCTCGCCCGTCGGTTCCGGCTCGTTCTGGCACATGGCCTCGGCGGCCAGGCGGATCATGTTGAAACTGCCCACCAGATTGACCATGATGGTCTTGGTGTAGACGGCCAGCGAGTGCGCGCCGTTCTTGCCCACGGTCTTTTCGGCCGGTGCGATGCCGGCGCAGTTGACCAGACCCATCAGCTTGCCCATGGACACGGCCTGGGCCACCACGGCCTGGCCGTCGGCTTCGTTGCTGACATCGCACTTGACGAACACGCCACCGATGTCCCGGGCCACCGCCTCGCCCTTGTCGACCTGCATGTCCGCGATCACGACCTTGCCGCCGTTGGCCGCCAGCATCCGCGCCGTGCCCTCACCCAGGCCCGACGCCCCGCCGGTGACGATGAAAACCTTGCCTGCAATCTCCATGTGCTGCTCCTCGTTGGATGGGTATGACGTTGACGTAAACGTCAATTATCACCCACAAAAAAACCCGTGAAAACGGGCTCTACCCTGAGTGGGTCCTCGCAAGCGGGAGGAGAGGGGAGAAAGAATCGCCACGAAAGAAGTGCCTCCATCGTGGGGCACCGTGGAACGGGCTATGCCCGGCCACTGGTGCCGTCCCCTCGAAGAGCCGCCGACTCTGGCGGCGGCACCGGGCCGCGTCAGCGGCGCAGGGGGGAGTGCGTCACTTGTACCCCACCCGATCCAGCATCTGCTGCACCTTGGTCAGGTTCCTGGCCACCACCTCCAGCGGGATCTGCTCGGCCTTGAAGTGCTCGCCCCCCATGGCCTTGAGGGCCGGGTTGTCGAGCTTCACGTCCTTGGCGGCCGCGAACTCGTTGTTGCCGTTGGCGAAATACGCCTGCGCCTCGGGGCTGGCCAGGTACTCCATGAAGGCGATGGCGTTGTCCCGGTGTTTGGCGTGCCGCGCCACGGCAGCGCCGGCGATGTTCACGTGCGTGCCGCTGGTGCCCTGGTTCGGGAACACCACCTTGACCTTGTCCATCACGGCCTTGTCCTCGGGCTTGTCGGACTTGATCAGGCGCGCCACGTAGTACGAGTTGCTCAGTGCGACGCCGCATTCGCCCGAGGCCACGGCCTTGATCTGGTCCGTGTCGCCGCCCTTGGGCGCGCGGGCCATGTTGTTCACGATGCCCTTGAGCCAGGACTCGCCCTGCTGGTCACCCAGCCGCTCGACCACGGTGGTGAACAGCGAGATGTTGTAGGGGTGCGAGCCCGAGCGCGTGCACACCAGCCCCTTGAGCTTGGGGTCGGCGAGTTGCTCGTAGGTCGTCACGTCCTCGGCCTTCACGCGTGTCGGGTCGTACACGATCACGCGCGCACGGGTGGAAAAGCCCGTCCAGGTCACGCCTTCGGGCGTGGGTGTGGCACGCAGGTTGGCCGGGATGACGGCATCGAGCTTGGCCGACTTGATCGGCTGGAACAAGCCCTGGCTGTCGGCCAGGGCCAGGCGTGCGGCATCGACCAGCAGGATCACGTCGGCCGGTGAGGCCGCACCTTCGGCCTTCAGGCGGGCCAGGATGCCGGCATCGTCCGCATCCACCCGGTTGATCTTGATGCCGGTGGCCTTGGTGAAGCCCTCGTACAGCGCCTCGTCGGTCTGGTAGTGGCGGGCCGAGTACAGGTTGAGCACTTTGTCCTGTGCCTGGGCGGAGAAGGCGGTCCCGAAGGCCGCCACAACAATGGTCGACAGTTTGGCAGCGAAAGGCATGGTCTTGGGCTTCACGGGTGGATGGAAATCGGGGCGCCGCCATCGGATGGCACCTGGCAGCATGGTGTGCACATACTATCACAGATGAGAATCATTATCGATATGAGGTTGGCGCCAAGGCAAAAAAAAGCCCCGGGCTTGCGTCCGGGGCTGTAAGGGGTCCAATGAAATCGAATTTCGAAAAGGACCCGAGGAGACAACCAGAAAACGGCTGGTATCACTACCGGCACCGCCTCTCGGAGTCGGAGCCAGTGTGCCCTGAATCGGTGATCGCGCACTTGACCTTGGTCAAGTGCGCGATCGATTCATGATCAGAGCGCCGTCATGTATGGGAAGTTCAACGCTTCTTGGCAGCAGCCTTGGTGGCGGTGACGGCCTGGCTGGCCACGGCGTTGAAGTTGGCTTCGGCCATTTCGGAGGCTTGCTTGACAGCCTTTTGCACCGATTCGATGGCGTTGTTGGCGGCGGAGACGGCGCTCTTCATCACGGCCACAGCGGTTTCGGAGCCGGCGGGGGCATTCTTGGCGGCGTTGTCCACGACGGCCATGAATTTCTTCTGCGCATCGGCGGCCTGGACTTCGGCAGCCTTGCCGAACTCGGCGCCGGTGCCCGAGGCGATGTCGTACAGGTGGCGGCTGTAGGCCACGGTCTTCTCGGCCAGCGGCTGGAACAGGCCAGCCTGCAGCGTCAGCAGTTCCTGGGCGTCCTTGACGGACAGCAGGGCCTGGGCATTGTTGGCAGACTCGGCCAGCGCGGCCTTGGTGGCCTGGACATTCAGCTCGACAAGCTTTTCCACGCCTTCGAAGGCTTTCTGGGTCAGGCCGAAAAGCGTTTCAATATTGGCTTTCTGGGCGGCAACGATTTGTTCAGCGGTCAACATAGTCACATACTCCTTGAGGTTGATGGTTACAACGGTTAGTTGAAGCCTGCTTGGAACCCCGCGCTGTCTGGACGCTGTTCTTTTTGTTCGCTTTGCTGCGCTGCAACATGATTCGAATTATAGGGATGCAGCGATCCATTGCAAGCCATATTTGTTGCATTGCAGCAATTTAGTGACGACGCTCTAAAAACCGGATGACCCGACCGCGGGTGGTGGGGCATCGGCGGCAGCCGGCCTGGCCGGGGCGCTGGCACAATACGCCGCCATGAACGCTCCCGAACGCCCTCAGGCCCGTCCACGCGGGGACTACCGCGTCTTTCGCCACATCGGTACGCGTTGGATGGACAACGACATCTATGGCCATGTCAACAATGTCGTGTACTACAGCTGGTTCGATACGGCCGTCAATGGCTGGCTGATCGAGCAGGGCGTACTGGATATCCACGGTGGCCAGGTCATCGGCCTGGTGATCGAGACACAGTGCAACTACTTCGCTTCGCTGGCTTTTCCGCAGACCATTGAAGCCGGGTTGCGCGTGGCGCACCTGGGCAACTCCAGCGTGCGCTACGACGTCGGGCTGTTCGCCCGGGACGAACCCCTGGCCGCGGCCTGTGGTCACTTTGTCCATGTCTACGTGGACCGGCAGACACGTCGGCCCGTGCCCTTGCCCGACACGTTCAGGCGGGCCCTGCAGAGCCTGGTCTGAACCCGCGGGCGGCCATGGATGGTCATCATCGACGTTGACGCAAGCATCAACACAGGAGACAGGAGACCGGCATGAACC
>Ga0265293_10010099_pt1 | contig 13301 bp, 12 predicted proteins | sample Munlanlewell138R_FD_192505 | JGI IMG/M metagenome (GOLD analysis project Ga0265293, IMG submission 192505) | Leachate microbial communities from a municipal landfill in Southern Ontario, Canada - Leachate well 138R | ecosystem: Engineered > Solid waste > Landfill > Unclassified | place: Canada...
AGCCGGGAGGTGAAACGATGCAATATATAGCCGTAAAACAAGCTTCGGAGCGCTGGGGCATATCCGACCGCCGTGTCCGTGTGCTTTGCGCGGAGGGGCGAATAGAGGGCGTCATTAAAAAGGGGCGTTCCTATTTAATCCCGGAGGACGCGTTAAAGCCCATTGACGGACGCAGCCTGCGCGGTAAGGAGATCCCGGAACAATACGCCGCGCTGTTCACCGCTATTGATGAGATGAAGGCGGAGCTTGACCGTCGTCGCCCTCTGACCAGCGGGGAATTAAAACGCTTGCAGGATGAATTCCTTGTGGAATTTACCTACAACTCCAACGCCATTGAGGGCAACACGCTCACTCTGCAGGAAACCGCGCTTGCTCTGGAGGGTGTGACGATTGATAAAAAACCGCTGAAAGACCATCTGGAAGCGGTGGGGCATCGCGATGCCTTCCTTTATGTCGTTTCCCTTGTCAGCGATAAGGTTCCGATTTCGGAACGGATTATCCGTGAAATCCATTCCCTTGTCTTGATAAACAAGCCGGAAGACAAGGGTGTGTACCGTAGAATCCCAGTTAAAATAATGGGCGCAAACCACGAACCGCCGCAACCTTACCTTGTTCCGGTGCAGATGGAAAGGTTGCTTGCAGACTTGTCCCCCGATAACCGTCACATCATAGAAACAGCAGCACTTTTCCACCTGGACTTTGAGGGCATTCACCCTTTTATTGATGGCAACGGGCGTACCGGGCGGCTAATTTTGAACCTGATGCTGATGCAGGCGGGCTACACGCCTATCGACATGAAGTTTGCCGACAGGAGAAAATACTATTCCTGCTTTGATAGTTATTATCGGGACAACGATGCGTCCCCGATGGTAAATATGGTGGGAGCATATGTAAAGGAAAGGCTATCGCAATATTTAAGCCTGTTACAAGATTAAAATAAGGCACCCCGCACAAAATCTGAGTGAGCGGTAAACTTCTGTCCTCAAAATGCGAAGTTGTATATCTCACACTAGAAACAAGGCGCGTGGAGTAACTTTAAATGCTGAACTCAATAGAATTTTTGAAGATGACGCAGTGTCAGAAGAGTAGAAAGCGAGTGAAGCAACAGGTCTTAATGATAATTGGAGGATACGAATAATGGATAATGCTTATCAATGGGTGTCATTTTACGAAGCGCTTGCCGACAAACTCCTCGCATACAGCGACAAGAGGAATGAACTCTTCGAGTTGATGAAAAAGGTGCGGTCAGAGCAACTGCTTATGAAGTACCTCAACTTCGAGCGCGAGGTATCCGCATTCTGATAATGTAAGCAGGAGTGAATTTCGCTATGCGTCAGACGATAACTTCAACGTTGATGTTTCTTTCATCGACCTAAGAAATTCAGATAGCAGCATTGCCAATTTGATAGCGAAGGTGTGTTGAAAAGTAATAAAACCAGTTGAACGGAGGGATTAGCAATGCCATTTACCATTGTCCGGCAGGACATCACAAAAATGAACGTTAACGCAATCGTCAATGCCGCCAACACCGATCTGCAAATGGGCGGTGGAGTTTGCGGAGCTATTTTCAAAGCGGCAGGAGCGGCACAGCTTCAAGCTGCCTGTTATAAACTCGCCCCAATTAAGACGGGCGAGGCAGTTATTACACCAGGCTTCAACCTCCCGGCAAAGTTCGTTATCCATGCGGCGGGTCCGGTTTATCGGCAGTGGAATAAGGAACAGAATGAGCATCACCTCCGTGCTGCCTATACGAATTCATTGAAAAGGGCCGTTGAAAACAAGTGTGAAAGCATAGCGTTTCCGCTTATTTCAAGCGGTATTTATGGCTATCCGAAAGACAAGGCCCTTCAGGTGGCAACCTTGGCTATTCAAAAATTCCTTACTAATCACGACCTTGATGTGAAACTGGCGGTGTTTGACAAGTCAGCATTCACCATCAGCCGCGAACTGCGCGGAGAAGTTGAGAGCTACATCGACGAGCATTACATTGACGCGCATCAAATAAAACGGCGGCAGCTTCTTGATGCGGAGCGGGAAGCCCTATATGAAGCTGATGGGGGTATTAGCAAATACAACAAACCAATTTTTGAAGAGATGATAGCTCTGTCTGTTGGTGCAGCGATCCCTCTTGATGATTTGGTGGGGAACCTTGACGAGCCTTTCTCCCATATGCTCCTACGTTTGATTGATATCAAGGAAATGACGGATGTGGAGGTTTATAAGCGTGCCAATCTCGACCGCAAGCTGTTCTCCAAGATACGGACAGGCAAAGGCTATATGCCAAGTAAGCGTACGGCTATTTCTCTTGCCGTGGCATTGGAATTATCTATCGATGAAACCCACGACCTTTTGAAGCGAGCGGGTTATGCACTTTCTCACGCTGTCAAGTTCGATGTTATCATTGAGTATTTCATTACAAACGGCAAGTACAATGTTTTCGAGATAAATGAGGTGCTGTTCGAGTACGACCAGCCGCTGTTGGGAGGGTGAGTAAATGGTATATATGTAATGATCCCGTATGTGATCCAGTTTGCGATTTTTGTTGGTTTTGTGAACATAACGAGTATGGTTACCTACTTGTTGCATAAAGGGTAAAAAAGAGGAATTTAGTGATGGTTTAGGATATTGCGATGAATTTAAATGCAGTATACATGAGAAACAGCTGTAATGTCGCTTTCGAAGCGACCGAAAACCCCCAGCTAAGTAGTATTCTAAGGTTAAAGTAAATCTTAGGAGGCTACGAAAATGAAAAAAGGATTAACGGAATTAGTATTTATACTCGACAAAAGCGGCTCAATGAGTGGACTGGAAGCTGACACCATTGGTGGGTACAATTCAATGCTTAAAAAGCAGCAGGCAATTGAAGGCGAATGTCACATTACAACGGTGTTATTCGATAACTACTACGAACTGCTTCACGATCGTATCGATCTTAAGGCGGTCAGTGCTATTACGGAGAAGGAGTATCAAGTCGGTGGATCGACTGCACTTCTTGATGCAATCGGTAGAACAATTCACAAGATTGGTAACGCCCAGAAGCACACCGCTGATGACTATCGTGCTGAAAAGGTAATGTTTGTTATTATCACAGATGGCGAAGAAAATTCCAGTCGCGAATACTCTGCAGAAAAGGTCAAAATGCAGATTGAGCGTCAAAAGGCGACATACGGCTGGGAGTTCATCTTCCTTGGCGCAAACATTGACGCGGTTCAGACAGCCAAGCGCTTCGGCATTGCTCCGGACAGAGCGATTGATTATCTGGCCGACAGCGAAGGAACACAATTAAACTATACAGTAATGGCGCAGGCAGTAGCGACATTCCGCGAAGCGGGAACTGTTGACGAGGCTTGTTTTGAGGAAATCCGCAAGGATGTAAAACGTCGGGGAGATCGGAAATAATGCTGGGAGCGATTATAGGAGACATCGTAGGCCTGGTCTATGAATGGCATAACATCAAAACAAAAGAATTCCCGTTGTTTGGCGACGACTGCTTTTTCACATATAATCCACTATTGACCTGTCACCGAGAACGGACAAAACGAAAATTACAGACCAGACATCAATCTGATGCTATCGTTCTAGGTCGAGTGTATGAAATGGATGTCGGATAGGTTGAGTGGTTCTTTCCAGAGTTGGTTGAAATATATCCAGAAATATGATACAAAACGTTGTTTATGATGTATTAATTTTTTTAAAGTGTACGGATTCGAGTGATATTATATACTAATTAACATTAAGTAAAAGCTTAGTCTATTTTGTTTTACCTGAAAACAATAATACAGAGCATTATTATATATATAAAAGTTGCTACTAGAGAAACTAATTATTGTAAAGTACTACAAGGTCTTATACAATGCGAGTTTATAAAACACACATTGACAAGCCGGTCTATTCAGTATAGACTTATAGTGTGAGGTTGATATTGCATAGACCAAGGAGATTTCCCATGGAAGTATATAAACTTACTGAAAGTGAAGAAAAGTTTGCAGATATCATTTGGCAGAACGAGCCGATAGGTTCTGGTGATCTCGTGAAGCTATGTGAAAAAGGAATGAATTGGAAAAAGTCCACAACATACACGGTACTAAAAAAGTTATGTGATAATGGCATTTTTCAAAATCAAGATGCTGTAGTTTCGCATCTAATTACAAAGTATGAATATTATGCAAAACAAAGCATACGTTTTGTTGAGGATACTTTTGGAGGATCGTTGCCCAAATTTCTAACGGCTTTTATTGGCGGAAAAAAATTGAGCAAACATCAGGCTGAAGAGTTGAAAAGATTGATTGACGATCACAGGGAGGTATAATAATGAGTGAACTATTTCTCTCTGTTTTAAATATGAGCCTTACGGCAAGCTATGTAATCCTATTTGTGATACTTGTCAGGCTAATACTGAAAAAAGCTCCAAAATTTATCTCCTATGCTTTATGGGGTGTGGTTGCTTTTCGTCTGATAATTCCGTTCTCCTTTGAAAACATGTTTAGTCTTATGCCACGGACTATGAATGTTGCACCAATCCCCTATGACATCATTTATCAGCAAAGTCCGCAGATTAATAGTGGGATAGAAGTAGTTGATTTATTTGTAAGCCAATCACTTCCCGCACCGACTGTTGGAGTAAGTGTTAACCCATTGCAGATTTATACAGAAATAGGTGCTTACATCTGGATTATGGGAATAATGGTATTGCTTATTTACAGCCTAGTGTCCGTTTTTCAATTAAAAAGACAGCTTAAAAATGCGCAAGTAGTAGAGCAGAATATCTATGAAGTTAATAATTTGAAAACACCATTTGTGCTTGGCATAATAAGACCAAAGGTATATTTACCAGTTGGACTTAACCATTCCGAAAGAAGCTATATTTTGCTGCATGAACGAACCCATATCAGCCGAAAAGACCATATTATTAAGGTATTAGCCTTTCTTATATTATCCCTACATTGGTTTAATCCTCTTGTGTGGATTGCATTTATGTTGATGAGCACGGATATGGAGCTATCCTGTGATGAACAGGTACTGAAAAAGATGAATACAGATAATAAAAAGCCTTATGCTAATTCATTGTTATCCCTCGCTATTGGACGGCACATTTTAAATGGAAGTCCGCTTGCTTTTGGTGAGGGAAATGTAAGAGGAAGAATTAAAAACGTGATGAATTATAAAAAGCCAAAGCTATGGGTGATGATTGTTTCAGTTATTGTCTTGACAGGTGTTGGAATCGCGCTCTTATCAAATCCAGTAGGCGGTGAGCAAAAAGAGCTAATATACCGTGCTGATGTAGATGGAAACGGACATGAAGAATCTATTTTCATTGATAAATCACAAATTGACAACATGCTTGTAACATTAAGTATATGCAATGAAAATGGCAAAGAAATATGGAGTGATGAGCTTTCCACTTCACATGCAGGCTGGGGTTCACTGTTTCTTTGTAAAATGGATGATAAGCAATATCTTTTGGATTATAATCCATATATTAACCAAGGTTATGCAACATATAGGTATACTCTTTTCACCTTAGAGGACGGAAAAGAGAAGGTTTATCGCAACAACTCGCTTGAGTTTGACATAAACGGAATTGCAGAACTGAATCCGCCCAAAATGGTTGTCTTTGCGGATGAAGTGAATGAACTTTTAAGAAAGAGTGTCCTTCTTTTGAGCACTGAAGGTGGTGAATATTGCTTTGGACCAACTGTGGCAGAGCCGTTTTTCGAGAGATATTCTTGGTTAGATCTAGCCATGGAGCTTTATGACAGTAATGATGACCTTGAAACTAGGCTGGTAAAATACAACGAATATGCACTTTCAAGCCGTAAGTTATACGAGGAAAGATATTTTCCTATGGATAGAGACGAGAGTAAGGTGTCACTTGAACCTATCGCTGCCGAATGGTCATATGATCAAAATATGGGTGCAGATTTTCCTTTCCTTGACTACGCCTCTGATAAAATCGTGATATTCCACGGTTATTTCGGGTTGTTCGTATACGATCTTCATTCACAGAAAATAATACGCAGCCTGAATTTAGCTCCGATTGATTGTCAGTACACTCAGGGTGATAACTACTGTAATGTATCCGTCAGTGCGGATGGAAACACAGTGCAGCTCCATCCTGCTGCTAATGATAATATGTATGTCTATTCTATTTTAGAGAATACTCTTATAGAAGCTCCTTATCAACTGATGAAAGAACGGTTTGATGGTCTTCTTTCCATTACTGATGTAATGGATTTTGATAAAATGGGCAATTCCAGCTCTAATACTGTCAAATTTGGTAATGATGAATTCGGCTATCTCAAAGCCTCTGAATGGAATGTTGGGTCACTTACCTATGTACGAGGCAACAAAATTTACAGATTGTTTGATAATTCAGCAAATGAATGATATACGATTATATATATAATGAACAAAGTTTAAGGCTAAAAATAAACCTTAGATAAATAGTTATCCAACGAAAGGATTGAGTGTTTGGTTTTTAAGGATAAATGCTATACTACAGGCATAACCGGTATAACCAATGAGGGATTGGGTGTCGGGTCAGTCAATGGGTTTGTTGTTTTTGTAGAAGGGGCTCTTCCAGGCGAGGAAGTTTTAGTGCAAATTAGTCAGGTGAAGAAATCCTATGCAAAAGGCAAGGTTGTTGAAATATTAAAAGATTCACCCGAAAGAATTAAACCTTTTTGTAGTGTTTACGAGCGATGTGGTGGCTGTAGTCTACAGCATTTGGATTATGATGCTCAACTTAGAGCTAAAACAGGATTTGTAAAAGACAATTTAACTCGTATCGGGAAGCTACCGGATGTCACTGTTAATAGCACTATTGGCATGGAGAACCCTTTTAATTATAGGAATAATGTTCAGCTTCCGGTGCGAAAGGATACAAGCAATTCTTCTATAGGCTTTTTTGCTATAAAATCCCATGAAATTATTGAAGGGTCTGAATGTGGAATACAACATAAGATTGGGAATAGTATACGAAATATTGTTAGTAATTTTCTTGTAAATAACGGTATTAGTGCTTATGATGAGCAAACCGGAAAAGGTAATGTAAGGCATTTGGTTGTACGCTCAGCTTTTTGTACTGGTGAAACAATGGTTGTGATTGTAATAAACGAAAGAAAGCTGCCAGAGAAGGAAAAGCTTATCAATGCTCTTACGTCAGAATTCCCTGAGATTAAAGGAATAATGCTCAACATCAATACAAAAAGAACCAATGCAGTTTTGGGCAGTGAGTATATAAGTATTTATGGGAAAAATACAATAACTGATTACATAGGCGATTTCAAGTTTCAGATCTCTCCTGTATCATTTTTTCAGATTAATCCTGTGCAGACAGAGGTCCTGTATAAAAAAGCTTTGGAATATGCTTGCCTTTCGGGAAATGAAATAGTTTTTGATTTGTACTGTGGAATTGGGACAATTTCTTTATTTTTGTCGCAGAAAGCAAAAATGGTTTATGGTGTAGAAGTAGTTCCCGATGCTGTGAAAGATGCTCAAAAAAATGCAAAGATTAATGGGGTCTCTAATGTTGAATTTAGGATAGGAAAAGCAGAAGTAGTTATTCCGAAAATGTATCATCAGGGCATAAGAGCGGACGTAGTAGTGGTAGACCCACCTAGAAAGGGCTGTGATGAAAGACTTTTACAAACCATAACAGAGATGGCACCCAAACGAATGGTTTATGTTTCATGTAATCCGGCGACACTGGCAAGGGATTTGAAGTATTTGTCAGAGCATGGGATGACGGTAGAAGAAGTACAGCCGGTGGACATGTTTCCATGGACGGGACACGTTGAGTGCGTGATTCTGATGCAGCGTAGTGGTTTGGAAGACGAAAAATAGGGTTTGACCACTACATGTAGTGGTTTAGAGGTAAAAAATGAGCAAAAAAGGGGGTTAAAAATGCATGATTTTAGCCCCCTTTTTCAGCGAAAAATACTGATGCAGAAGGTGATTTTTCAGATATAGCTCTCAAAATGATGCAAAGTCATTTTATGACAAAAGGAATTATAAAATAAAATAACTGTAGAAAAACATTTATTGCCGGAGAATTAAAGTGCGTTATTGCACCCAGATTCTCCGGCTTTTTTGTTTTCAGAAAGGACACGATATGCTTGTAAAATACAAACGAAATAGAAAATTTGCCTGTTACGATTCTAAAAGTCTTACGAGTACCGGCAGACCTGAGCCACCCCCTCGTCTTGTTGGTCCCTTTAAAAGCTGTGGAGATTGCCCTTATGCATCCCACGGCTTTATATGTGTGCGCCCAGCATGGGCGCAGTCTAACGGGTGAAAGTCCCGAGCACGGGTTGATAGTGCCAAGTGCATAGCTTAAGGCAAGGGTGTCCTTGGCGACGAGGAATCTGAAGGAAGCCGGCGGCAAACTTCTGGTCTGACGAACAGAAATCACATCAGGCATCGCATGTTGGGTAAGGTTGCGCAACAAACTAAAGCCCAAAACTATCCGGAAGCATACGGTGTAAATGTGGCAGATAGATGGAAGGAAAGACTGCGTTCTTACCTGGGGAGGTCTCATGGACATAACGAAAGCAATAAAACATTTGCGGTTATGGTTGAAATAAGATTTATCATGAGAAGTCAGCCGAGGTCATAGTACCAATTCAGTTGCAAATGGGTTGGGAAGGACTGAACTTTAGGAGATGTGAGTAAATGAATGTAACTAAGAATGAAATTAAGGACAGACAACTTCATAATGAGGACTATCTGCAAATGGTATCTGCGGAACAGAAAGAGTATGCAGAAGTGTCCGCTCATTCAAGGATTACTGAAAACAACGACATCATTACAGATTTTCAGACGGACGAACTGTTGGAACAGATTTTACAACCAGATAACCTGAATAAGGCTTACAAGAAAGTGAAATCAAACAAAGGAGCGGGCGGTATTGATGGGATGAGCGTGGATGAACTTCTAACGTTCCTCAAAGATAACCAAAAGTTACTTGTCCAAAAATTAAAGGATGGGAAATATAAACCCAATCCAGTCCGAAGGGTAGAAATACCTAAAGAAACAAAAGGCGAAACTCGAAAACTGGGTGTACCAACAGTAGTTGACCGAGTATTTCAACAGGCAATCGCACAGGTACTCTCCCAAATATATGAGGAACAGTTCTCGGAAAACAGTTATGGTTTTCGACCAAAACGAGGTGCACACGAAGCGCTGAAACAGTGCCAGCAAAATGTTAATGATGGTTATGTATATGTGGTAGATATGGATTTAGAGAAATTCTTTGATACAGTGTGTCAAAGCAAGCTTATTGAAATATTATCACGTACCATCAAGGATGGCAGGGTTATATCGCTTATCCACAAATATCTCAATGCGGGAGTAATGAGCAAGGGGATATTAGAAAAGACAGACGTTGGAATGCCACAAGGCGGACCGCTAAGCCCACTACTTAGCAACATTATGCTTAATGAATTGGATAAGGAACTAGAACGCAGAGGACACAGATTTGTGCGCTATGCGGACGATTGTGCGCCACGAAGGCGTGTCCAAGTAGCGTAGCTGCTTGGAGACAGCTATGCTGTACAGATGATGGCGGTGGGCCCGCCGAAATCGCCATACAGGTGGAGGTTTCAAACTACCTTAAGGTGCTGTGGTCAAAAGCCATGGTATTGAGCGTTAAGGAAAAGGCAGTATCTAAACTGTCAAGTAAGTATTAAGGAGATGAACGAGCAAGTGAACCACTTACGAAAGTGTCGAAAGCGTAGAGATTCCATCAAAACCAGGGGGTTGTCGTTAATCTGGGATAAGCCTAGGGGAAACCTGTTTACTGCCTAGGTGGTGGGCGGCACAAAGGTGGCATGAACTTAATACAGTCGTCTGTACGGAACGTGGGAACCCACGGGCTGATGTTAAGGGAGTATATCAAGCGGAAGAACCGTAAGATAAGAGTACCGATGCAGTCATGGGGACAGATTGGGTAGTAGTAGTAATGAAGTTTCTGTAATAGAAATGGAGCGAAGAACCCGAGTTATTCAGTTTCAAGAATAAGTCAACTTTGAAAGGAGGAGGAGCTTATGCAAGAAACAAAGCCATACAATATTTCAAAATGGAAAGTAAAAGAAGCCTATGAAAAGGTAAAGGCAAACAAGGGAACATATGGAGTTGATGAGCAATCAATTGAAGATTTTGAGAAGAATTTAAACAATAATCTATACAAAATCTGGAATAGAATGTCATCAGGAAGTTACTTCCCCAAACCTGTAAAAGCAGTAGCAATACCCAAGAAAAACGGAGGAACTCGTATCTTAGGAATACCGACAGTAGAAGATAGGATTGCACAAATGGTGGCTAAAATGTACTTTGAGCCATGTGTAGAACCAATATTCTATGAAGATTCTTATGGATATAGACCAAATAAATCAGCAATACAAGCACTGGAGATAACAAGAGAGCGATGTTGGAGAAAAGACTGGGTATTCGAATTCGATATCAAAGGTCTCTTTGATAATATTAGGCATGATTACTTAATAGAAATGGTAAAACGTCATACAGAAGAAGCATGGTTAATTATGTATATCAAACGATGGTTAGTTGCACCATTTCAAATGGAAGATGGAACAACTATAACAAGAACTTCTGGAACACCGCAGGGTGGAGTAATCAGTCCAGTACTTTCAAATTTATTTCTACATTATGTATTTGATGATTTTATGACAAAGGAGTTCCCGACAATACCTTGGGCAAGATATGCAGATGATGGAATAGCACATTGCGTATCTCTAAAACAGGCAAAGTATCTTCAACGAAGATTAGAAGAGAGATTCTTAATGTTTGGACTAGAATTGAATTTAGACAAGACAAGAATTGTATATTGTAAAGATGAAGACCGAAAAGGAAATCATGAACATACATCTTTTGACTTTCTAGGATATACGTTTAGACCAAGACATGCAAAGAGCAAGTATGGAAAATTCTTTACAAACTTTCTTCCAGCTATTGGCGAGAAAGCAAAGAAATCTATACGGAAAGAAGTCCGAAGTTGGAAATTACAACTTAAGCCTGATAAAGATTTATGGGATATAGCAAATATGTTTAATAGAAAGATACAGGGTTGGATTAATTATTACACGCATTTTTACAAATCTGAGATATACGATGTACTAAGGTATATCAATAATTGTCTTGTTAATTGGGTTCGTAGAAAATACAAGAAGCGAAAAGCAAGGCGTCGTGCCGAACATTGGCTTGGCACAATAGCAAGGCGTGAAAAGAATCTGTTTGCACACTGGAAGTTTGGGATATTGCCATCGGCTGGATAATGGGAGCCGTATGAGCTGAGAGGTTCACGTACGGTTCTGAGAGGGACTTAAGGGGAGGTTCCTTAGGTCTACTCACTGTATGATTTTCTGCAAAAGCAAAAAGAGTGCAGTAAGAACCTTAGAAAACATCATGCCATATATCGAAGGTAAGCTTTTTCTAAAGGTTAACCGAGAGAAAACAAAAATGGCACATATCAGCAAAGTGAGATACCTTGGTTATAGTTTCTATAGATATAAAGGGAAATGTAGATTGAGGATACACCCGAAATCAATAGCAAAAATGAAGGCAAAGTTAAAAGAACTTACATCGAGAAATAACGGATGGGGTAATGAATACAGAGCATTGAAATTGACGCAATTCATAAGAGGATGGGTGAATTATTTTGCAATGGCAGATATGAAGCAACTGCTAAGGAGTACAGATGAATGGTTACGTCGTAAAATTAGGGCTATTTACTGGAAGCAATGGAAGAAAATCAAGACGAGATACCGAATGATTAAGAAATTCGGTTTGCCTGAGTGGAAAGTACATGAAATGGCAAACTGTCGTAAAGGAAATTGGCGGTCAGCAATAATGCTAAATAGTGTGCTTACAAATAAAACAATAGCCAACCTTGGATATATGTCCATGGCTGACTATTATCTGGAAACATGTGAAAACTAGAGAACCGCCGTATACGGAACCGTACGTACGGTGGTGTGAGAGGTCGGTGGCTGAAATAATCAGCTACCTCCTACTCGATTATAGCCGTGAAGGAGATTGTCTAAGAACCGATATGCAAAAAATCAATCAAAGGAGGAAAAAATTATGCGAGCAATGATTCAATGTATACATGAAAACAAATATCAAAACCTTACCTTTCCCAGTAAGGAAAAAGAACTCAATATTTTATGCGACAGTCTTGGTGTTGTCAATACCGCAAAAACAGAGGTTGAAATCGGTACTGTCCATAACGATGAAAGATTGTCAACCCTGCTCTCCCATCAAACAGTAAATCTTGACGAACTGAATTTCCTGATGAAACGGTTAGACAGCTTCAATCAAAATGAGCTTGCGACTTTTTTCGCAGCTGCCTATGCCGAAAAAGCTGAAACAATGACGGAGCTTATTAACCTCAGCTTTAACACTCATTGTTACAGCCTTGTAGCCGATTTTAGCGATTTAAATGCTGTAGGCAAGCAGATGTACCTAACAGAACAAATCGGTGTCAGTACAGAAGATTTTGAGAGCCTTGACGGACAAAAATACTTTGAAAAAATGATTGCAGAAAACCCTAATCCTATGATAACACCGTATGGAGTGGTATATAGAAACAGCAATGAAATTGTACAGACCTATGACGGCAGAAACTTTCCGTATTACCAATATGAGAATACTCCCATTACATTGCTGTTGAGTGCTCAGAATCGCTGTGAATATCTGTATCTGCCAATCAAGCAGAGCGAACTGAATAAGGCTTTAGAACGATTAGGCGCAGAGAGTCTGGTGGAAATCCACTGGCAGGTGGAGGAACACAATATCCCTGATAACCTTGCAGATATGGTAGTTAAGAATCAGTCAGACATGTATGCTCTCAACCAATTTGCCGAAATTTTTAAGGAGATGGGACAGCGTGAGGTTATATCTTTATCTGAACTTGCAGCCTTTGTAAAAATCACTAAAGCAGAGGAACTTAAAACGCTGGCAGGCTGTATGTATGAGTTTGAAAGTTTTCCCGATATCCACACTCCGGAGCAATACGGCAGATATATGATTTGCGAAAGCGGCCGCTTTGAATATGACGAAAATTTGGAGAACTATATCGACTTTAAATCCTATGGGCAGGACAAAATCAGCCGTGAAACCGGGGCATTTACTTCTAAAGGTTATCTGCTTTACCACGGATATGACCTGGAAATGCAGGGAATTTTGAATAAAAATATCGGGCTTAAATTTAAAGAGCTGCACGAATCGCAGGAGCTTAAACTGTATATGCCTCTCAAGGCTATCACCTATCAGGATGAAAATGA
>Ga0265293_10010100_pt1 | contig 13301 bp, 8 predicted proteins | sample Munlanlewell138R_FD_192505 | JGI IMG/M metagenome (GOLD analysis project Ga0265293, IMG submission 192505) | Leachate microbial communities from a municipal landfill in Southern Ontario, Canada - Leachate well 138R | ecosystem: Engineered > Solid waste > Landfill > Unclassified | place: Canada...
TTCATTTCTCGTGCGGCTTTATTAGTGAATGTTACTGCGACTATACTCTCAGGATAAACGCCTTGTTCTATTAAATAGGCAATTCGGTAAGTTAATGTTCTTGTTTTACCAGATCCTGCAACCGCAATAACGGCACATGGCCCTTCTTTATGTGTCACTGCTTTAATTTGTTGAGCATTTAATTTTGTTAAATCAATCATGTTTACCTCTAAACAAAAAGGGAAAATCCCTTTTTTTATTTAAATGAACTCTTAAGTTCAACAATTCTATTGAATGTTTTAATAGGGTTATCGTGACTATCTTCTATAAAATAACCAACCCTCATAAACTGAACTGCATTTTTATTATCACCCATGGCATGTTCTACATACCCTCGTTTAACTACCCATGAGTTTTCATTAAAACGGTCTAAAACAGGCCCCTCACCATCAAATACGAGTGGCCCAAATAGATTAAAGTCAGCCTCTATTGCAGTGGTTGCCTCAACAAAGTGAATCGTTCCATTTGGTTTTCTAGCTGTAAAACCTGAACCACTCTTCGTTTCTTCATCATATGTAACTATCAATTCAGTAATTTTTCCTGATTTATCGCGGATAACTTCATGACAATGAATAAAATATGTATGAAAAAGTCTAACTTCCACACCTTTTGATAGGCGTTTCCAACGTTTATTTGGCTTTTCTTCTAAGAAGTCATCTCTATCAATATATAAGTGTCTAGAGAAATAAATGGTTCGTTTGCCTTTAGATTCGTCATTGGGATCATTTAAAACATCAATTTCTTCTACTTGACCTTCTGGATAATTACGAACCGTTACTTTAATAGGATCAATGACCGCCATCATCTTTTTTGTATGATCATGAAGGTTATCTCTTAAAATTGACTCTAACATTTCCGTTGCAACCGTACTATTTGTTCTAGATAAACCCGTTTCTAAAATAAACTCTTTAATAGCCTCTTTAGTATACCCTCTACGTCTTAATCCAGATAAAGTAGGCATTCTAGGGTCATCCCATCCACTCACCTTTTTGGATTCTACAAGTTCTCTTAAGTATCGTTTGGACATTACCGTGTTTTCGATGTTTAAGCGTCCAAATTCAATCTGTCTTGGGATGTCTTTCATTTCTGTATGTTCTACAACCCAATCATATAATGGTCTATGATCTTCAAATTCTAAAGAACATAGAGAATGTGTCACAGCCTCAATAGCATCTTCAAGCGGATGTGCGTAATCATACATTGGATAAATACACCAATCTGTCTTTGTTCGATGATGTGCTTCATAAGAAATCCGATAAATCACGGGATCTCTCATGTTCATATTAGGACTTGACATGTCAATTTTCGCTCTTAAGACGCGTTCACCTTCCCTAAACTCTCCATTTTTCATTCTTTTAAATAAGTCTAAGTTTTCATCCACCGATCTATTTCTATAGGGTGACTCAACACCTGGAGAGGTTAAAGTCCCACGCGTTAAGGAAATCTCATCCGCAGTTTGGTCATCTACATACGCTAGACCTTTTTTTATTAAAAGAATTGCTCTATCATACATTTCTTGAAAATAATCGCTTGCGAAAAGGATTTGTTTAGGTTCATAACCTAACCATGTCACATCTTCAATAATTGAATCGACAAATTTTTGTTCCTCTTTGTCAGGATTTGTATCATCAAAGCGTAAGTTTGTATAACCGCCAAATGTTTTTGCAAGCTCAAAATTGATAATAACCGCTCTCGCATGACCAATGTGTAAATACCCATTAGGCTCGGGTGGGAACCTTGTTATAATTTTGTCGTGCTTTTTTGATTCTAAATCTTGAATCATTATAGTTTTAATAAAATTTGATCTATTATCCATATGTTTATCACCACCTTTTATTATATCTTAAAAGCCCCTTTCTCACAAGTTGGAACACCCTATAAATATTACTAAGTTACATCTATGTAACATGTAAACGGTGTAAAGTGATTTTGTAGAAGCGTTTTCATTGTTTTTATGATAAAATAATAGCACATATATAAAGTTTGTTGGAGGTAATCATGAGAAAAATTATTTCTTTAATATTAGTGTTTGTTTCAAGTTTCATCTTTATGAGTTTAATTCATGCAACTGAGGCTACCAAACTCATTATTCATTACTATAGATATGATGGCGGTGTAGGTAAAGAACACGTTGCTTGGATTTGGCAACATTCACCTGCAGAAACAGAATACAAATTTGACCATGTGTTTACACCAAACGAAGATCCAGAAATGGAAAACTGGTTGACTTTAGAAGTTGATATAACCATTCCTGAGTATAAAGATATGGATGAGGCTGGTATTATTATTAAAAATGGTAAAGGCTGGGATGGTGTCGTTAGAGAACCCGGTGGAGACCGTATTATTGACTTTAAACCTCAAGAAGTCATTGATCCAGATACGGGTAAAACCACCACCATTGGCGGTGTCGTTGATGGTAAATTAGAAGTTTATTTTGTTCAAGCTTCTCCAGAGTTTTATTATCGTTTTGAAGATGTTCATATTAAAAACGTAATCTTTGATTCTTATTTTACAAATGATTTAAATATCCGCATGGAAACAAGCGCAATCCCATTAAGTTATGAAGTATTTAACGGTGAAGAATCCATTTTAACAAGAACCCCAACAACCAAAGATTTTACCATTGATTTAAGTAGTGTAGAAATTGATATCTCCAATCATTATTACGTTTTAGTTACGTTTGATGATGGAGAGGCTAAAACAAAAGTTTCTCTTTCAGGCTTATATCAAAACCCCCTCTTTGAAAGTATTTATCACTATGATGGGGAATTAGGCGCTTTATATAAAAAAGAAAGTACTACCTTTAAAGTGTGGAGTCCTCATGCGGAGGAGATGAGTTTACTACTTTATAATAATCCGCATAGAATTTATAACCAAGAAGGGAAAGAGGTTCCTGAGCTTGGTGCTTATAAGGTTGTGAAACTTACACGTGGTGAAAAAGGGGTATTTCAAGCCACTGTTGATGGGGATTTACATGGTAAATTCTATATATTTGAAAGCACGGTAAACGGCACAAAAGAGCGTTTTGTAGACCCTTATGCTAAGTCCGTTGGTCCAAATGGAGAAAGGGGCATGATTGTTGATTTTTCAAGATTAAACCCTCAAGGATGGACCTATGATACAAGACCAGATACTATTAAAAAATATACAGACTACATTTTATATGAAACACACATTAAGGATTTAACCACGCATGCCACATGGAATGGCCCATCAGACAAAAGAGGTACATTCCTCGGCTTAACCGTTTCAAACACAACCTTCACAAAAGATGGTATCACTGTAAAAACTGGGCTAGATCACATTAGTGAACTTGGTGTAAATGCCGTTCATCTACTGCCTGTGATGGATAGTGATACTACCGATGAAACAAAAATAAATAATGAAGAATATATGAAACAAAACGGTTATAACTGGGGTTATATGACTAAAAACTTTAATGCCCTAGAAGGTGCATATTCAACCAACCCTTTTAGTGGTGAACTTAAAATCAATGAATTTAAAGAACTTATTATGGCATTTCATGAAAAGGGAATTAGAGTGGTCCTAGACGTGGTTTATAACCATACTTATCAAACCGAAGGGTCTCACTTTCAAATCATGGCACCCGGTTATTTCTATAGAAGAAACGATGATGGTTCCTATTCCAATGGTAGTGGGACAGGTAATGAAACCGCAAGCGAAATGTTTATGTTTAGAAAATTCATGATTGACTCCATACTGTTTTGGGCAAAAGAATACAATATTTCTGGCTTTCGTTTTGATTTAATGGGCCTTCATGATGTAGAGACGATGAATCAAATTAGAGCGGCCGTGAATAGCGTTGATCCAACCATTATAATATACGGTGAACCGTGGAAAGCCGCAGATAGCCCTCTACCCTTTAACCAACAAGCGGTTAGAGACAATATGTCTAAAATGACTGAAGTGGCTTCCTTTAATGACGTCTCTAGAGAACCTTTAAAACAATTTTCTTATGGTGATAAAAACTGGGAATACAGCGATAGAGTTAAATACGCTCTAACCGGTGCTTCCCTTAAATATAATGGCAGTTCACACCATCATCAAGCCTATCATAACGAACCTTATCGTTTAATAAACTATACCTCAGCTCATGATAACTCAACCCTAAGAGACGAATACTTTAGAACCTATGGTGTTAAAGATGATAAGCAATTAGAGCGTTTATCAATGCAAGCCAATGGGTTAGTCTTTACCAGTCAAGGTATTCCCTTTATTCAAGGTGGTACTGAACTGATGTTAAGTAAAAAAGTACCTGATTGGGTTAAATATAGTTTTGATAACCGTGTTCATGAAACGTATAAATTATCCGATAATTCTTATAATCTACCTGAAGAGGTAAACCAATTTAACTATGAAAATAAGGTAAATCACTTTAATGTCTTTGATTATTATAGACAACTGATTGCTATTAGACGAACCTTTGATCATTTAACGATGGCTAACTCTATAGAGATAGACCACCGATTAACGATTCATCAACAAGCCGAAGACTTCTTCACTTACTTAATAAAAGGACATCTTGATGAGCCTGAGATGATCATTATTCAAACCGGTGGCACAGGCACAACATATACACTAAATAAAGATTATTATATGTTAGCAAACGGGGTTAAAGCAAACGTATATGGGTTAGAAAAATCAAGTGGCACCTTAACCATCCAACCTCACTCAACAATCATACTCATTGAACAAAGCCCAACGGTATCATACGATCCTCATGCAAAACCAATAAACTTTGAGTTAATGTATGGAATGAACTTTGATCGAGGGATTGAAGAGCCACCCAAACAAACAAATCACCTTCAAACGATTGTTCTTATTGCTTCAAGCGTTATTGTTGTTGTGGGTGTTACTTATTTAGTTATTAAATTACGATCAAACAAAGAAAAAGTTGACCAATAAAGTCAACTTTTTTTAATACTTTCCAATATAAATTTGATAAGGATTGATGGTTTTACTACCATATAAATCACTCGTATCTTCAATCACATTATACGTTTGATTACTGATATTGATAATGACTAATACCCTTTGACTTACGCCATTTTGATTGTAAGATCTTTCATAGGCAACGATATTTCCATTATCAATAGGATAGTGTTTGAACTCATCACCATACATTAAGGCTGGGTTTTCTTTTCGAATCTTAATTAGGTTTTTGTAGTGGTTAAATAAAGAATTTGGATTAATGGCTTGATTTGATACATCAATGGGTGGTTTATAAGTGAGATTAACACGCTCAAACATTTCATTAATTCTAGGTGAATCACTTGGAAACCAGGTTGTTAAACTTGGATCACTTTCATCCCACATAAAAGGTAATCTCAAAAACTCATCATACGCACCCGCATTTTGGGTATAAACATAATTAACTGGATCATAATAATTATACCCCCTTACACCTACAGCGGTTTCACTACTATTTCTAATCCCTTTCATGCCAATTTCTTCACCATAATAAATAAACGGATTACCAGGTAGTGTAAGGACAATCGAAGATAGGGCTTTTAACATATCCTCATCATGAAAACTCGCAATTCTATCGGCATCGTGATTGGATAGAAATGGGGCATCGATATAATTAGGGTTAATTGCCTTAAAAGAATCATACATTTGTTGAAGATATAATGACAACCCCGCTAAACGGTTTTCTTCGGTTAGTTTATAGTATAAATCAAAGTTAAACATCGAATCATTTGCTTCATAAAAACGCTCATAACCCTTATAATCGCCTAAGAAATATTCACTGACAAAATAAACATTTGGATCTTTTTCTTTTGCAGCATTTCTAATCTTTTTCATAAAGGCAACGCCTTCTTGATTCGGATTGGTTGAATAGCCTGGGTATTTAGGTTTTTCAAAATAATGTTTCACCGCATCAAACCGAAACCCTTTAACACCTAAGTCTTGATAAAAGTGAATCACTTTAATCAGTTCATTAACCACTTCATCGTTTCTTAAATTTAGATCTCTTGTGTAGGCAAATGTATCAATGTATTTCCCATCGTTATCAAAAACATAATAATTGAGTCTTGTTTCGCGGGTAGTGAACCAAGGATGTCTATCAACCGTATGGTTAAACACCATATCTAAGATTACTTTAATCCCACGTTTATCTGCCTCATCAATTAAGTGTTTTAAGTCTTGAAGTGTACCATAATCTCTTTGAATAGAATAGTAGTCAAAGATATCATAGCCATGATACCCTTTTGCAACATGAATTGGTGTTAACCATATGCCGGTTGCACCAAGGTATTTGATATAGTCTAATCTTTCTGTAATACCATTTAAATCACCAATGCCATCCCCATTTGAATCAGCAAAACTTCTAACAAATATTTGATAGTAAACATCATGATTATGATGTATTTCTTCTAGATTAGCGGCTTCTACTGTGTTTATATTTGGCCTTATAAAGCCAAATCCCAAAACAAGTAAAAACAGTATTATCTTTTTCATTACTCATTCCACCTAGCAACACTTAAACTAATCGTCATCGGTTCTTTAGTAAGAGATAGGGTTCGATTAGGCAGTTCACTACCATCTGCTCGCTTTTCCACATGAGCCCAATATAAATTACTAAATTTAAACTCTAACGTATCGACACCAGTTTCAAAAGTAATATTTAATGTATATTCTGTATTTGAGACTTTAGTGAGTTTCCACTCTGAAACATTTTCCCCATTACCCCAATCATTGACATTCCCTAGTAAATAAATATCGACATCATTTGGCACTATTGGTGTTGTGAGGGTTAAATTAAGTGTATAGGTTTCCGTTGGGAAAGTGTCCCCTGAAGCTGGGGTGTTTCCAATACCAGAAACGGTATCGGTGATGGTTTTAGCTTCCTGTTCTTTTAATTCAGCGTGACGGTTACCTTCCATCTCTTCCCAGTAACCATTAACAATATATTTATATTCTAAATCATAAGTATTTGATGTGGTATTTAACACTTCAAAGTCTTTTGTGAGTGTAAATATTGGTCCTACTTTTTCAAGTTTATACGCATCATCTACTTTCCAACCATTAAACGCACCTGTAACATGAACTGTGGTTGCGTCAGATGGGGCGGTAACATTAAAGGTTGTATTTACCGTGTAGTCTCTAAGTTCTGTATTAGGGGCTTCCGCTTTTACATCGCTTATGGCAGTGATGGTATCCGTAAATGTTTTTGATTCACCAGCGATAATGGTTTCTGTTTTTCTATTCTCACTCACTTCCCAAAAACCATCGGCAATGTATTTATATTCAAGTGTTAAATATAAACTAACCGGGGGAATGACATCGATGGTTTTATCTAGTTTAAAAACCGTACCATCTTTTGTGAGTTTCCACAATGGATCATTTACTTTCCAGCCGTTAAAAGAACCACTTAAATAAACCTCGCTAACCTCGCTTGGTGCAGTGACTTGAAACGTTAGATTGTATTGATCTCCCGTTGATTGTTGATTTTTAATAACTTTAACTTCGATTTCAAGTTTATCTTTTTTCGTGTTATCCTTAAATACTGTAACTAAAACATTACCTTCTTTAATCCCTTTAATAAGGAATTTCTCATCAACAACCGAAGGATAAGCGATACCAACTTCACTCACTTCATAAACGACAAACTCTAAATTGTAAGCAACATCAACCGTTTTTATTTCTCCTTCTAAAACTTCGACCGTTGTTTTTTGACCTTTTCCACCGCATGCGGTTAATAATAAAACCATTAACACAAATAATGTGGTTAGTTTATTCATATACATATGCCTCCTAAAAGCGTTTTCTTATTCTACTTTAGATTATAATATAATCTATCTATTTTATCAATGAAATGGATGGATTAACCGGTATCATAAAAAAAAGAACTTCACCTACGTAAAGTTCTTCTTTATACCCTGTTTAAGGCTTTTTAATTAAACCTAAGAATCTAACCGCTTCTCTTCCCGCACCTTTTTCAGCAAAGATAACGTAATAATTACCTGCTTCTTTTGCAACTGGGTTTGAGTTCCAATGACCTAAATTATCATTTTCTGCAGGAACTTCCGCTTCATCTCTATACATAGGTATAACCAATGTATCTGGGGTGATATTCATAATTTCACCTGATTCTGGACTTGGCATCCATAACATGACATCGACATCGTCTTTTTCAGTACGAATAACTTTAATGGATAAGTTTCCATTATACTCAGTTAGTGTACCATCAACCATGTATTTTTCACTCCACTCAGCTTCTTCAGCTGGTAGTGTGACTTCAAGGATATATAGTGATTGTACACCTTTTAATTCACCTTTAATTGAGGCAATTCTTTCGTCAGATAATTTAATCGCTTCCATTTGAGCGCCTTCTGTAGGTCCCCAGCCATTAAATTGTCCAGTAACATAATAATCTTTTGTAGTGTTTTCTAATACTTTATCACTACCTCCACATGCCGCTAAAACAAATAATGCAAATACGGCTACTAATAATACTTGTAATCTTTTCATTTCATTTCTCCTCCTATAGTATTATATATATTTTTTTATTATAATTCAATAACTACACTTGTATAACCATCAAGTGTCAATGTTTGATCCATTAATTTAGCCTTACCTAAACCAACATAAGCTAATATATTTTTAAATTTATGGGTTGTAAAATTGCTTAAATCAATGGTTTGTGGTGTATCAATGGTGTTGTGGAATACCGCTAATGTTTTATTGTCATAGGTTGTTAGAAATCCGCCAAAACTTTGATACCCACTAAACTCAAGTGGTGTATATTCGCCTCTTGCGATTTGGGGATAGGCATTGCGAATCATTATTAATTTTTTATAGTGATTGTATAGGGAATCTTTTTTGGATAAATGGTCTCTAACGCTACCATTGGTTTGATAGTCTTTCGTTAGGGTTGCCCCAACCGGATCAGTAACACTATCTTTATCGCCCCATAACATCGCAAGTCGCCTATTGGCATCGGTAGGCTCTGAGCCTCTAATACCTTTCATCCCAATTTCCTCACCATAATAAATAAAAGGTGTGCCATAAGTAAGCATGTATAAGTTTGCACCAATATACATTAAACCACTATCTACATTTAAATAACCGGCCGCTCTATTTTGATCATGGTTTGAGATAAAGGGTTGTAGTATCGCATCACTTCTGATGGCTTTAACTTGGTCTTTATACGATGCTAAATACTTAACATAGCGGTTCACACTTTCCATACCTTTTGCCGTGTATGTAACCATGCCATTGGAATCAGACATCGCAAAGTCAAAGTTGGAAATCGCTTCATAATAAGGTAATATAACATCGTTACGATCCCATACTTCACCAACAATATAGACATCTTCCTTTAACTTTTTCGCTTCATTTGAAAACCAATTAAAGAACTCAATGTTTTTCTCAAGTTCGTGTAGGTAAACATACTTGGCCGCATCAATTCTAAACCCATCAACGCCCATATCTAACCAAAACTTCATAATGTCTACAAACTCTTGTTTGACCAGTGCATTGTCAAAGTTTAACTCAGGCATCGTAGATGAGAAGTTGCCTTCATAATAATACTCATCGTTAATCGAATAAAAGACTTTATTATTGATGGACTGGACTTCTTCTTTTGTATATAAGGTGTAATAGTTATAATAGGGGTTTGTTTTATCATCTGATTTTACGGCTTCGACAAAAGCCTTAAACCACGGATGTAGGTTTGATGTGTGGTTAATAACTAAGTCAATAATCACCTTAATACCACGCTTTTCTGTCTCAACTAAAAACGCTTTAAAGTCATCTAGTGTACCATAACTTTTATCAATATCTTTATAATTTCTAACATCGTATTTATGATAGGTACTTGATGGCATGATAGGCATTAACCAAATGCCTGAAATGCCTAAGGATTTCCCACTATTAGGGTTTCCATCGTTTAAGTAATCTAGTCTGTTAATCATACCTCTTATATCGCCAATACCATCTTTATTAGAATCACTAAACCCGCCCACAAAGATTTCATAGTATGTGCGGTAGTTATCATCTATGATATTGCTTTCTAAGTCTTTGATGATATATTCTTTCCTACTTTTACAGCCTACCAATGAAAACATGCTAACGATGAGTAGTGCCAGTAATACTTTTTTCATACTATCCCTTAACACTACCTGCCGTAACACCTTCAACATAATATTTTTGCATTGAGATAAATAGTATCACAATAGGCAATGCCACTAACACACTACCTGCGGCAAATGTTGTAAATAAATTACTATCTGATTGCTCTCCATAGATCATTGAATAAAGTCCGAAGGCAACCGTTAAGTTGGCTCTATTTTTCTCACCAATAATCGTCTTTGCGAAGATGAAGTCCATCCATGGTCCCATAAAGGTTGTGATTGCGGTATAAATAATGATTGGTTTACTCATCGGTAATATGATTTTCGCAAAAATACCTGCATTGGTGCACCCATCTAATCTGGCGGATTCAATTAATGAATTAGGGATAATATCAAAGAACCCTTTTCCGACATAAAACCCTAAGCCCGCACCGGCAGAGTATACTAAGATCAACGCAGGAAGTGAGCCTGTTAAACTCATTGCCTTTAAAATATAGTAAATCGCAATCATGGACATAAATCCAGGGAATAACCCTAAGATAATCGCAGTACTTAAAAAGACCTTCCTAGATTTAAACTTTAGCTTACTCATAACATACGCAACCGATAAAACAAATAACGTCGATATAATAAAGGTAAAAAATGAAACAAATAACGTGTTTAACCACCATCTACCAAACACAAACGTTGAGTTATTAAATAGGTTTACATAATTTTGAACCCCTAACCCTTTAGGAAAATAATGACTTACAACAATCCCAACCAATTGGTTTTGGTCATTGTATTCTACCCTAAATGATTGGAGAATGATCCATAAAATTGGGTATAACCAAATCACCGCTAATACAACAAGTAATAAGTGTCCAAAAATGATGGTAAAATACTTTTCTCTTTTTAAACTACCCATTCTTTTCTTTTTATTTTGTTCTATAGCTTGTGTATTCATCATTGGAACGCATCCTCCTCTTTAAAGGCTTGGCTTCTTCTATACGTTAGAAGTGTACCTGTTGCAGTAATTAAGAATGTTAATATACCAATAACTGCCCCTAAATTATAGTTACCTTCATCAATGGTTAATTTATATAGCCAGGTTACTAATAGGTCGGTTCTTCCAGCTGTGTAGCCTCCAGGCACCGCTGGACCACCTCCTGTTAGTAAGAAAATAATATTAAACGATGTAATATTGCCAACAAATGAACTGATCAAATAAGGCGTTGTTACAAAGATGACATAAGGTAGTGTAATTTTAAAGAATACTTGTCTTCTGTTCGCACCATCAATGACGGCTGCTTCATATAAATCTTGGGGAATATTCATTAAAATACCTGAAGTCATTAACATGGTAAATGGGATACCTACCCATATATTAATTAATATAATCATTATCTTAGGTACAATACCATTGGTTGCACTTCCTAAAAACTCAATACCTTCTTTAATCAGTCCTAAATCAATTAACATCGTATTAATTGGCCCTGATTTTGATAATAATAAGCGAATCGCTAAGAGTGAGATAAACTGAGGAATCGCAATTGTTAACATAAACACGGTACGCCATACCTTTTTAAACTTAATATGTTTATTATTAATAAGTAAAGCTACTAATATACCACCAAAGTAATTGGTAAATGTGGCAAAGAATGCCCATATCAGCGTCCATGTTAAAACCGGAATAAACCGAACCGCAATTTCACCCTTACCTGTGAAAATATTTGTGAAGTTTTTAAAGCCTACCCAGTTAAATAAATGTTGTCCCGCAATAACAGATGAATCATAATCGGTAAATGCGATAAAAATCATAAAGATTGTTGGTAATATCGTAAACATGATTACCCCTAATATCGCAGGCGTTAACATCGTTAGGTGAAACTTCTCATCAATCAGTGAATGCAAGTCATCTTTAAATGTATTTAATGGTTTTCCTTCTTTTTTAAGTTGATCCGCTAATGCTGAACTCTTGATGCTGGAATTCCATGTGAAGATAAAGATGCCGATAATCCCAAAGGTTACAACACCAAAAAGTAACATTAACATCGAGTTATCGGTTGGACCTGTAAATAAACCACCTTCATTGGTTCCTAAGGTAAAGAAGTTCACAATCGCTTTATAGCCTATTGGGGTATTATTCACTTTAGGATTTAAAACCATAATTAAAATAAAGCCAATTTGTAATAGTAAATAGATGATGCCCTTCGTTATACGTTTATGGTAAAAGTTGCCACTACCCATAATAAAGTGAGACATTTTCGTGCCTAAGGATCCTTCTTTGAATCTTGTTCCAAACTTAACAAATCGATTAACAAACCCTTTTCCGATGTTTAGGAAGAAATCCCCAACATGGAGAAAGAAATTCTTTTTCTTTGTGTTTGGATATTCCATTTAATCATCTCCTTATAGGAAAACTAGTTGCAAAAAATACAACTAGTTTCATTCTTCTTTTATTAATTATTGTTCGCCTGTTCTCCAAATGTTTTGAATAACACCTAAACCTGTTTTAATTTCTGCAGGTGTAGAGTATTTGTTTTCAGCGTTTGTTAAAATGTCTTTAAATAATGCTGGAGCACCTTTAGAGTAATAGTATGGGTTGAATTTAGGATCTTTACCAAATGGTTGTGCGATTCCATGCTCAAACATACCAATTTGAATTCTTGCTAATAATGCTTCAGGTGTATCTTCTTTCATTGATGCAAATTCTGTTGCTGCGTTTTTATAAGCTGGTAAGTTATTCGCTGCTTTATAAGATTCTTCTTGGATTTCTTTACTTGAAAAATACATGGCAATCTCTTCAACCGCTGCTTGTTTATCAGCACCCATGCCTTTTTTCATCACAAACATCTTTGTGTCGACAAATGTACCACTTTGGAACACAGTGTCTGCTTCAACCGTTCCAAAAGCATCGGCTTCAGTAATGGTAAATTGAGGAAGTAATGCAATACCTAATTTACTACCAAGTGCTGCTTTTGCACCATTGTAATGCCATGCACCACTAATAACTGATAATGCAGAACCATTCTTTAATGAGACTTCCCAACCATCACTTGCTGGAAACATTCCACCATTATCGTTTTTAAAGAATCTTTGACCCCAGTTCATAATAGAAACCATATCATCACCATCAGCTACTGAATCTTCAGCAACGCCATCAGGGAATAGTTTTAATGA
>Ga0265293_10010101_pt1 | contig 13300 bp, 16 predicted proteins | sample Munlanlewell138R_FD_192505 | JGI IMG/M metagenome (GOLD analysis project Ga0265293, IMG submission 192505) | Leachate microbial communities from a municipal landfill in Southern Ontario, Canada - Leachate well 138R | ecosystem: Engineered > Solid waste > Landfill > Unclassified | place: Canada...
CCGGTCAGACGAGGGATATTGACACCCATCCTGCAGGGACCAATACTGTTACTGTCAGTGCAGCCTTTTCCAATGTAACGGGAGCCGTTCAGCAGATTACTGCCGGCACGTCATTCGTTATTTTGTCTCATAGTCCTTCAACTGCGGAAGTCGCTGCACTTGAGGCGATGGTGACCGCCCTTATGGCCGACGTTGGCGATGCGTCCGCGTCCACGCTCGGTAGCATATACGCTATCCTGGGAGATCCCGCCGTTGACCTGGCGACGCAGATAGCGACACTGGGAGGGGTTTCTATCGTGGCCGACGGCACCTTTACCCTGTCCGACATGGCGCAGCCGGAGGACAACACCCGCACTGAAGCCGGCGACTATTTCAAGGGCATGTTGCTCATGCCCATAGCCGGAGCGTGTGCGTATCAGCCACGGCTTATAACCGCGTATGCGGCGGCTGGTGGGATTTTTGACCTTGACCCGGCCAATGCCTTTAACGCCTTGCCAGGACTAGTAGATTACGTCGTGCTCTCATTCCAGACGCCGTTCGCGCCCGCCGCCGATGCCACTGAAGACCGGCTGCCGGCTGACACTATCGGCAACAAAGCCGATACCGCGAGCATGACCATCAACGCCACTAACTCGCTGATGCGCTATCTCAAGGGGCTGGTTACCAATTACACCGCCGCCCGCGCCGGGTACCTGGACGAGCTGGGCGCGGCCAATATCCCCGCAGACGTTGACACGTTACTGAGCCGAGTAGCCGTGGCTGACATCGCCCAGACTACGGGCACGTTTGCGTACGCGGAGAATAACGCCGCCGAGCAGACCCTCGCCAGTATCGCAGTGGCCGCCCGTTCCAAGGTCGGCGGTATCTGGCTGGACATGACCAATGTTACTGAGGACACGACCATCCGCATCAAGCATAAAATCGACGGTGCGAACTATCGCACGTTTACGACCTTGTCCTGGCTGACTACTGATGACGACGGTGTACTTGTCGGACCGTTTACCGCCTACCGAGACATCCAGATTACGCTCCAGTGTGACGGTTCCGGTGCCGGCAACGTCAACGTACCGTATGCGGTGGTGTAGCCGTGAAACGTAGCGGCGTCTTCCCTCAGTACCGGCTTTCAGCCAATGCCATCACGTACCGTAAGGGCGATTACCCCGGGCACGTGAACGGATTGGTGGGAGTAGACGCTGACCTGGTAGCCGCGAATATTCTCTCTGGCAAGACCATCTTCGGCGTAGCCGGCGCTCATGTTCCGGTTACAGGAGCTCCGAACGATGTAGCCGTGGCGCATCATGTCGACCCATTCGTGAGTGCCTATCCGTGGACTCCTGGTACGGGGTTTGGAGTGAAGTATGCTAACCCGGCTACTCTGCCGGCGTCAACTGGGCGTGGAGTTGCCTTCTGCGGTAACACTGACGTTGCGGTGGCGCATTATGTCGACCCATTTGTGAGTGCCTATCCATGGACTCCTGGAACGGGGTTTGGAGTGAAGTATGCTGACCCGGCGACCATACCTACTGGTAATGGCTACGGAGTTGCCTTCTGCGGTAATACTGACATCGCTGTGGCGTATCTTATCGACCCATTCGTGAGTGCCTATCCATGGACACCTGGAACGGGGTTTGGAGTGAAGTATGCTGACCCAGCTACTAAACCGGCTAATGCCGGCTATGGAGTTGCCTTCTGCGGTAACACTGACGTTGCGGTGGCGCATTATGCCGACCCATTCGTGAGTGCCTATCCATGGACTCCTGGAACGGGGTTTGGAGTGAAGTATGCTGACCCGGCAACCAAACCGCCTGATACCGGCAATGGAGTAGCATATTGCGGCAACACAGACGTTGCCGTGGCGCATAATTCTTCTCCTTATGTCTCTGCCTATCCGTGGACGCCGGGAGGCGGGTTCGGTGTGAAGTATGCTGACCCAGCCACCTTGCCGGCGTCAACTGGGCGTGGAGTTGCCTTCTGCGGTAATACTGACATCGCTGTGGCACACTCTACTAACCCTTACGTGTCCACGTATCCATGGACACCTGGAACGGGGTTTGGAGTGAAGTATGCTGACCCCGCTACTAAACCGGCTAGTACTGGCTACGGCGTAGCCTTCTGCGGCAACACGGACATCACGGTGGCACATGGTACTAACCCATTCGTGAGTTCCTATCCTTGGACGCCGGGAAGCGGGTTCGGCGTGAAATACGCTAACCCGGCCACCGAGCCGACGGGCATAGGCTATGGAGTTGCCTTTCTACGTGGAGGATTCTGGTTATCTTAAACAAATTAAAGGAGGCTTAACATGCCATCGGAAAAGAGAACATACCATATTCTGTCAGAGGACGAAAAGGACGACATGATAGCGTCCACACTTCTTTCCCAGGAGCGCGACGATTTCTCCCACGCTGTCTCAATCGACCGCTACGAGGAGATGCTCAAGGACCCGACCATGCCCACCAAGTTCCGTTCCCATATTGAAGAACTGCTGTCGGAAACGCGCAATCGCCTTGCCGAAGTGCGGACAATCGAGAACGCGCTGGAAAAGGAGTTGCCGACAACTGCTCGCCTTAACTCCGCCGTCGCCAGACTTCGCGCCAAGGAGAACGCGGCTCAGGCTGCGCAGAAGTAAATGCGTCATAGCGGGGAGTTTCCAGACCGCGTGTTGTCGCCGGCAAGTACAGCTTACCGGCGCGGCAACCATCCCGGACATCCTTCGGGATTGCCGGGGGTGGATGCTGACCTTGTGGCTGCGAATATCAAGAGCGGAGTCACGTTGTTCGGCATCGCCGGAACTTCTCCACTGACTACGGGAGCACCAAGTGATGTGGCCGTGGGGCATTATAGCGACCCCTACGTCAGCACTTATCCGTGGACGCCTGGGACTGGTTTCGGCGTAAAATATGCTAACCCGGCCACTAAGCCTACAGGTACCGGGTGGGGTGTCGCCTTTTGTGGCAACACCGACATAGCGGTGGCTCATTTCCCAGACCCCTATGTCAGTGTCTACCCTTGGACCCCTGGCACTGGTTTCGGCGTAAAATATGCTAACCCGGCCACCAAACCTACAGGTGCCGGTAGGGGCGTAGCCTTTTGTAGCAACACCGACATAGCGGTGGCGCATACTACCGACCCCAATGTCAGCACTTATCCTTGGACACCTGGAACGGGGTTTGGGGTGAAATACGCTGACCCGGCTACTAAACCCACAGGTACCGGTAGGGGTGTCGCCTTCTGCGGCAACACCGACATAGCGGTGGCTCATTTCACAGACCCCTATATCAGCTCCTACCCGTGGACACCTGGAACAGGTTTCGGTGTGAAATACGCTGACCCGGCCACCAAGCCAGCAAGTACCGGCTATGGCGTCGCCTTCTGTGGGAACACCGACGTAGCCGTGGCACATGTTACAGACCCCTTCGTAAGTACCTATCCCTGGACACCTGGAACGGGCTTTGGCGTGAAATACGCGAACCCGGCCACTAAGCCAGCAAGTACGGGCGATGGTGTCGCCTTTTGCGGGAACACCGACATAGCCGTAGCTCATGAGAATGACCCCCGTGTCAGCACTTATCCGTGGACGCCTGGAACGGGTTTCGGCGTGAAATACGCTGACCCGGCCACCAAGCCTACATTTATCGGACAATGTGTCGCCTTCTGTGGGAACTCTGACATAGCCGTGGCGCATTATACCGACCCTTACGTCTCCACGTATCCGTGGACTCCCGGAACGGGGTTTGGGGTGAAATACGCAGACCCGGCTACGAAACCAACAGGTGATGGCTACGGCGTAGCCTTCCTCCGTGGGGGTTTTTGGTTATCATGAACGCAAATGATAAGAGCAGACTCATCATGGTTACCGGCTCGATTGCTATCGGAGCTCTTATTTCCAGCGCCGTGTGGGGAAGTTTTTTATCACTATCCCAGAACAAGGTAAAAAATCTCCAGCGCCAATCTGATTACTGGAAAGGTACTGCCGAGTATTATCAGGCGAAAGTGGCTACAATTGAAAGCATCGTTGCCCAGCTTAATTCCCAAATAGAATATCTGGAAAGCCAACCGCCAGCTATCGAATTTGTCGAGGTCGAAGTACCGGTCCCAGTTGAGATACCAACATACGTTGAACCCCGTCATTTTCAAAGCTTAGCTGAGTTAGAAGATTGGGTAAACGATTGGACTTTTTATCGAGAAGAATATCCCTGGTACATGTTTGGTGATTCTCCTTACGATTGCGACGACTTCTCAATCGTAATGGTTTCCGACGCGGCCTTGGACGGGTACATTCTAGGATTAGTCGTTGACACTGAAAGGCACCATGCTTTAGTATGTGCAGTAATCGGTAACGACATTGTATTTATCGAACCTCAGTCAAAAGAAATTATGACCGTTTATCAGGGAGAACGATGGATTGTGGATAAGTAGGAGGCTATTATGGACAAGAATGATAAGACTAAAGTCATATTAATCGGGGTTGGTGCCGGTATTGCCGGTCTTGGCCTATTCTTGTCGAGGCGTGCTGGTCAAGTCCCTGAAGAAGAAATTCCAGGGGAAGAAATTCCGGAAGAAGAAGAGGAGGAGGAGGAAGAAGAAGAGGAGGAAGGTGGCGGAGGAGGGGGAGCTAGTCCTGAGAAATTAGCGTTTCTGGCTGAATTAAACTCTTATTATGAAGAATTGAAAGCCGAATACAATGATGATCCCACGCTGGCCTCGATACTTTCCCAGGCCTATTACAGTGCGAGTGTGGCATGGACGCCGGGTTACAGTACTTCTGCGGACCCGGGATTCCAGGCTTTTAATGAACAACTGAATGGCTATATAGCCTATCGCACGAATAACGGAGACACAACCTTCGATTACTACATGAATAATATATGGGGCCAGGAAGAAGAAGAGGAAGAGGAGGAACTGCATACGGACACGCACACTGATACTCCGGGGGAATCCTATAATACCCCCGTACATCAGAACGTTCCTGCCTGGTCTCATTGGGTTATGGGCCCTCACTCGGACGCCGCGGTACACGGGAATGTGTCTACCCCGCCTACTTACGCTGGTGGACACGGAAATTCCCATTCAGACGCCGTTTACCCTCCATCCCCGCCATATTATGCAGGCGGACACGGAAATTCACACAGTGATGTAACCTATCCACCATCCGGGGGAGGGCATAGTGACGTAGTTAATCACACGAATGTTGCCGATAATTTACATGGTAATACCACGGCAACGAGCTGGAACGATTCTGAATATACGGATATTCCCCACGAAGATATCCACATAAATACTGTGGAACCTGTTTAGGAGAAGGGTATGGCCATATTAGTCAAGCCGTATTTAGGCTGTAACGAGAACTGCCTGTACTGTTATGAAAATAACTGCAGGGGGAAATTGCCGTCGTTTGACTATGACATCGACCGGGTACTGGCCTCCCTGGAAAATGTTTATAAGGCTCACCCCCGTGAAATAGTATTACATGGAGGCGAACCGCTTTGCATGCCCATAAGCGACGTGGAAGCCATACTCAAGAAGAGTTATGAACTATCCCAACGCTCAGGGATACAGACGAACGGGACGCTCCTCTCTTACGAGCATGTCAAGCTCTTCAAGAAATATAACACTCATATTGGAATTTCTCTGGATGGTCCGGGCAAACTGAGTGAATTTCGTTTACCGGAAACAGAGGCCGACGAAATGTGCGGACGAATCCGGTATCTTCGAGGAGAAGGGTTGCCGGTTTCTGTTATCGTAGTCATTAGCCGGGCTAATGCCGGAGATAACGAACGGTTGGAGAGTCTAAAAACCTGGCTGAAAGAGCTGGATGAGATAGGAGTTCACGGACGGCTTAATCCGTGCGCCAGTGAACCCAAATACGACCTCGACACGGAACGCATGAAAGACGTTTATCTTTCCCTGGCCATGTTTTTGATGAACGAGGGGATAGAATGGAATCCGTTTCCGGATATCTCCAGACGATTACTGGGAGAGTCCGCTACCTGTACTTTCATGGGCTGCGATCCGTTTTTTACCCCATCGGCTACCGTTATTCTAAATGACGGAAGTATCTCCAACTGTATGCGTACCAATTCAGACGACCTCCTGCTGAGGCCGGAGGGTCCCATGAACATCCGGGGAGAAATACTGCAGGATGTTCCGCAGGAATTTGGGGGATGTCGAGATTGCCGTTTCTGGCCAGCTTGCCAGGGCGGATGCCCGGCTATGACAGTTGATGGAGATTGGAGAAGCCGAACGGTATTATGCCCCATGTATAAAGCACTCTTTGAATACGTTGAACGTATTCACCGAAGCCTTGGGATAGTACCACGCGCGCAGCCCGCGCCGCCTGGATTTAAGCACACGGATACACACCAGGACCGCGGAGGCAGAAAGTGAAACCGTTCACCCGATTGATACTGAAGAAGGGTTATGAGGAGTGGGGCCCCATAATATCCCTGAATGGGGGCCCAGGCAAGGTATTTGATTCTTGTATGAAAAGGGATTTTCCTTTCATTGAGTGTATAAAAGTACGTTCCAGCAATTACCATGGAGTGATTGAACTCGACACTCCGTATTTCATAATATTAAAAAGCACTTTCCCTTGTATGCTTGAGAACGTCAAGGAAGAATGGAGCACGGGAGGTTAGGATGGACAAGAAACTTTTATTCGCCGGCGCCGGGATAGCAATCGTAGGGGGAATAATTCTGCTGAACAAAACGCCGGGTACGCCCGGTAATCATCCGGAAATAAACCCGGAAGATGAACCGGAAGACGTGTTGGAGCAGTTAGAAGAGTATTACGACTCCCTGGTTGAGAAATATAGCGATGACCCAACGTTGGAGGACCAACTGGGGCAGGCGTTAAACTCAGCCTCTTTGGTGCTTCAATACGGAGGAGACCTGGTTTCCGACCCCGGGTACCAGATGTTTGTCACGCAGTTAAACGGTTATATCGCTTACCGCGAGACTATAGGCTACATCACGTTCGTAGATTATCAATGGCTGTAATTCGAGTTGGAGAGTTGTATGAACATCGAAAACATCTGGCCAGGCGATTTTTTTTCTACTCGACGTGATGACATTATAGGACGCTTTGCCTCGTTTATGACCAAGACGCCGCAAGGTCGCCGGACGCGCCGGTTTCACTTCGGCGTTATCGCGGATCCTGTCTATAATGCTTACGTTCACACTGATTTTGAGACCCGCGAGAGTATTTCCAAAGGCCCCAGTACTCTCCGGTTTATTGAGCGATACCGTGGCCAGGATATTGAGCTGTATCGATTACCGGGTATAACACATGACGAAGGCATTCGTTTGGTGCGTTCTATTTCCCGTATCGGCGACAAAGGTTATGGATACGCCGATATCTTCGAGGCCATAGGAGATGTTGCCTGTTTGCTGCTGCAGGGCAAGTTACCACCGTACACGCCGGCTCAATTTAAGTTCTCAAAAAACGACGTTTACATTTGTACGGAGTTACCAGCGTATGGCGCGAGGGCCATCGGTAAAGCCGTCGAGCCCGCTGACGATCCCGATGTCTGGGCTATCCCTGCTATGTATCTGCAAGCCATTGAAGAAGGACGCCTGGTGCGATACTACCGTGGCGACCTCAATGATATCGTATGAACCACCGATAGTAAGACAGCACTAGGAGGACTTATTTATGCCACCTGAAACTATTAACGAGAAAAGTCCGGAGTATTTATTTGGAAAGATAATTGAGAGACTGGCGCAAGGGGATCAGGCCCTCAAGGATTTCAAAAAAGAACTGTCGTCCATGCGCGCGGTTATGGAACGCCTGCCGTGCGCCGACGAAAAAAAACTGATTGCCGACATCTTGCTATGGCAGAAGAAACATGACGAGCAGGAGCAGAAGCGAGAAAAGGATAGGCAAGAGCAAGACAAGTTTATCAGCCGGACAAAACTCGGTATTAAAAATGCTCTTGTTGTAGCAACCTTCTCTGCCATTGTAAGCGCAGTCATCGGAATTCTCGTCTACGCATTTTTCGGGGGTGGAGTTCCGGCCTTTGCCGGCTTTTAACCTAATAACCGATATTTCTCAGGAAATAAAAGAGCCACCCGGGGGCCTGGGCGGCTCTTTTATTTGGAGGGAAAGGAAGGTTCTCACATATTATAACCGGAAAAAATAAATTTTAAAAGGGGCTTGACAGGCTTTTTTTGATGTGTTAGTATTCTGATTAAGAACACCGGTCGAGCCTTTGAGCGGGCAACAACATCGCTGGTGGTCTGCCGTCCGGGCTGGCCTTCTTCCCCGTTGAGCCAGTCCGGACGGTCAAGAAAGGGAGGTACAGCAATGAAGTTTACTGTCAGTCGGTCCTTACTCGCGGAGCAACTATCAATCCTGAAAGGTCTCATCGAAACCAAGTCCCAAATTCAAATACTGTCATTCATACACATCAAAGCGGACACACGTTTGTGGTTAAAAATCGTAACCGGATTATCACGTTCGCAGCTAACACTCGATATCGACGCTGATGTTACCAGCCCAGGCGAGATTCTTTTACCGGGGGAGTTATTCACAGAAGTTGTGGAAACTTATGCCGGCGACAATATTACCTTTGAATACGATAAGCCGGCTTTGCAACTTGAGTCAACTCGTAAGGATTTATCTGTCACCTGCGGCCGTACCACGACACATTTTGCCATGGTCCCGGTCGGAGAATTTGTTCCCCCCATGGTGATTAAAGGAAACTATGACCGATGGATTCCTGCCGGTGAATTCCAGCGGGCCATTGATTTTGTATTGTTTTCGGTAGCTGACAAGAACAATCCCAGCGCCGAACTTCGTTCCGTGAGTTTCAAAATCAATAAGGGTATCCTGGAACTTGCCAGTGCTGACGGGTTTCGTCTTTCTCGTTCCAGAACCGTGATACAGGAAGAGGACCTGTTCGAGAATATTGCAGTGACAATCGACGGCGTTTCCATGGCCGGCCTACGCCGCGTCTTATCCGGAAGAACTGATAATATCGCTATATCCGTCCACGAGGGGGATGAACATATCGTTGGTTTTAAGGCACCTGGTTTCGAGTACCTGACACATAAAGGTCCGCATCAATACATAGAATATGAAAAATTCTATCCCGACGAGTTCACCGGCAGCGTTACACTACCGGCTAAGAATCTAGTGAAAGTCGCTAAAGCAATACGTACCATGGCCATGGGTGCCTATTTTCCCGTTATCACCTTGAGGTCTGGTAACGGAGTACTGCAGATGAAGACAAAGGATGATGTTGATGAAGACAAAAGCGCCTCCGTCACCATCGATGCCGAATGCGCGGGAGAACAAGTCAATTTCTCCTTGAACGGCAACTATCTGCTTGATTGTCTCAAGGCTGTTGAGAAACATTGCGAGGATACAGACAAGTTAGTGATACGTTGCTCTAAATCGAAGCCGGCGATCTTTGAGATTGACGGAAAGGATGCATTTTTCTACCTCGTTATGCCGGTGGAGGGGAAATGAAAGGCATCAACAAAACTGCTATCCCATGGGTAAAGAATCCTGACGGTAGTCAGGGTTATACACTCTCACCTGTTACTGGTTGCCAGAATCCTTGCCGTTTTTACTGCTATGCCAGGCAGTTGGCGAATACCAGGCTCAAGAACGTCTATCTCCATGGAGATAACATAGTTGCGCCGATACCGCAGATACTTTCCAGCGTAGCTAAGGCAGATCCGTTTCATCCCCGGTTCTGGAAAGAGCGGGTGGAGACGCTACACCAGATGGCCCGGTCAAAAAAGAGGATGGGTGTTTTTCTGTGTGATATGGGGGAGATTGCGGGCCCATGGATCCCGGCAGACTGGCTAATGGACATCTTCGAAGGTATCGAGGCAGCCAGTCAGCACCGGTTTTATATCCTTTCGAAGTGTTATAACGCCCAGGTTGTCTTGAACTATCCCAGGAACGTATGGGTAGGCTTTTCGGTTACCTGCAAGGCACAGTACCAGATGGTAATGGAATTATGTCGCACCTATCCAGATGATTACAGTAAGCGCATCCGTTTCCTTTCAGTCGAACCTTTTCTCGGAGATATTGACATGGACGCCGACGAGCTGCAGGCGGCCGGTATCAAGTGGGTTATCGCCGGCGCCCTGTCAGGAACACGGAAGACGCTGGAAGATGTCATGGGTACAAAGACAGAGCTGCGGCTTCGTCCCTGGCACGGGACAAAGATGGTGTTGGTCCCGAAAGTAGAATGGTTGTCCAAGGTTGCTGAGGCAACAAAGAAAGCTGGCATTCCTCTTTTTTGTAAACCGGAATTAGAGGCCATGCCGATTAAAGACATCATCGATCTCCGGAAGATGAAACTACTCGATATCGACCCTGAAAAGAATCTTCGTTTTCCCCAGGGTATACCCGGGGAGAATATTAACGTATGAGGCTCCGGGGCAGGAGAGCCAGGCCGGTGCCGACAATCGCTCAAACGTGCTGTACCTCTCAGAAGAACTTCAAACCGGCGAAGAAGGCCTGAGCGAAGACCCTGCCCCGCCCTCACCCGAGAAACGGGAGTTAAAAACTGAAACGAAAGGAGGCAGAAATGAGCAAGCTTGTAATATGCAGGCACATAACCAGAGTGGAAATCGACCCTCTTGATCACGATCGTGCCGAATTAGAAATATGCCAAGTCTGCGGCCAGGTTGTCAAACATTATTCCTTTGATACAGGAAAGAACAAACGGAAGTCTGCCATTTTACGATTCGGGAGGGTTGGCGACAACTTCGTGGCCATCAACCCGAAACACGTTTTCGCAGTTATACCTGCAGCGGATCATCAACAGTATATAGAAGCAGAGAAGAATACACCTGCAGGCAGTCTTGTTTTTAATCTTCCGGCTGAAAGTAAACATAAGCCGACAACGGCCACACCAGACGCACCAGAATCAAAATCTGAGGGCACCCCTGTTTTAACTCCCAGCCCCATGGAGGTTATTTCTCAGGAAATGAAGGCAGAAGAAATAAAGAGTAAGCCTGTGTTGCCTGATAAGCGGCTGCTGCAGTTCCGCGCAAACCATGACATCGACCAGGTAAAAAAAGATTTTCAGAGTTTATCGCTGGTTGATTTTCGGAAAAAGTATGACCTGACGGATTATACATGGAGAAGACTGCAGCCGGAACTTGGTATTGCCAAAAAAGGACGAGGCAAAGGAAAGCGGTCTGTATTCAAGAAAAAAGTTCCACCGGTTTCAGTACCAAAGCCGAAACAACCGCCCGCCGCGCCACTGCCCTTCGAAGCGTTTACCGCCCGCCTGCAGGCCTTAGCGCGGGTTCTGCCAGCGCTGCCGGTCTTTGACCCAACTTGGAGCGTTTTAGTCCAGGAACAATGGCTCAAGACTTGGAGCGAGACGCTGAGATACATTATGGTATACATGGAAGAATATCCGGAATAAAATCCGGAATAAAAAAGGAGAAGAGAAAGTATGGACATTTATAAGCTTATCGTCTATGTAGAATCGACACAGGAAGAAATGGAATCTTTCAAGCCTATGTTTGAAGAGCTTGGGAAACTTACTAACTGCGATGTCGAGCTGCGAACTCCGGAGCCGTCGATGGTCCGCGCCAGGCTTAAGAAGGCTGCTGAAAATTGTCTTAAACCTATAGTAAGCGAGCCGCCAACTCAACCGAAGCAATCGCCCGCGGCTGTCGACCCGTTGTGTGCCGGCGACACGTCCGAGTTTACCGGGAGGATAAAAACCATGATGAGCCTTGCCGATATCGCCGAGGAGCTGAAGAAGGTGCTGCCAACAAAACAGGCCGCGCCGGCTGTACCAAAAATCGGTTTCATTGCCATGAGGATACCTGCATATAACGAGGAGGAGGCAACGAAGTTCCGGGCAGACAACTGTGTTGGATGCTTCTTTGCCGATAAAGAAGCGCTGGTTAGCAATAAGCCATGCTGTACATACCCGGGTACTACTTTAAGTAATTCCGGCGTTTGCAAATCAAGGAGGACTGGATAAATGTCTTTCGCATTCAAGTGTGATTCCTGTGAAAAATTCAGTGACGAGCGCAAAGTCATCGAATATAAATATTTCAACGCAGAACAAGACTTGCGGGGAGTTCCGGTGGATTATGTCGAGGTTAGGTTCGGCTGGAGTTTCGACGACGTAGACCTGTGCCCCCGGTGCGCTACAAAAATCCTGGCCACGGCAATATTCAATAGACTTCCGGAGGACCTGCGAAACATCTTCCAGCGAACGCTCGAAGACCTTACCGAGAACGAGGCCGATAAAAAGAGTTATGCTGCTCTCTACGAAGCAACGGAACATGAGAACAGGGATACGGATGATAAGCAATGAACATGCCGGCAGATAACGATCCATGTATGTCCTTAATTAATTGGGAACTGGATGAGGCCGCATTTCGTAACCAGGTGCGAAACATGGTTACCCAGTGCAGAAAAAGGGGGAAGGTCATAGGCCTGCCGATTATACTGCAGCCTGGTGACGGCTTCGTCGACTTGTTATCGATGTTACTTGGGGCCATCGATTGCTCGACCTGCGGTGGTAACTGCTGTAAGAACAGTCCTCATACTAAGACGATAGGTATCCTGCCGAGTGAGTACGCTGCCCTGAGCAAAAAATACGGAAAGGATAAGTTTGTTATCACTGGCGATGATGTTTTCCTGCCGATGCCATGCCCCTTTATGAGAAGTACTGAAGGTAAGCACTGCAGTATATACAGCGACCGGCCTTTTGTTTGTACCTTTTTTCCCTTCCAGTTCGGCGGCGTCAATGGCGAGGGGCAAACGCTCCTTTCGGTCGCTTCCGACTGCCCGGAAGCGCGTCGGCTGTCCGTCAACGTTTTCATGGCGAACTGGCAGCTCCGCACGAAGTTTAAGGACATTGGCGCCACCGACTTTCTTTCGACATTATTAAAGGAGGATGTTGCAAATGACAGACCTGCATGACACAGTTATAGAGCTTACCCGCCGTGTCGGGGACTTAGAGGTTCAAGTGAATAAAGTGAACTTTATGGAGTGTTGGGCGGTTATTGAATTGATGGGAAAGGCCTTTCACGCCGGCCACGTCACCCTGGTAAATATTCATGGCGTTAACCTGTTCCGCGTACGTCCCTATCGCGGTGGTACGGAGCGCACGACGGTATACTACTCACCAGCGGCAATCTATTGCATCACGCCAGTAAACGAAGAAGAAGCCAAAAACCATGTTCCGGCATATTACGGCGAGAGGGTCTGCAGGGAATGTGGTTGTACCGACGACCACGCTTGTATCGGGGCGGACGGATCCCCGTGTCACTGGGTAGAATACAACCTGTGCAGCGCATGTGCTGA
>Ga0265293_10010103_pt1 | contig 13298 bp, 11 predicted proteins | sample Munlanlewell138R_FD_192505 | JGI IMG/M metagenome (GOLD analysis project Ga0265293, IMG submission 192505) | Leachate microbial communities from a municipal landfill in Southern Ontario, Canada - Leachate well 138R | ecosystem: Engineered > Solid waste > Landfill > Unclassified | place: Canada...
AAGATAAACACAAAGATTGATTTAAAAATCTTAAGAAAAGGAAGCATTATTAAAAAAACAGTCATCTTAGAAGAAAAGAAATGAAAAAATATATTAAATATATTATAATCCTTTTACTTGTTATTGGAGCCTTTCCTATTTATTCTTTAATTTCAGCAGAGAAAAAATGTAGTTGTAGCTGGGGAACCTATAGATACGATGTTTATAGATGTGCTGGTGATTGTCCTGGACAAATTAAAAAAGAATATTGGATAGGTTGCTGGTCTTCTTGTTGTAAAAGCAATCCTTGTAAAAACTACCCAAAGCTTACTAGAACAGACACAAGCGTAGGTGAATCTTGGCAAAAATGTGAAGGTGGACCATATACAGTTTGTCATAATAGAAGGCGATGTAGTACCAGCTCAGACGACAGAAAGCCTTATCTTGTATGTAGTGGTAAATGCTTACCTAATGTAAGCGAAGTCAGGTACTATAATAACCCCACTTTCCCTCAAAATCCAGAGCTAACAATTTTAGGAGCAAGTAATCCTCCTCCAATCTGTTCAGCCACTATAACAGACGATTGCATAGAAGAGAGTAAAGACCCCATGGATATTAAGCTCCCCTTTAAAATAGATTGGGATGAAGACCCTTACTGGCAAGAAGGTGGCTTTTGTTCGGGAGATATTGGCTACTTTTCTTGTCCCTTAAGAAGAATTGGCACTGGACCAGATGGCTCCCAGTCTTATGTCTTAACACTTGATATTAACTCAGACAATGTAAGTCCACCCACTAAAGACTTAAATACATTTAGCAACTATATCTCCAAAAACTACTTAAGAGATACCATAGAAATTAACACAGGCTATTTTAGAAAAATATTAAACTTAGGAAATCAGCCCCGCTATAACAAAAACGATGCGCTTAAAGATGATGACGATTACATAGCACAACAAGCTTTTAGGTCATCTGAGTATAATTTTAGAGTAGATCATAGCCCATGCTGGCTTAAAAGTGGAACCACCTACACCATGAGAATTCAAACCTGCTGTAATCCTGATGGCACAGATTGTAACGACGGGGGAGTTTTTACTTTTAAAACCGCTCACGCCCCAGAATTAAAATCTCCAGAAGATTTAGATTGGGAAGGCCCAGGGTTTGATGCCTGGGATGCCTGGGAAGGCTTAACAGAAGCTCAAAAAAGAGATAAAAACTTTGATCTAAGTGAATACAAGCCCTTTGATTGGGCTAAAGATAGCATTTTTGATGCTAGTAAAAAAAGCATAATCAAGCCTCCTGTTTTATTAGATTGGTGTGATTCCAAAGAAGAGGAGGAGCTAGGATTTCCTGTGTATTCCTATGAGCTTCTTTTGAATGTTTATCAAAAAAACGAAACCACAGGGAAAATGGAGCCAATCTGCCCATTTGATAAAAAAATGGCAGGTGGTTTTTGCGAAAGAGCAAGAGTTTTAGATGTATCCAAACCAACTTTTTATTCAGACTTAGATAATATTCATATTACAAACAATCAAAGTTTTGATTGGAGCATTAAGCCTTGCTCTTCTACGCTTGGACTCTGTGTTTCCCCTTATGGTGATTATAGTCAGACCTGGCAAATAAAGACAGCAGAAAGTGACTTAGGGGAAGTTAAAAATATTATTCCAAGAGATAACGCGAAAGTAGGCGTTCCCGTCCATTTTAGCTGGATCCCTCCAACTGGATATATTTACAGTTATTTTGAACTTTACGACGCAAAAGGAAGTAATCCACTATTTAAATTAGACCAACGAGGCTTTTCTCTTATAGTTCCAGACGCAGGCATAGATTTTAAAATAGGGGAAACTTACAGATGGAGGTTTAAGAATTGTACAGACGAAAAAGGAAAAGTCTGCGACAATTGGTCTTCCTTTTATGAGTTTACAATAACTGGTGACCCACCAAAACTAATTGCTCCCGAAGGAGATATACATACTAGCAGAATAGCCTTTAATTGGGAGAATGTAGAAGGTGCAGATCATTACATTTTCAAAATCAATATAGACGGGAATGAAATAAAACAAGAAGCAAAGTACAATACCCTAAATTACGAAGTTTCTACTGATAAATTTCCTCTTCAAATAAATCAAGATTATAGCTGGAGTGTTCAAACATGTGCGGATAAGGATTCTTTAAAATGTGGGGACTTTAGCCTAGAGATGACATTCAAAGAAGTCTTAGGCATTCCAGGAAAAACCAGACCATCCAATGAATCTTTTACTGTTTACGAAAACAGGTCAGTAGATCTAACCTGGGAAGCTGTACCTGGTGGAGAATTATACGAAGTCTCAATCACAAAGTATAAGCACAAATGTGATGAAAATGGCTGTGAAGATGTAATAGACGGACAAGAAATAATTAAAACAACAAACACAAACTCTTATACCTTTATGCCAGGTTCCCTTGGAATTTATGCCTGGAAAGTCAGAGCCTGTTTAGCAGATGACTTTTGCACAAAAGATTGGAGCAATGAAAATAAAATAGTTTTTTATCAAGATAATATTTCAGACATCACAAGCGATAAGTATGACAAAGGTAGTGCACCATCACCTGATGATCACAAAAAAGCAAAAGCCGGTCTTGTTCCTTGCGGAAAAAGGTTTGACGACCCAAACACTCCTTGGGATGAAACCGAAAAATGTGAATTCAAGCACGTTATCTTACTCACAAGAAACATTGTTGATTTTACAGTCTGGCAATTTATTCCCGCCTTAATTATTATTATGCTTTTATACACAGCTGGTCTTTATTTCTTTACCAGTATTTTAAACGCAGAGATACCAAATTATAATAATATAATATCCACTACAAAAGACATCTGGAAATATCTTGGATTAGGCTTTTTAATCTTATTAGTTGCATGGTTTGTATTAGATTTAATTTTGCATTTCCTAGGTTTTGATACTGGACCTCTTGCAAACTTCTTTAAATAATTATGGAAAACAAAACAAAAGAAAACAGATTATATTTTTTATTAACCCTGCTTTGCATAGGAATCCTATGTCTTGTCATAATCTTAAGAGCAGGGAACTTTGAAAAAAGTAAACAAAAGCTTTTAGAAGAAGGTTATGTCCCTATTGAACTACCCGCATTTAATATTGATCCTTTTGCAAAAGAGGAGAAAGCAGAAACCTTTGAAACAGATGACAAAAAGCTAAAACTGACTTTTTCTAATAGCTGGGTAACAAGCAATGCAGAGCAAATGGTCGAAGCCATGGATGGTTTAGAATTCCTTGGGAAAGAAACAGAAACCATATTCGTTGCCTACAAGCTAAAAGATGTTCAAACATTCCCCTGTTTTTTTATCATAGGAAAGACTAACATTAGTGCTAATGATTTCTTTCAAAATACTTTTGGCATAAATGAAAGTTTCTTTGAGGAAGAGCAAGAAGAACTTGAACTCAAAAAAGGTATAGAAAAAATTGAACTTATAGAAAAAAAAGAGAACAGTATTGTTCTAGCAATAAAGTCTGAAGATCAAAAAGGAATCAATGTTAATTCTTTAGTAAAGATTATTGTATTTAATGATATTTCCTACATCATCACCTTGAATTCCTTTAACCCAAATTTTGAAAAAGATAAAGCAGAGTTTTTAGAAATATTAGACAGTGTTTTGTTTTCTGAGTAAATAAGCTATAATTACACAAATGAGAAATAAAAAACTTTTAATTCCAATTCTCTTTGCAAGCCTTTTAATTCCATTTTTGAATGCCCTTGCTCTTGAATTAAAGTGGCCTGACTCCCCAGGACGTACAACTATTCACGAGCAAACTGAAATCCACGAACTTATCAAATACATTTATGAATGGGGTATCTCACTTGGCGTGATTGCCTCCTTTATCGCTTTAGTTATAGCAGGGGTAAAGTATATGTCCTCCACAGGCAACACCACCAAAATAGCAGAAGCAAAGGAGGATATAAAGTATAGCTTAGGCGGAGTTGTCCTTCTTTTGTGCACTTGGCTCATCTTAAACACTATAAATCCAGATTTAACAAAATTAGAACCACTTCAATTTACGCCAACACCAGGCGACCTTGCTGATATTGAAATAAAAATCCCAACCGTAATTAAAGGAGAATGTGCCCTTGTTGTTTTTTATGAAGAAGAGAACTTTGGCGGACAAAAATTCACTGTTGATAACATCAGTAGAAAATCTGTTGCGTTTAGCAGGAACTTTTCACCTAAATCATTTATTGCATATAGACAGGTTTTAAAGAAGTACAAAAACCTAAATATAGAGGATGAAGACAGGGAACAATGCAATATGCTTATAAAACAAAACCCCCTTTTTTGCACGAAGATCAATGGAGTGGAATACATCAGAGACGACTCATGTGTGATAAAATTGTACGCGCCAAGCTCTTGGATTACTCTTCCAGGTTCTTGTGGAGATACAATTTTATCTAAACCAGGGTTTGAAGAAAACATCCCTGACCAATTAAATAATCCAGTAGATGATATAAGTTGTTATAGTATTTCCCCATAATCAATTTAATATGATAAACATACCAAAATTAAATTTCTTAAATAAATTAGCAAACAAAAAAACAATTTTTATCCTTTTTGGTGTAATTTTTGCATTTTGTTTTTTAATGCCAGAAACTACACACGCTTTTGTTGCTGGATTAATAGCCTATTTCCAAGCTGCAGCTGATGCCTTAGAAGATACATTTTTACATGTTACAAAAGTAATGATCATGACCGCTATAGCTTATGGTATAGGTTATGCGATTTTAACTATTAGCTCCGTTGGAATAGATTATGTCTTGCAAAACCCAAGCCTGCTCTCACTCAAAAACGATGTAATGGTAACCACAGGTTGGGAATTCACATTAGACCTTGCCAACTTAATACTTGTTGTTTTGTTTGTTATAGTTGCTTTTACTTTTATTCTAAAAATAGAAATGTTCCAACCCAAAAAAGCACTAAGAAACTTGATTATAGTTGCTATTGTTATTAATTTTAGTTTTTTATTCTGTCAGGCTCTTGTGGATATGTCTAACATAATAATGACATCCTTAAGCAATGCCACATCAGGAGGGATTGCAGAAACATTCTCTAAGGGAGCAATAGAAGTAGCAGATAGTCAAATAAAAACAATATTGATTTATCTAACTGGCACCTTAGTTACAGCAGCGTTAAGCGTTGTTGGCTACCCATTGATTCAAGTGGCAGGCTTGTTAGCGTTTAATTATTATTTCCTAGGGAATATGTTAAACTTTTTTATGCAATTAGCAATCATTACCTCGCTAGGAGGAGTTATGATCACTTATTTCTTGGTATTAATTGCAAGAATTGTTTTCATTAAACTGCTCGTTATAATAGCACCTCTTGCGTGCTTAGCCTTTGTTTTGCCCCAAACAGAAAGTATGGGTAAACAATGGCTTAATATGCTTTTAAGATGGACATTCTTTATAGTCCCTCTCACTTTCTTCCTTCTTTTAGGCTATGTTATGACACAAACATTGCCACTAACATTCGATCAAGTGACTTTTGACACTCCTCTTGTAATAGGTTTTTTTGACGCGACAAGTAGTTTTAAGTTTTTCTTTCAATACCTGATTTTACTTATGTTCTTAGCAGTCGCTCTGATTGCTTCTTACAAATTTATTCCAAAAGAAGCCACAGAAGTAATAGAAAAAGCCAAATCACTAATTCCATCACAAGCAAAAGACTACTACCGTCAAATTGGGGGAGCTGCTAAAGAAGGAGGTCGTTTTGCCTATGATAGATATATGGATCAAGGCTATAAAGCACAAGAGGAAATATCGCAATTCAAATATGATAAAGACGGAAACATTGTGGAAGGATGGGAAAAAGAATGGGAAGCCTATCAGGCTCAGCAACCATGGTATAAAAGAAGGCTTTCAGGTGGTATAAGAACCTCATTAGATAAAGCAACAAAAGGCAAGCTTTCAGGCAGAGGCTTAGAAGAGGGTATGGAAGCATCTGAACTTGAAAGCATTATCAAAAGAGATGCACTCCACCTTGCTTATTCTACCCATGATATTGGTAAAATTATGTCTACTATGGAAAGCGAAGAATTGCAAAAAGTCTTTGAGAGTGGCAATCTTTCTGAAAAAGAGGTAAACAGATTGCTTAAGAGCGCTCAAGAGTTAGATGTAGATGGAAGAGAACGTATTGTAAGAAATGCCATTGGCTTTAAAAATGAAAATGGCGAACCTGACCTTGAAACAGCAGATAGAATCTGTAAAGAACTTCTTGGAATAAATGCCAGCATAGGAGACTTAATTGCAAGTGCAGATGGAAGCCAAATTCAAGATATTAGCGCAGAAGCATTAAAGATAGAAGGAGTTTTAGGAACAGCTCTTGCCAACTGGAGCCCTGCTAGTTTTGCAGAAGCCTCAAATGACGAAAGCAAGCTAAGAATTATTAGCGCAGGAATTGCATCTCATCAAGAAATAATTGAAGAAAACAATCTCCGAGCAAAAAGATACTTTTTATCTGAAGGTAGCCCATATGAATATCCACCTGTAATGGAAGGAAGACAGGTTACTCTCAGAGAAGTTAAAGGAGCTCCGATTTACAAAGGAAGACCAACCTTTATATCAGAAGACGAGGAAGAGAGAATACAAGGAAGTGGAACTAACCGTGATGAAGTACGCCCTCCTGGAGATGACCCTCACAGCTAATAAAAAAGTCGTAGAATTGTTTTCTACGACTGCCCTTTTGCAATCTTCCGAAGAATTTCCAGAAGAATCTTCTCCATATCTGGCCCTCCTGTTATGTCCCTAAAGGCATTGGATTGCCAGAAGAAGTAGTTTGCCTGATCCACGCCCATCTTTTCGACGAGCATCTGAAGTTCGGGTCTAATCCCATACTTTTGACAAACTTCAGCAAGAAGACACACTTTTGCAGCATCTCCCTCGGCTCTGATAATAGTAGCCTCTCTTTCTTTGTTTGCTTGGTAAAGCATTTTTGAGGCCTCCTCTGCGGTTGCATCCTTAAGACCAATGTCAAGCACCGCAAAATTAACAATTTCAAAGCCTAAGTCTTCAATTTGCATGCGACCATTATCTAGGATTTTTATCTTAACATTGGTCTTGCCATCGTCTTGGGCAAGATAGTCAAAAAACTCCTTTCCGAGCATGGCCACTTGCGAATCAATTGCTTTTTCTTCTCCTCCAATACTCATACCTATGAGCTCATCCGTACCAAACTCACGAATAAAGTTTCTAAAGGCAGCCCACAAGAATTCTTCAAGACGCCCATAAGGGTCTCTGTTTTTTAAGAAAGTATAGATGTTGCTAACCCTTAAGGTCACCGTCATAATAACAAAGATCTGATTTCTGTCCCGTGTTTCCATTTCTCCGAAGAACATAGAGTAGTTTGTAATTCGTAAATCAATCCGTGAGGTTAGTTTCGTGGTTTTATCCACGGAATAACTTCTTTCACGAAGCTGATCCGTTTCTTTTTCTCGGAGTTTGTTGTGCTTTAAATCGATGTAGAGTATGTCCTTAAACGGATTTATTCCATAAAAGGTCAAACCACCAAAATATTTTTTCAAAAAATCAAGTTTAGTGCTTGGGCGCTCTATAACCTCAAAATCTTCGTCAACATAAAGTTTACGAGAGCTATACACGACCCCTGAAAACTTGCCACCGCATTGAATTAGTGTGGCTACATTCTCCTGCGCAAAGACAAAACAAATGCCTCTATGCGCTAAAAATAGATACACCGTAAACGGTATAGCGATTATAATGTAAATAAAAGACAGTACAAATGCAGTGCCTCCACTTAAGAAGAACCACATAATCACAGGCGGTGCAAAGACATACGCAATTGCGCGTATGTATATCATTGGAAGCGATTCCCGAAGTGGTAATTTCTTTTTCCCCTTTTTCATTTTCTCTCCTCCCTCTTGTTAAAGAACACTCGTATCATAAAATGAAAAACAAGTTATGTCAATATAGTGTGTAAAGGTCCACGAACATACTGTGCACTTTAAGACTGACTTGGAGTTAAAAAATCAAGTGCTTCATCTGGTCTTAACCTATTCCAAGTATCTTCCTAGTATGACCTGTACAATGGCTTGACTTTTTTCTATTACTTGATATGATATTACCAATATGGGAACAATAAATTGGACAATCATAAGAAAGAATTAAAATTATGAAATTGATCGGAATACAACCACTGCGAGGCTTTACTAAGAAACATGCAGATGCTAAAGCACAAATTGAATCATGGGAAGCTGAAACTAGTATAGCGCAATGGAATACACCACACGAGCTTAAATTAAGGTACCCTAAAGCGAGTATTCTTAAAGGTCAATACGTGATTTTTAATATCTGTAGAAACAAATACAGACTTTGGGTAAAGATAAGCTATAAGAACCAAATCGTTTTAATAAAGAAAATTGGCACCCATAAAGAATATGAAAAATGGAATATAATTTAATAAAAATATGAGTAAAATTAAAATTATAAAAAACCAAGAAGACTATCAAGAAGCTCTTAAAATGACAGAAGAGCTTATGGCTTGCGACCCAAATCCAGACTCTGCTGAAGGAGAGCAACTTAATTTACTAGTCACACTTATTAAAGACTATGAAAAGAGTGCTTTTGAGAAATCACTTCCTACGCCTATCGAAGCAATTAAATTCAGAATGGAGCAAGAAGACCTTAAGCCCGTTGATCTCATTCCCTTTATTGGTAGTAGAAGCAGAGTATCCGAAATCCTTTCAGGAAAACGTCAGCTAACTATTGATATGATAAGAACCTTATCTAATGGTCTTGGAATCCCAGCAGAAGTGCTTATTCAAAAACCTAATATAGATTACGAAGCTTGGGATAACCGCCTTGTATTAGAAATGGAAAAAAGAGGCTATTTTGGCGATGTTTCAATAAAAGAAAACACTAAATCCGAGCTATTAAAATCATTTTTTGGAAAACAATCCCAATTTGTAGCAATGCATCGTAAATCTCATTACAGAACATCTCCGCTTACAGAAAAACATGCGTTAAGTGCATGGACTGTCCGTGTTATAAGAAAAGCCGAGCAAATTAAAGTCTCTAAAAAATACAAGCAAGGATTGGTTGATTTAAATTTTATGCAAGATTTAGCAAAGCTAAGTATCAAAGAAAACGGACCACTATTAGCCCAAGAACATTTAAAAAATAGTGGAATTATACTAATTATAGAAAGTCATCTTCCCAAAACCTATTTAGATGGTGGAGTAATTTTAACAAACAAAAACAAACCTATTATAGGGTCAACTCTTAGATACGACAGATTAGATAATTTTTGGTTTACATTAATGCATGAACTTGCTCATATAGCATTACATTTTGACCAAGACATTTTTTATGATGAAATAGAAAATACAAAAGAAGTAAACATTGATACTCGTGAGCAAGAGGCTGACGCTCTTGCAGGAGAAGCCTTATTACCCAGCGCTAAATGGGAGGTAAGTCCAGCAAGATTAATTCCATCGCCTATGGCAGTTAATAGTTTAGCAAACGAACTTGGAGTTCATAAAGCTGTTATTGCTGGACAAATAAGGCATAGGACTAAAAAATATAATTATCTTAGCAAGATAGTAAACAATGAAAAGGTTAGAAAATATTTCTTAAAAGATAAAAATAAAAAACATGCTTAATTCAAAATACTACATCCCAATACTTAAATGGAAACGTGCTGAACAAAACGCACTTAAAACATTAACCAAGGAACGTAAAAAATATATTACTCCATTGATTCAATTTGTAATGCCTAAAGCAAAGCCTAACGAACAATTTGAAGAAACTGTAACCAGATTTGAAAAACAATTATTAGAAATTCCAAACAAGATTATAGACGTATGGGGAACTACAGCAGTTTTTGTTGACGTAAGCCTTTTGTTCACCACTTCCTTAAAAGTTAAAAGCCTAAAAACAATTGTGCAAAAAGGAAATAAACTTGGCGGTACTTTTATCCCAGTTATCCATTTACATGATGAAGACGATATTAAGGAAAAAGCTTTTTTCTTAGCAAGGCAAAACAATAGAGGGCTTTGTATTAGATTAGTATGTCCTGATTTTCTTAACCAAAACAAGCTCAATCAAGATATAGCAAGGCTACTTTTATCCTCCAAATTAAAAGAAAAGGATATTGATTTATTAGTAGATATTAAAGAGACTAATGGAGGCAAAGAAAAGTATATTAAGTATTTAAATTTAAGCCAAAACATCCTTAACATAAAAAAGTGGAGAACATTCATCTTAGCTGCTAGCTCATTCCCAGAAGATTTAACTAAATGCTGGATTGACGAAGAAAATTTATTACCAAGGATAGAATGGAAATGCTTTAAAGATTGTCTTACTAGTTCAAATTTACAAAGAAAGCCAATTTTTGCTGATTACACAATTCAACACCCAGTTTACAAAGAGGCTACCCAGTTCTTTCATCCATCATCAAGTATTAAATACACTCTTGCAAATCACTGGCTAATTCTAAAAGGAAAAAAACAAGAATTCGGAATGTATCTAGCAAGCGCAGCCGAGCTTGTTAAAGACAAAAGGTTTTATGGGGAGAATTTCAGCGATGGAGATAAATATATTGTTAAGAGAGCTAAACATTATTCGTCTTACATAAAAAACCCTGAAATTAAAGGCACGGGAAGCGCAGAAACTTGGCTAAGAGCTGGAATTAATCATCATTTAGAATTAGTTGTGAATCAGATCGCCAATCTTCCCTAGAAATAAGCTGTGTACTCACTATTTCTTTTAAGGTATTGATGTCTGATATATTCACTAATCTTTCATATATAGATTCTCGTGATTTATAACGAATTCCATCCGCTTTTTTTCGTTCTTCTAAAATCTTCAATGCCTCACTCCGCCATAAGAGGCGTGCAATAGAAATTTTAGTTTGCTGCTTGTTATAATCCGCCTCACGTATTGTTTGAAAGACTACATCTCCATCAGTATTAATTTTTGCAATAATTATTCCCCACCATTCAGGAACTATATGTATTGCTTTATACAAATGCTGTTTTCCAACAACAAGTATGAGCTTATCAAAAACAGCATTGAACTGCTTGACTTGATACGGAAGCCTTATTAACGTATCTTTATCACTTTTTATTTCATATCCGCGCATAACACCATTGATTATAGCAAAATCTATCCTTGATGCGCCGTGTTGAACGCCAAGTTCTTCAAAAATCTCTGCTTTATATCCGTCCTTCCGATATTCTTCTAATTCCTTATCTAAAACTTTTTTAAGAGATGTTCGTATGATTTTATCGTTTGTTAAAAGCATGTTATTAGTAATCATATCATAAATTAAGCTTAAATAATACATATAGTATTGCACAAGACTAGTGTTTGCATTCCTTTCCTTAAATGCTATAATATTATAAATAGATTATGCAATACAGAGTTCCACAATTTATAGAAGAAGAAAGCAAAATAGTTGGCCCCTTAACCCTTAAGCAAGCCATGATTGTTGGCATTTCAGGCGGTTTAATCTTCTACCTCTACTTTAATTTTGGCGAGGAAAACCTCTTTCTTTTTCTTGTGCTCTCGGGTATAATAGCAGGTACTGCAATCACATTCGCCTTTTTAAAGATAGACGGAAGACCTTTCACTCAGATGATAGCTTATTTTTTAAATTATAGTATTATGCCAAAACTCTACATCTGGAAAATGAAGTCTTCCCCAGTCTTTATTAAAATCGGACTTAAAACCCCTCTTGACTTAGAAAATGAAAAAGACCCTTTTGAAGGACTAGAAAAAAGAAAAGGCAGATTAAATGATCTTCAAAGAAAAATAGATTTATTATAATATGGCATCAAACAAAGCTCCCACTCAAAACTTCATACCAATTGAAAGAATACGAGATGGCATCCTAGTTCTAAACAATCAATCTTTAAGAGGCATTCTCATTGTTTCTTCCTTGAATTTTGGCTTAAAATCAGCAGACGAACAAACTGCCATTATATACCAATTCCAGAACTTCCTAAACTCCCTAGATTTTCAAACACAAATTTTGGTTATCTCAAGAAGAATAAATATGACTGGCTATATCGATCGCTTAAAAGATGTAGAATCCAAGCAAACAAACGATCTTCTAAAATTACAGACCACTGAATATATAAAGTTTATCGAAGAAATAATTGGCGGAGGCTCTATTATGACCAAGAACTTCTATGTCACCGTCCCTTACTTTCCCTTAACTGAATTAACCAGCTTCATACCAGACGAAGACTCCAAGAAAAAAGAACCCTTGACCGAACAAAAGTTTCAGGCCGCTAAATATCAACTTTACCAAAGAATGGAATATGTTGCCTTAGGTCTTAGAAGATGCGGACTTAAATCAGCTCCGCTTAAAAACGCTGAAATTATTGAGCTTTTATGGGCAAACTATCACCCCCAAGAAGCAGAATATGGATATTATCCAGATATCCCACCTGAATTAACAAAATAATGTTTAAAAGAAAAAAAAGCACAAAAGGAACAAAAAAGAAGCTTTTCAGTGAAGAGCTCATCAATGCAAAAGATATTATTGCTCCAGCTTCTATTAAAATAAATTCAAGCGATGGGGAAATTGGCGAGATTTTAACCAAAACCTATTTTATCTTTTCCTATCCAAGATATTTAAACACAGGCTGGCTTTCTCCCATTATTAACCTAGATACACCGCTAGACATCTCCTTTTTTTTGCATCCGATTGAAACTGAAACAATTTTAAAACAATTAAGAAGAAAGGTAACCGAAGTTCAAGCAGAATTAAACGAAAGAGAGGAAAAAGGACTAATCTCAGACCCTGCACTTGAAACCGCTTTTCACGATTTAGAAGAATTAAGAGGTAATCTCCAAACCGCACAAGAGAAAATGTTCAAGTTTGGTCTTTACATCACTGTCTACGCAAGAAGCAAAAGGGAACTAATTCAAATAGAAACCGCCTTAAGGTCAATTCTAGAATCAAGGCTAATCTACATTAAGCCTGCCCTCTACCAGCAAAAAGAAGGACTTTTATCTACCTTCCCTTATGGGCTAGACAGTTTAGGCAATCACACCACTTTAAACACATCACCTCTATCAAGCATTTTTCCTTTTATCTCTTTTGATTTAAGCTCCAACGAAGGAATCCTTTTTGGCATAAATAAGCACAACAAATCCCTTGTTCTTTTTGATCGCTTTAGTTTAGAAAATGCAAATATGGTTATCTTTGCTAAATCAGGTTCTGGAAAATCATATGCAGTCAAACTTGAGATTCTAAGGTCCCTTATGATAGGCATTGATTGTCTTATTCTAGACCCTGAAAATGAATACAG
>Ga0265293_10010104_pt1 | contig 13298 bp, 13 predicted proteins | sample Munlanlewell138R_FD_192505 | JGI IMG/M metagenome (GOLD analysis project Ga0265293, IMG submission 192505) | Leachate microbial communities from a municipal landfill in Southern Ontario, Canada - Leachate well 138R | ecosystem: Engineered > Solid waste > Landfill > Unclassified | place: Canada...
AGATGAGATGTATAATCCTTGTTATTACGAAGAATCAGATTGGGAAAAAAGAGCAATGTTAAATGGTTTTAAGATAGTCTATTGTCCGAAATCTGTTTTTTTACATAAGGGGGGGGGAGATACTGGACAAGAAAAGAGTATTAATTTTAATTTAGTTTTTTATATAAATCGTTCTAGGTTTTTTTCTAAATATTATCCCTTAGGATTTATTATTAGGTTTTTTACAGATATTTATAGATCTAGAAAAAAGATAAAGTTTAAGGAAATGGTAATCTCTTATTGGAAGGGTTTTTATTTTAGAAATAATGTAAAAATAGAATATCCATATGATTCATCTAGATAATTCCTTGGATTACTTAAGTAAAAATAATTTATTTATTAAAATCTTTCTGGGTTTATTCTATTTTCAGACTTAGGAAAATTATTTTTTAATTCTTTCCAGAAAGGAGGTAATTCTTTTTCTAATTCATAATTTTCCCAAATTATTGGTTGCATTGGTCCTCTTTTAATTGCCCACTCTGCCATTTTTTGAAGTCCTTCTTTTAATGGAGTTTTATCTTCATATCCTAAAAGTCTTACAGATTTGTCAATTGTGCAATATGCATGTTTAACTTCTTTTCTTTCTTGAGTATGAATTGGTTTTAAGTTAGTATTCATCACATCACAAACTTCTTTTGCTAGTTCATTTAATGTGTACGGTCTCTCAGCTCCTAAATTTATTATTTCTCCGTTCGCCTCTTCGACAAAAGGTGCTTTTGCAATACAATGTATAATATCTCCTACATAAGAAAATGCTCTTGTTTGTTCTCCATCTCCATAAATTAATGGTTCTTTATTTTGCATTATCCGATTCATCCAAATACCAATTACGTTTCTATATGGGTCTCCTAAAAATTGTCTTTCCCCATAAATATTATGTGGACGAATAATTGTATAATTTAATCCAAACATTTTCTTTGCTAATTTTAAATCCATCTCAGTTGAATATTTTGCAACCCCGTAAGGGTCATCAGGATTTGGTTTATCTTCTTCTTTAAATGGTGGGGTTCCTTCTCCATAAACAGCCATTGAAGAAGTAAATACAAAATGTTTAACATTATATTTTATAGCAGCATTTATCAAATTTACAGAACCTATTAGATTATTCATATAATTATATCTTCTAACAAAATGAGACAATCCTTCAGCAGCATATGCAGCTAAGTGATAAATAATTTCGTTTTTACTTACTAATTCTTCAACTAAATTTTTATCAACAATAGAACCCTTGACAAACTTAGCTTTTGAATTAACATTATCTTCTAATCCTCCGGATAAATCATCTATTATAGTTACTTCATGTCCCTCGTTAATTAAATAATCTACTAAATGACTTCCAATAAAACCAGCTCCGCCGGTAACTAAACATTTCATAACATAAAATAATATTAAACCTTTTTAAATTTAATCAAACTTACAATCTTCAATAGCACCTGGAATTTTCTCCCAATCTTTATTTTGCCTTAATTTTTCATTTGTTCTCCAAACTTCTTCGAGTAAATAAGGTCTATAATTATTTTCTCTTGCTAAATAAATTAATGCATTCAAATCTTTAGGAAAACATTTTCCACCAAACCCTAAACTTCCATCTGGTCCTGGTACATTTATATTTCTTCCAATTCTCTCGTCTAATAAAATAGCATCTTTTACGGTTTCATAATCAACATTAGAAGATTTACAGATTTGGTATAATTCATTTGCTATTGATATTTGTGAAGCGAGCATCACATTTGCACTATACTTAATCATTTCTGCAGTTTTATTATCAGTGAGAATATATTTTGCATTTGGGAAAAACTTTTTATATATTTCACAAACCTTTTCTTTAACCTCTTCGTGATTAGAACCAATAACAACTCTATTCGTGTTTTTCATATCTTCTAGTGCATTTTTTTCTCGTAAAAACTCTGGATTAAATCCAAATTTATATGGATATTGCTTTTCTAATCTATCTGTTGTTCCAGAAACAGCTGTTGAACGAACAATAATATAAGGATTTGTCTTTAATTTATCTGTGTATTTTTGTAAATTATCTAAAGAATTATAAATTGCAGAATAATCTATCTCTCCACTGTGTTTCATTGGTGTTGGTACTGCTAGAAATACAATATCAGCTTCTTTAGCTATTCTTTCCAGATTTCCTTCCTCATTATATGGGCTTTTATATTTATCATATGGAAGAATTTCATATTTTTCTCCTAGAACTTTGGCAGTTGTTCCTCCTACAAATCCCATTCCTATAAAACCTATTTTCATATCAGAACAAGTTTTTATCTATTTATAATTCTTACTTTCTTTTCCACATCAACATTCCTAGATAAATAAATCGTGTTAAAATTGTTGCTAAACAAACTCCTAAGACTGCTGCACTTATAGAATAAATTAGACCTATTTTTATGAAGATATAATTGAATATAATATTTAGGACTGTAGAAGTTATTAAAGCATTAGAAACGACTTTTGTTTGTTTTTGAGATATGAAGTATGTGCTATATAAATTTATTAAGGGGAATGTTAAGAGTAGTAACGAAAACCATTTTAACAATGGAATTGCTGGAATATATTGTTCTCCATAAACTATTTTTATTAAGGGTGAAGACAGAATTATTGTAATTATTGTTGCTATTACTGAAATTAAAATTGTAAACTTTTTTGATTTTGAAAAAAGACTTTCCAATTTTTGCCCTTTTAATCTTGAAAGTATTGGGTGTAATGAGATTGCTAAGAATCCTAATATTGTTGCAGCTGAAGTTATAAGGTCAAAAGATGCTTTGTAATAAGCGATTTGGATTGCTGGGACAAAATATCCTAACATGATTGTGTCTATGTAACCAAAGAATACTCCTGAGAGTGCTGTTATTGTTAAGGGCAGTGCAAATTTTTTTAATTCTTTTTTTTCTTTTTGTGTTAATTTTATTGATTTATTCTTATTAAATGGATGGTTTAATTTTGTTAAAATTATCATAAAGATGAAGGCAATTAGATAACATAAACTGATAATTAAAAATAAATAAAATAAGTAAATATCTTGTTTTGTAATTTGTTGTAAAAAGAATAATATTGATAATGGAACTATTGTTATTCTTAATATTTGTAATAATATTTCTTTTGCGAATTGTATTTTAAAATTATTTTTTGATGTGAATATTGTGTTTAAGTGAGAAGTTATTTGAACTAATGGTAAATAAATTGCTCCAGCAACTAATGCTAAATATATTGGTTTATTATAAAAATTTGATAAGTGTCTTGCTAGAATAATTAGTAAAAATGATGTTAATAATAATAAATAAACTTTTAATTTTGTTAGATAATAAAAATAAGATTTTGCTTTTTTTGGTTTTTTGTCAATTGTTTTTGATAAATATGTAATTAATGCTTGGCTTATTCCAAGGTCTGAAAATATTGCTAAGAATAAAATTGTAGAGAGTGCTAATCCATAAAGTCCATACAACTCTGGGGCTAATAATCTTGCTAAAATTATTGTGAAAATTAATGAGCCTAACTTTGCTGTTAAGTTTGTTGCAAGTTGCCAACTAGAATTTTTTATAGCTATTTTAGATGTTGTAGAGAAATCTTTTTCTTTTATTCTTCTTTTTAAGATTTGTAATTTATTCATTTCTTTATCATCTCTTTATATCTAAATAACTTTTTTTGTTTTTATAACTTTGTTGTTTTTCAACCTATTTGAAATCAAGAATAAGTTCTTTTATTTAACTTTTCTACCTTCCATTAATTAAAGTTGAGATATCCTTTCTATTTTATTTGCATTGTCTTAAAGATAAGTAAATCCAAAAACTTTTAGTTGAAGCTTGATTTAATATAATCTGTTAATTAATATTTAGATATTATTTGAAGTATGTAATCATAGGTTTTTTCTATTTGTTCTAGCATAAATTGATAGTATTTTTTAATTTTTTCATCTTGTTCTAATGAATTAAAGTATGTTTGTTTATTTGTTTTGAATATTATTATTGGGTAATATCCTGAACTTATTAATATTTTATTCATTATCATTCTTCCTGTCCTCCCATTTCCATCTATAAAAGGGTGAATTTTTTCATATCTTTTATGAAATTCAAAGGCTAATATTAATGGATGAATTAAATTTTTATTTTTTTTGTACCACTTTAACAGATTATCTAATTCTATTTCTACTTCTTCAGGTGGTGTTGTTTGAGAATTTCCTACGACATTTGATATTTTTTTAAATCCTTTTGGATATTCTTGATTGCCTTCTCTGTAAAGATCTTTTGTTAAAATATGATAGAGTCTTTTTATAGAATTTACATTAAATTTAAAAGATTTTTGTATATATTCAAATGCTAATATTGAATTTTTTACTTCTTTTATTTCATTTTTCTGAAAATATTTTGTATCTCCTTTTTCAATTATTTCTCTGACAGTTTCAGGAGGTATTTTTGAACCTTCTATATTATTAGAATTAAATATAAATTCTTTTGCGAATTCTAAGTCTATTATTTTTTTGATATTTTTTGCTTCTAATAAATTATTTATTAATATTGATTTTTTTTCTATTCTTTGTGATAATTCTTTATTGTAAGATAAATCTTCTTTTATTTTATCTAAAAAGATTAATTTAAATTCTAATTCTTTATTAGTTAAATCTTCTAAATTGTCTAATATGTATTTCTCTTTGGTTATATTTTTTCCAGTATTTTTTTTTATTGTGAATGTTTTGTTCATAAATCTTACTTTTTTTGTAAAATAGTAATAATCTTTTTGGTTGATTGTTCTTTTTTCAATATAACTCATATAATTCTTTAGTATATTCTCTTTATATATTTTACTTTTTGGGTCACAAGAACTAAGCTTAATATCTTCGCATATTTTTATTTCTTTACTTTTTGGGTCACAAAATTCTACTTTTATTTTACTTTTTGGGTCATAATTTCCAGTAAACTCTTAGATTTAATTTTTCTGCTTTCTTTCAATTATGAAAGATGTTCTTTATTTTATTTATATTGCCTAAAAGATAATTAAATCCAAAAACAGAAAATCTTAATTATTCAGAATAGAATCTTTTTTAATATTCTTTTTTATTTTTGTTTGTTTTAATTGTGTAAATTAAAGAAGTTTTTATAAAAATATTTTCTTTTCTCTTATAGAAATCTATTATGTCAAGAATTAGATGAAATAAAAAACCTATTGCAAAATAAATTGTTATTGGAAAAAAGATTGATACAATTATTAGGGTAATTATAAATTCTATTGAATGTAAAGGCATTAAATTTCTTTTATATTCTTGTTTTTGAGAGAATGATAATTTTTTCCAATTTTCCCTTTTTTGCATTGAATATTTGTAAAATTTTATTGGGTTCAGTTTTTTATTTTTGAAAATATATTTTATATAGTGATCTAAATCAGGAAATAACCATCCTGAAAACCATATTATACTTAAATTTAATAGAGAAATTTCTGGTTTTATTAAGAAGATAATCATACAAAAAAATGTTGTGAAAAAAATATGGGTTTTAGTTTTCATTTTAATATTCTAATTGTTTCATAACTTCTACAAATGCAGGTCTACTTATTAGAACTCCAACAGTTATTCCTATCATTGTTGTTATTGCAAATCCTTTTAATAATCCTGCTGAAGCTGCTCCTATTCCTAAAAAGCCTAATGCTCCAGTTAGAGGCAATAATGCAACAAAAGTCGTTGCAAAAGCTGACATAATTATGAATAGTGCTTTTTTAATTTGTTTTATTATTGATTCTTCTTTTTCTTCTTTTCTTCTTGATTCATCTATCATAATTATCTCACTATCAACTCCTGTTCCTATGGCTGTAATTATTCCTGCAATAGAGGGTAAATCAAAATTCCATTTCATTAATGCTGCAATTCCTAGTGTCATTAATAATTCAAAAAAGGAAAAAAGAACAAGAATTAGAGAGATTTTTATTTTTCTATATCTTATAAATACAACTATTGTTATTGCAATTATTGCAAAAATTCCTGCCCTTAGTATTTGCTTTGTGAAATTTTCAGATAAGTTTGGAGAGATTCTATCTATTTTTACTATTTCTAATTCTTGAGGTAGACTTCCTGTTATTAGTATTGTTTGAAGCCTTTTCATTTCATGTTTAGTATTTTCAGCAGCATCTTGTTGAGTATGTCCTGATTCAGAACCAGTAATTGAAATAGTTGTTTCAGCTCTTCCTCTTAGACCTGCAGCTATTTTTAGTGAAGATGTGTTTATCCCATCAATATAAAATATTATCTCCTCTGTTAAATAACATCCTTGATTTTGTGGATTACAATTATCAATTGTTGGTAAATCTTTTGTTATTTCTGCGAATTTATCTGCTGCTTTTGTACTTAATGTTATTTGAAATTGAAAGTCACAATAAGCATTTTCTTGAGATTCTCTACAATTATATACAATAGCTCTTTCTCCTGTTCTTGTAACATGAGTAATGTCTTGATCTCCCCCAATAAATACTGTTTTATTTCCTATTTTTGCTTCAAAAAAACCTTGTTCTTCTATCAACAATCCTAATTGTTCTGGTGTTGAACCAGCAATCTCTATTCCTATTAAAATTTGTTGTCCACTTGTCCTTACTTTGTATAATCTTAGATCTGTTAATCCATAAGTGTTTAATCTTTCTTCTAAAACTGAAATCACGTCATTTACATCATTTTCAGTATATTCACCTTTTATTTCAATAAATGCTCTTGCTCCTCCTCTTAAATCTAATCCTGTTTTTATTTTTGAAGATGGAATTTTATTTACTCTTAAATCATCTATTAATTCAGCCCCGTATAATCCTATAATTGATTCTTTTGATTGTTTTACTTTTATTTCTGTTCGTATTGTTTGATTTTCTCCTAATTCATAAAAAGGTTTTATTGCTTCTTGATAATCTTCTAAATTTTTTATTTCTACATTATTTATTTTTATGATATGCATATCTTGTCTTAATCCATCTTTATATAACTGAGAAGTTGATTCTATTGACGAAATTATAACTCCTTTTTGTAAGAATGTTATTCCATAATTATCTAAGAACAAAGAGAGTGTTGAAAGTAAAACTAACGCAAGCAACATTCCAATTTTAAAATTTATTTTTATTTTCACTTTGTCTTTTCACTATGCCATTTTAATATTGAGGCATTTGTAACCCATGTGTTAAACAAATCAAATCCTAATCCAATTAAAAGAATAGTAAATATTTGATTTAATACACTTGCGAAATTCATTACAACAATTAACGCTGTTAAGATTGCAATTATTGTTGTTGCACTCATTGTTAAACCTGTTTTGAGTGCTCCAAATATTTCTTTGTTTATAGTTTCTTTTTTGTTTAAAGTTCTTGTTGTTAATAATATATTACTGTCAACAGAATAACCAATTAACATTAAAAATGCAACAATTCCTGCTGTTGATATTTTTATTCCTAATAAATTTATAACTGATAAAGTTAATGCAGTGTTTGAGAATACTGATAAGATTATTACAATAGAATGGACAGAATTTTTAATATAAATATATACTAGAATTAGTGTAAATAAACCTAAAATTAAAAAAGAAGCAATTGAATTTATTGATAAAAAGAAATTACCTAGATAAATTGCAAGTAAAATATTTATAAAAATTACAATTATTTTCATTTTATGTCCTTTTGCAAATATTAAAAAGACAACGACTCCCATCCAAAAGAAAGCTAAGATTATAGAAATAATTAATTGTCTAAAAAAATCTTCAGACATGCTTGAAGAAGTATATTCAACTGATGAGTTGTCTTCGGTCAATTCAAACTTTAAAATTTCTTCTAAAAATTCTTCAATTTTTTCAGAATCATCTTCTTGAACAGTGATTATTATTTGAACCTGATTTCCAGAACCATCTGAAATTGACTGGGTTGAAAAATCTTGATATTCTTCAGATAATTTCTGATTTAAATCACTAATAGGATAGTTTGTTTCAATAGTATATGTTACTCCTCCTGTTAATGAAACATCCCTATAAATTATAGAACCTGTTTCTACTGAAAACATGATTAAATAAATAATTGAAGTTAAAATTAAAACTGCTGAGAAAATTAATACCTTCTTATAATTTTTATCATACCAACTTGCAAATTTCATGATATTAATAAAAAGATTTGTGTTTTAAATGTTTCGATAAATTGTCCTTATTAATCAAATATAAAATTATCTCTTCCACTTTTTTTTGCTTTGTAAAGTGCTTTATCTGCTCTTTTTTTTAATTCCAACAAATTTTTATCTGATTCTTTTTTAATTGCAATTCCACCGCTTAATTTTAAATTATATTTTTGTAGAAATTCATTTTCTTTAATATTTTTTTTAATTCTGTTAATTACTATCTCGCTAGATTTTTTATCTCCTTGAACTAATAAAATAAATTCATCCCCTCCAAAACGAGAAATTAAATCTACTCTTCTAATACTTTTTTTAAGAGTTTTTGATAGCTCTAATAAGACTTTATCTCCCATAAAATGTCCGTGGGTGTCATTTATTTTTTTAAAAAAATCAACATCTAACATTATAATAGAAATGTCTTTTACTTTTTCAAATTCTGATTTATATTTTTTCTCAAAAAATTTGAAAGTGCATAGATTTGTTTTAGGATCTTTTGTTAATTGTTTGTGGATTTTATTTATTTTATTTAATATTTGAATCATTGATTTATTAAAAGTCTCGATGTCTTTAGCAGGTATAACATAATTATTTTCAGCATCTTTTTTTGGGTTATTTTGAATAAATGAATTATACTTTTTGATTATTTCAATAATTTCTTTATGTTCGTTATAAAATTCAGGAGTTATTTTTTCTAAGATTTCAGAGAGTTTATTATCCATTTCTAATTAATTGCCAATTATTTTAAATAGTTAATTGAGAAAATGCGCGAGCCGGGATTCGAACCCGGGTCATTTGGTTGGAAGCCAAAGATTCTGCCTCTAAACTACCCACGCATTATATTAAACTGGATTTGTTATTTTTAAAATTAATTGTTTATTTATTTTAGTTAATCTTTTAAAAGTTGTTTGAATTTATTTTATTAGTGAGGAGATGCCGGAGCGGTCAAACGGGGCAGACTCAAGATCTGTTGGCTTTTGCCTACGGGGGTTCGAATCCTCCTCTCCTCATTAATCTATACATTTTTATAGTTTTAATTTTTTAGAATTTTAAGCTCCTGTAGCTCAATTTGGATAGAGCACTTCCCTCCTAAGGAAGAGGTTGTAGGTTCAAGTCCTACCTGGGGCGTTCTTATAAGAGATTTATATTCATAAATCAAAATCATTGATTCTAAGGTCATCTAGATCTATATAACCAACAATTTGATCGTTCATATAAACAAAATTATTTTTTTTATTCAGATAAGCTGTATTTTTTTCATTAATTTTAGGAGTATCAACAATATGTGCTGAACTGTTTCTCATACTAAAATGATATTTTGATCTATTATAATTACATAATAAAAGTTTTTTTAAGTTATCATTATAAACATATGAAATAGTATCTACATAACCACGATCGTTTATTATGTTTAAAGCAATACCTTGCTTTGTTTTTTTTATAGAATCAATTTTGTTTTGGTATAAATTTATGAAATAATCTTTTTTTGCGATATATTGAGAGAGATGCAAATTATTATTAATGTTCTCTATATTAGTATAAAACGTAAAATCATCTAAATGAGACACAGTACAAAAATTGGATTCTTTTATAGATTCTAAAATCTTATCCATATCCATATTTTATGAAAACTATATTTCTTTATATATATAATTATACTTTAAAATAAATATAATATATTAACTATTCTTGTGTAATTTGGAAGAATAAAAAGGATTTAAAGAATAAAAGCATTTAACTTTTGAGCTTTCTTCTTTTAGAATCATTTACCAAAATAAGGTCATAATTAATGCTATAGAAAAACCAATTATTCCGATAATTAATAATCCAATTCCAGAGATTTTTGAAATTGTTAAAAATTCTTTTTTTGTTGGTTTTTTTAATAATCTCCAAACTCTTCTATACTGTAAATATTTGCTTGATATTTTTTCTTTTATCATAAAAAAGTGTGTTTTTAATAGTATTTAAATTTACTCTTCAAAAAATTCAATTCCTAGTTCACCCTCTATATCTTTTCTCTTTCTTTCTTCAAGGCTTGTTTTTTCTCCACTAATTTGAGGTGAATGAACTCCTGTAATTATTACCATTACTTTTAAGTTTTCTTCCATGTCTTGAGATATTTTTGCTCCACTGATTATTTTTGCATCTGGGCTTAATTTTTCTCCAATTATACTTACAACTTCTTTGTATTCTTCTAAGGCTAAGTCATTTCCACCTATTACATTAATCAAAGCCCCTCTAGCATCTTTTATGTCTACATCTAATAAGGGATTATTTAGTGCTTTGTCTACTGCCTCAATGACTCTGTTGTTTGAATGAGATTCTCCTGTTCCAATCAACGAAACTCCACCATTACCCATAACAGTTTTTATATCTGAAAAGTCTAAGTTTACAAGTCCGCTACTTGTGATTAGTTCTGTTATTCCTTTTACTGCGTTGGTTAAGATTTCATCTGCGATTTTAAATGCTGTTGGCAAAGGTAAATTTGGAGCTAAGTCTAATAGTTTATCATTTGGTATTACAATTAATGTATCAACAATACTTTCCATTCTTTCAAGTCCTTCCATAGCATTTTCTATTCTCTTTGCTCCTTCAACAGTGAAAGGTAGTGTTACAACTCCAATAACTAGTGCTCCTTGTGCCTTTGCTACTTCTGCTACAATTGGTGCTGCTCCAGTTCCTGTTCCGCCACCTAAACCACAAGTTACAAAAACCATATCTGAATTTGCTAATTTCTTTTTTATTTCAGTTATTTGTTCTCTAGCTGCTTCTGCTCCTATTTTTGGATTACTTCCTGAGCCTAAACCTCGAGAAATTTCCCTTCCAATTAGTATTTTTGCATCTGCTTTAGCATATAATAAGTCTTGAGCATCAGTATTTATTACAATTACTTCTCCACCTTTTATTCCAATATCTTTCATTCGAGAAATAGTATTTCCTCCTCCACCTCCAACACCAACAACTTTAATTCTTGCAGAGTGTTTTTTTAAAATTTCTTCTAACTCTCTGTCAACTTCACTTGTAGAATTATAACTTGATAAAGGATCAAAATCATCAGATGCATTAATGCTTTCCATATATATTTGTTCTTGAAAATACTTTATAATATTTGTTATATTTTAGTATAATTGAATTTAAGAAAATTAATCTAAACTTAACTCTAAATTTAGAATCTCTTTTATTTTAGGAGCATAGATTTGTAAATAGGGTTTTAATTCCTTTTTTAATCCTTTAAAGATAATCTTTTTGTCTTTTATCTCATATTCCAATTTTTGTTTAAAGAAGAAGTCAAATAATGCATCTATTTTTTCATTTTCATTTTCAATTATTCTATTTATTTTATAATTATATATAATTTCTTTTCCAGCTAAAGGGTGATTAAAATCTATTAACGTTCTTCCACTTGAATTTGATAGTATTTTTACAATTTGTCCATCTAAATTTAATTGCATTCCTCTTTGAGGATTTATTTTTTGTTCTAGAAATAATTTTGTAGGAACCATCTTGATTAATTCTTTATCTCTTTTACCAAAAGCTTCTTCTGGTTTTAATTCTAGAGTATATTCTTTATTAGCTTCTTTTTCAACTAAATCTTTGTCAAATCCATCTGGTAACATTTTTTGTCCTACAGACAGGATAAATGGTTTTACCTCTTTAATATCTAATTCTGCTTTTTTAATGTCTTCTAAAATATTACTGTCAAATATTTCTTGTGAGTCTTTTATTCTCCCGGTGAACTCTATCTCAATAAAATCTTTTTCTTTGATTTTCATAATAAATTTATAAATAATAGGTTTAAAAGAGTTTTGTATTTATTGAACTATCTAAACGAAATATTTATAAATAAACTTTTTTTATTTAATATATCTAGTTCTTAAAAATTTAAGAGCTGGCTGGAGCAATATGGCATTAGGAATAGATGATGAATTTGGTTATTTAGATGATGAATTTAGCTTAGAAAGTGAAAGTAATGAACCCTTTATTAATATTAAAGGTTCTAAAGAAAAAAATAATTCGGCTTTAAAAGTTCCTGAAGAAATTAAGGAAGAAATAGAAGAGCCCCCTAAAGTTAGTTCTAATTTTGATTCAATTATTTTCATTGTTAAAGTTACATCAAATAAAGAAGAAAAAGCAATGGAAATGATTGTAGATAAGGTTGTTAAAAAAGAAATTAATATTTATGCAATCGCGAGACCTCATGGATTAAGAGGCTATATTTTAATTGAATCTCCTGATAGAGAAAATGCTGAGGAGGCTGTTTATAATTTACCTTATGTTAAAGGGATTTTACCAAAACAAGTTAATTATGAAGAGGTTAAACAAATGTTAGAACCTGTAGCAAGCGAAATTAAAATTGAAAAATCTGATATTGTTGAAATTATTGGTGAACCATTCAAAAATGAAAAAGCTAAAGTAGTTAGAGTGGATAAACAAAAAGGAGAGGCTGTTGTTTCTTTATTGGGTGCTGCTGTTCCAATACCTGTGACAGTTAAATTAGATAATTTAAGGGTAATTAGAAGGGAGGACTTAGATGAGGAATAGATTTTTAAATTAAGTTTAAGGCAAATTAATTATGGTGGATATAAAATTATTGGTTGAGGGTGGAAAAATGACTCCTACTCCGGCTATTGCTCAGCAATTAGGTCCTATGGGTATTAATATAGGTCAAGTAATCGAAGATGTTAATTCAAGAACAGGGGATTTTAAGGGGATTAATGTGCCTGTAATTTTAAAAGTAGATACAAAAACAAAGAATTATACTATTAATGTTTTAAGTCCACCTACAAGTGAATTATTAAAAAAAGAATTAGGAATTACAAAGGCAAGTGGAAATAGAATTCAAATACAAGTAGGAAATATTGCTATGGAAAGAGTTATCTTTGTCGCAAAGCAAAAACATGACAATATGCTTTCTAGAAGTTTATTATCTAGTATAAAAAGCGTTTTAGGAACTTGTCAGGCAATAGGTGTTTTAGTTGATAATAAAGAAGTTAAAGAAATTTTAAAAGATATTAATAATGGAAAATATGATGCTATGATTAAAGCTGAGAAAGTTGTGGTCGACGAGGAAAAAAAAGAAGAGTTAAAAAAGTTTTTCTCTAAAATTGAAAAATCGCAAGAAGCAGCAAAGCAAGCTTTA
>Ga0265293_10010105_pt1 | contig 13295 bp, 11 predicted proteins | sample Munlanlewell138R_FD_192505 | JGI IMG/M metagenome (GOLD analysis project Ga0265293, IMG submission 192505) | Leachate microbial communities from a municipal landfill in Southern Ontario, Canada - Leachate well 138R | ecosystem: Engineered > Solid waste > Landfill > Unclassified | place: Canada...
TTGCGAATCTGCTCACACCGTGCATGTGCTCATAAGTGGTGTTGCTATACATAATACTATATATAATCTTACGCAATACTGTTGCATACACAAGCCTGATATTGTGCTATATGCAGGCATTGCTGGTTCATTCAATAGTTCATACGTATATGCTGATGTTGTGTGTGTTACCGAAGATTGTTTTGCTGATATAGGAGTTGCAGAAAATGCAACATTTTTAAATCTTTTTGATTTAGGATTAGAATCTCCTAACGCATTTCCATTTACAGATGGATATATTCGCGTTTCGCCCACATATTGTCCCTCGCATATTCCACAAGTGAGAGGAATTACTGTTAACGAAATTACGAGCAGCGAAACACGTAAAAATATGTTACAACAAAAATATGCCCCTGCTATTGAAAGCATGGAAGGTGCCGCGGCTCATTTTGTATGTGCACATCAAAATATTCCGTGCATTCATCTTCGTTCAATATCAAATATTGTTGGCGATAGAAATAAAAATAATTGGCAAATTCCCCAAGCACTACAATCACTTCATGCTGAAATTAATGCAACTATTAAATCGCTTTGTATATGAATGTTATGCGTATCATCAAAATAACAACTTCAAGTATTATTGGTGCATTATTTATTGTGTCTGCAATTACAAAATTATTCCCAATTCAATTGTTTGAAGCAGCTTTGGTTGAAGCTCATTTTTCAAATTGGACATTGGCTCCATATTTTGCTCGAATAATTATATCATTTGAATTTTTACTTGGAGCACTTCTTATAGGAAATATATATTTTTCAAAACGCATTCTAAAACTAAGTGTCGTAACGCTTATAGCTTTTTCTGTACATCTGTGTATTGTAATTGCAAGCGAAGGAAATACGGGAAATTGTATGTGTTTTGGAAATGTTTTTGTAGTAAGTCCACTTGCTTCTCTTATTAAAAATATAATACTTATAGGGCTTTTGTTACTATTACATATATATCACGATGGTATTTCGACACCAAATTCCTATAAAATTTTACTTTTTCTTAGTGTTTTTAGCATTATAATCCCTTTAACTCAACCATTTCATAAAAAATTACATACTATTGATAGCGAAGTAATAGGAAAACATCTTGATTTACGCAGCATTAGCGATACCGTGCACTACACTAATCTTGCACATGGAAAACATATTGTTGCATTTATGAGTTTTACCTGTCCGCATTGTAAAATTGCCGCATTCAAATTACATGTGATGAAAAAAAAGAATCCAAATCTCCCCTTATTTATATTTTTTTACGGCAAAGAATCACAGATTGCAGATTTTCAATCCGAAACAAAAATACATACTATTCCCTTTACATTACTTTCGCAGATTGACTTTATATATCGTTCAGGATTAAAACTTCCTGCAATTTATTATGTTGAAAACGACATTGTTGTGAGGAAAGTTACCTACCTCACATTGCATCAAGATGAGGTGGAAGCATGGTTGCAAGAATAGATGTCTGCGTTTTTACATATCCATTTAATATGCTGCATCGTCATATTCCAAACTCATTTCAATAGCCCGCACCGACCTTGCGTACAGCTCAACAAAAGGAATTGTACCATACGTATGTGTAAGATTTTTTAAAATCGCTTTATATATATCTATATTTTCTTTTTCGCGAAGCAAAACAGGCATATAACGAATAGTATCAAAACTCATAAAACTTGCAGTTGTTGCAATAGGAGAATGCATATTTTCAGCAATAAATGTTTTCAAAAACGCAAGATGATTACTATATAATTGGTCTAATTTAGAAATATACACAATTCGCAAAGAATCATGATTGTTTGTGTATTCACGTTCTTGTTTAAACACACGCACCGTTGAATCAAACGATTCTTTGTTTGTATTGTGCCATGCATATAAATCTTGGAGTAGCACACTTTCGGGAGAATTATAAATTACTGCTTGCTGCATGTGTGCAGTATCGGTAATATGTACTTGAATTTCACACACGCTGTCGGCAAATAGCTGTAATACAGAGGTTAATGAAGTGGAAGGGGAAATTCTCACAAAATCTGAATACTGATTTGTTTTCACAAATTCAAAATTTCCTTGCATATCAGTTATAGTACTATCAATCTGTCCGCGTACAGAAATATATATAGGTTTATAGGCATAATTTTCAATTGTACCCGAAATTTTCCATTCGTTTTTTGCTTGATTACATGAAATACATACAATTATTGAAAAAAGACTAAGCAGTAAAGCTCTGTTACTAAGCGATTTAAAAAATATTTTCATATTTTCACATTTTTACATCAATTAAAATTGAAATATACAAAAAATTTGTATTTTTGCAACGGAGAAATGGCAGAGCGGTCGAATGCGGCGGTCTTGAAAACCGTTGTGCTGCGAGGCACCGGGGGTTCGAATCCCTCTTTCTCCGCACAAAAAAAGCGTAACAATTTAACTTTAAATTAGTTACGCTTTTTTATTTTTACATATCACAACCGTTCGCGGTATTTTTCAAATATTTGCTTTACTCAAAAAATCTTGATTTATTATTTTTTCTGTAATAATAATGTGTCTATTTTTTGTATATATTCCTCTTTACTTAAAACTCCAAGAGAGCCTTCTGGATTGCTGTTTAATGGACTAAACACTACAAGTGGAATATTTCGTATTTGAAAAACCTGTGATAATTCTCGTTCTTGATCGATATTAACTTTATAAAAAATCACATCATCTTTATATGTTGCTGCTAATTCCGTTAATATTGGCTCTATCATTTTACATGGACGACACCAATCAGCATAAAAATCAATTACACAGGGTTTGGTGCCTTTATACACCCATGTTTCGGGGTGTTGGGTGTAATCATATATTAATTCTTTAAATTCGGCAGTAGTAATTTGAATTATTTTACCGCTTTCACCCACTTCATCTAATTTTGTGTTTTCTTCAAAATCAGCTTTCAAAACCGAAGAAAGTTCATCAGTAACTTCATTAGTAGATGAATCTTGTGCTTGGATGGTTTCGCTTGTATTACAAGCAAAAAAAACTGCAATAAAAGCACTTATAGCAAAAATTGTTTTTTTCATACATTAAAATTATTAAGTTTTTACATGCGTTTATATTTTAAATTGATACATGAAAAATTGCATAATCAACTGTTTGTATAAACATATGCAATAATACATTTATTATTTGAAATTAAACACAAGAAAAATCATAGTTTCCAAAAATGATTTTTATACATTATTTTCAAAAAATATGAAATGCCATGATAATATAAACATGTATATGTCCGTACTATTTCAAATAAAAATACTTATTTTGCAATAAATAATTATATAGCGGTTTTATATGTATTATTTGAATTTATTGTAGTAATTCTTGGCAGAACTATTTAGTATATTTTTATCATTACCTATTATGGTTATACAAGCTCTCAATATTATAAAGTCATACGGAGATTTATCGGTGCTTAATTCAATTTCAATTTCAATTAAAAAAGCCGAAATCGTTTCAATTGTGGGACAAAGCGGCGCTGGAAAAACAACGGCACTCCAAATAATGGGAACATTACTAAAAGCTGATAGTGGAACTATTGAAATTCTTAATACAAATATTGCAAATCTTACCGAAAAACAACTTTCGCGTTTTCGTAATAATAATATTGGATTTGTATTTCAATTTCATCATTTATTAGCGGAATTTACGGCACTCGAAAATGTGTGTATTCCAGCTTTTTTACAAAATGTTTCTAAGCGTAAAGCCGAAACACGAGCAAAAGAACTTCTTGATTTTTTGAATCTCTCGCATCGCATGCACCATAAACCATCAGAACTTTCTGGTGGCGAACAACAAAGAGTTGCGGTGGCACGTGCTTTAATGAATAATCCAGCAATTATTTTTGCCGACGAACCTTCAGGAAATCTTGACTCAAAAAACAAAACAGAACTGCATGAATTGTTTTTTTCGCTTCGAAAAGAATTTAATCAAACCTTTGTGATTGTAACTCACGATACAAGTCTTGCTGAGCTTTCTGATAGAGTTATTAGCATGCAAGACGGATATATAATTTCTGATTAATTGAACTAATAATTGTATATTTACACACCTATTTTTTATGTATAAAGATTTAATTTTGCGACTTTCAAAAATATAACAAAAATTATATGGAAAAATCCAAACAAAAAAAACGAATTGAAAAATTACGCGATAAATATCGCCTTATTATATATAATGATGAATCATTTGAGGAGGTTTTTTCATACAAATTAAATCGTTTAAATGTTGTTTTTCTTGTTGGATTAAGTTCTATTATTCTTATTTCATTTGTATATATTCTTATTGCACATACTACATTAAAAGAATATGTAATACCCGATTATCCAAAACTTGAAGAGCGTCAAAAAATTATTGAAACAGCTATTCGTACTGATTCATTAGAAAATCAACTTCGCATACATAAACAATATTTGTCGGTGCTTAAAACTATTTTAAATGATGGAGATGCTCCTCAATATATTTTGGAACCAAACGCATATGAAACTGACGCAAAAGATATTACTTTTCAACGTTCGGTGTTTGATTCTTTATTGCGATTAGAAGTTGCAGAATATGAGTCTATTAATCTTGAATATGAGCAAAAATCAATTAATAAAACACAATTATCAAATCTTAATTTTACAACACCAATTAGTGGTATTATTTCAGAAGATTTTTCGATAAAAAAGCACCATTTTGCAATTGATATTGTTTCTACAAAAGACCAAGTTGTACGAAGCGTGCTTGCCGGAACGGTTATTATAAGCACATGGACATTAGAAACAGGGTTTGTAATTGGAGTGCAACATTCAAATGATTTTGTGTCATTTTATAAACATAATTCAAAACTATTAAAACATGTAGGCGAGGAGGTTAAAACTGGCGAAGGTATTGCAGTAATTGGTAATACTGGTGAATATACTACTGGTCCTCATTTGCATTTTGAATTATGGCACGAAGGAAAACCTGTGGATCCAAAACATTTTATTGTTTTTTAATTTTATGTAAAAATGACAAAAAAAATCGCAATTTTAGGTTCTACTGGTTCTATTGGTACGCAAACATTTGATGTAATTACAAAAAATCCAGACCTTTTTTCTGTTGAAGTTCTTACTGCACATTCAAATGTAGATTTATTAATACAACAGGCTATAGCGTGTAATCCAAATACGGTTATTGTAAGCGATAAAAATAACTATAAATATGTATTTGAGCAGCTTGATAAATATGATATAAAAGTATTTGCTGGCGAAGAATCGTTAATAGATGTGGTTTCAATGGATTCTATTGATATGGTTGTTGGCGCTTTGGTTGGTTACGCTGGTTTGCTTCCTATTTTAAATGCAATTAAACATGGAAAAACAATTGCTCTTGCAAATAAAGAAGTGCTTGTGGTTGCAGGACAGTTAGTTAACGCTTTGTGCAAAAAACATGAAGCCTCAATTATTCCTATTGATTCTGAACATTCTGCTATTTTTCAATGTTTGGTTGGAGAAATGCATGTTGGAAATATTCCCGAAAAACTTATTCTTACTGCTTCAGGAGGACCGTTTCGAGGATATACCCAAAAGCAACTTTCAACTATTCGTGTGCAAGAAGCATTAAAACATCCTAATTGGGAAATGGGTTCAAAAGTAACAATTGACTCAGCAACGCTTATGAATAAAGGTTTAGAAATGATTGAAGCAAAATGGCTTTTTGGAATAGAACCTGATAATATTGAAATTATAATTCATCCGCAATCAATTATTCATTCGGCAGTGCAGTTTATTGATGGCTCTATAAAAGCACAAATGGGCTTACCCGATATGAAATTGCCTATTCAATATGCACTATCATACCCTACACGTATTGCTTCTGATTTTCCGCGTTTTAATTTTTTAGATTATCCAGAACTTACTTTTGAAAAACCTGATGTTTCTAATTTTAAAAATCTATCACTTGCATTTCATGCGATAGAAAAAGATGGAAACATGCCATGTATTATGAATGCCGCAAATGAAGTAGCAGTTGAGGCTTTTTTACACGAAACTATTTCGTTTCAAGATATTCCAATGCTTATTGAAAAAACAATGCAATCTGTTACTCATATTTTAGAACCTACTATTGATGAATATATTGAGACTCACAAAGAAGCTACAATATTTGCTCAATCTTTAATGTAATTATTATGCAACAAACTCTTCAACTTATTCTTAGCCTTTCACTACTTGTTCTTATTCATGAACTTGGACATTTTACATTTGCAAAATTATTTAAAGCGAGGGTAGAAAAATTTTATTTGTTTTTTAATCCATGGTTTTCTCTTTTTAAATTTAAAAAAGGCGATACAACATACGGTATTGGCTGGTTGCCGTTTGGAGGATATTGTAAAATTTCAGGCATGGTTGACGAGTCTATGGATACCGACCAACTTAAAAAAACACCGCAACCATGGGAATATCGCTCTAAAACAATTGGACAAAGATTGTTGATTATTTCGGGAGGGGTGATTTTTAATTTTGTTTTAGCATTTATTATTTATTCTGGCATTTTATATACATGGGGAGAAAAATATTTGCCTATTGAAAATGCTCATTATGGTATTTATTGCGACTCATTGGCTTTGAGTGCGGGATTTATGCACGGCGATAAAATTATTATGGTAGAAGACCAAGTTCCCAGCCGATTAGCTGATGTGGTGTCGGCAATTGTAATTGATGACGCACAAAATATTCGTGTAGAACGACAGGGAAAAATAGTTGATTTGGTTTTGCCAAAATCCTTAAAACAGAATATTATTGCGAATCAAAATGCGTATTTTATTACTGATTTTATTCCTTTTATTGTTGATTCATTAATTCCAAATATGCCTGCTGCACAATCAGGATTACGAAAAAATGATCATATAATAGCTGTTGATAGCGTTTCTACACCAGCATTTTTCGATTTTTCAATTACAGCTAAATCATTACAAAATGCTCAAACTACCATTACTGTTATACGAAACGGATTTGAAGAAATTATTCCTATCACTTTTACTGCCGAAGGAACAATTGGCGTGTATCCAAAAGGAATTGACAAATTATATGAATTTAAACAGCTTGAATATACTCTATTACAATCTATACCTGCAGGCATTAAAATGGGAGTTTCAAATCTTACATTTTATATGAAACAGTTAAAATTGGTATTCACTAAAGAAGGAGCACAGCAAATAGGCAGTTTTGGCACCATGCGAACCATGTTTTCATCTGAATGGAATTGGCAATGGTTTTGGCTTATGACTGCATTATTTTCGGTTATCCTGGGTTTTATGAATATTCTTCCTATTCCGGCACTTGATGGGGGACACCTTATGTTTTTATTGTACGAATTATTTACAGGAAAAAAACCTTCTGATACATTTTTAGAACGTGCTCAAAGAATTGGTATTACTATAGTTCTTGGTCTGTTTCTGTATGCTATAATGCTTGATATAGGCAGGTTATTTTAATTGATTTTATTGTATGAATTGGGTTGTTTTAATAATTGCAGGATTATTTGAAGTTGCGTTTGCTTTTTGTTTAGGAAAAGCGAAAGAAACAATAGGTAACGAAATGTATATGTGGTACATGGGTTTTGCTATTACTCTTATAATAAGCATGTTACTTTTAATAAAAGCAACGCAAACACTCCCAATTGGAACTGCATATGTGGTATGGACAGGAATTGGTGCTGTTGGAACTGCATTAATAGGAATTATTATATTTAAAGAACCAACAACATTTTTACGACTGTTTTTTATTACGAGTTTATTACTATCAATTATTGGTTTAAAATTGGTTTCGTAGCTTGATTTGACTCCTTGCTGTAATAAAAATCACTCAAACACCTGTATAAGAATAACTCCTATAACAATTAATGTGAAAATTAATTCTTGCCAAAACCGTGAACGTATATTTTCTAAATAATTACCAATAATAAATGCAAGAGGTATAATTAAGAAAAATACTATTTCTTTTCCAGCGGCAGGAACAAGAAAAAATATTCCTGTAGTTACAAGCATAAAAATAAAAAACAGACTATAATATTTTTTAGTTGCAACTTTTTTTATACTTCCAGAAAATGTATGAAACAAAGCAAAAATGAATATAAGAGCAAGAAATCCAAAAAATATAAAATGCTCATAATGAAACGAAAATGACTTTTGCCATATAAATGTGTTTTTTATAAATAATTCAAAAAAATCATAGAGCTGATCTTGTAAAAAATAAATTGAACTTACTATAATAAAAGGTGTAAGTATTCCAATAGTGAGCGAAATCCATTGTCTCCAATTAAATGGCACAAGTACAAATAAAGCAATATATAAAAAGACAGCATAAAAAATCATATTTGCATAAAACATACTTGCAAGAGCAAGCATAAATCCTGCTTCAAATACGGGCTGTAAACTTTGCTCGTTTTTATACATTTTAAAAATTGAAATTATACTTATTAACAAAAAAGTAAGAGCTGCATGTAATGGACTACACTGTTGAAATACATTAGAACTTGCTGAAAGTGAAAAATAAAGAAGCATAGGAACAGCGGTTGCGGTATCTATTATGCGAAATAAAATTTGCATGCGTGATAGCAAAAAAGCATTCATAAGCATAAAAAGTAAAATTACGCCATACCATATATATTTTGAATACATATGAAGTTGCGTAATCCATGCGTACAAAGGCATAGGATTCGTATCATAATACATTGGTATTTCGATAGGATGTAGTATGTGCGAAATAAAAAGAACAATAAATAATACCGGATATATAAATATAATATACGGAGAATTTTTATGAATTAATGAAAATAACATGGCTATAAATCAAATCCTATATCAGTTCTATAATACATATCTTTATATGAGATATGGCGAATACTTTCGTATGAATTTTGTAATGCTTCTTCCTTAGTTGTGCCATACGAACTAACAGCTAATACTCGTCCACCTGCTGTTTTTACTGCATTATCTTGTAATTTTGTACCTGCATGAAAAACAATGCTTTGTGTAACATTTGACAAGCCTTGTATTGTTTTTCCGTTTTCGTATGTATCGGGATATCCTCCTGAAACTAACATAACAGTAGCCACTGTTTGGGGTGATACAGATACGGTGTAATCTGCAAGTTGCTGTTTAGATGCCGCCACACAAAGTTCTAATAAATCTGATTGTATGCGCGGTAACACTACTTCGCTTTCGGGATCGCCCATGCGAACATTATATTCAATTACTTTTGCAACGCCATTTTGCACCATTAATCCAAAAAATATAAATCCTACATACGGAATAGAATCTTTTTGCAAACCTTGTATTGTTGGTTTTATTATTTGTGTTTCTATAGTTTCTATAAGTACTGTATTGGCAAATGGCACAGGAGATATTGCTCCCATTCCACCAGTATTAAGCCCTGTGTCGCCTTCACCTATTCGTTTATAATCTTTAGCTTCAGGTAAAATTACATAGCTTTTTCCGTCAGTTAATACAAAAATTGACATTTCTATGCCGTGCAAACATTCTTCTATAACTACTTGTTTACTTGCATCGCCAAATTTACCCGAAAGCATTTCCGTAAGCTCTGTTTTTGCTTCGGCAAGGTCTTCTAAAATCAACACGCCTTTTCCAGCTGCAAGTCCATCTGCTTTAAGAACATAGGGAGGTTTTTGTGTTTCAAGAAATTCATACGCTTCTTGTATATTTTTGGAAGTTGCGGTAAAATACGCTGCGGTAGGAATATTATGACGAATCATAAATTCTTTTGCAAATTTTTTACTTCCCTCTAAAGTGGCAGCATGTTTTTGTGGTCCAATAACAGCAACATGCGAAATTTCTGAATCATTACAAAAAAAGTCGTGAATACCTGCAACCAAAGGAACTTCGGGACCAACAACTACCATATCTATTGCGTGCTCTAACACTATGTTTTTTATGCCAGCAAAATCGTTTACAGCAACAGGTATATTAGTACCTATTTCAGCTGTTCCTGCATTACCGGGAGCAATGTATAATTTTTTTAGCAAAGGACTTTGTGCAAATTTCCATGCAAATGCATGTTCTCTTCCGCCTGAACCTATTAGTAAAATATTCATGATATAATTAAAATAAATTTGCTATGCGAAGGTACATATTTTCTGCATTAATAGCTTAGCATCAAGATGTTTTTTTATATGAATACCAAATAAAAATGGTTTAGACTTTAAAAAATCTATTATGCAAAACCGCACATTTTTACAAGAAAATAAGAAATACACCAATAGTATAATTTAACTTTCTAAACTCTTTTGTATGTTTGCATACAATTTTTTACTATGAAACAATTTGTACAATTCTTTTATATTCCAACTATTATTGTTTTTTTATTTGTGTTTGGACTCATGAATTGTGCACGTGAATCTCGTCCTACTGGTGGACCAATTGACACTCTTGCTCCTGTAGTAATTCGCGAAAAACCTCATAATAATGCAACACTTGTTCGTCCCTCGAAAATAAAGATTGTGTTTGATGAAAAAATTCAATTAAATTCTGGTAAGGAAACGTGCTTAATTTCGCCTTTTTTTGAAACACCTCCTAATATTACTGCACGTAAAAAAAAGCTTATTATACATCTTAAAAAACATCCATTAGAAGATAATACCACATACACATTTAATTTTTCAAATGCTATTAAAGATGTGCACGAAGGAACTGCTATAGAACAATATGTATATGCGTTTTCTACAGGACAAAGCATAGATTCTCTTAAAATACAAGGCTCTGTTCGTGTTGCAGAAACCAATGAAATTCCTGGAAATTGCCATGTGCTTTTATATGCATATAATGAAACATTTTCGGATTCTTCGATATATGTTTCTATGCCAACATATACCACAAAAGTAAGTGAACAAGGTACATTTATGTTTTCTAATATTCAACAAGGAACGTATGCTATATATGCAATAGTTGATAAAAATAAGGATTTTCGATACTCTCCACAAGCACAAGAATTAATAGCTTTTCTTGACACTTTGATTGTGCCCGAAGCACGGATATTATCGGATACTGTTCGTGTTCCTATTTCTAAGAAAAATGCTGTTTTACACACGAAACAGGCTGATAGCCTTGCACATCATATACATACAGATTCTCTTTTGGACACAACATTGTTATCTGAAAAAGATACTTTTTATATACAAACTCGCACCCATTTTTTTCCTGATAATATACAATTAAATTTATTTACTAATCAACCACATACACAATCAATTCGTTCTCGTTCTCGTGTTTCTCCTTATTTATACACGCTTGCATTTTCGCTTCCAATTACTGAAAATTCTTTCCGCATATCTTCAAATCATTTTGCGTCAAATGCATATTCTTTTGAGGTGTTGCCTTCGCAAGATAGTGTGCTTATTTGGTTACACGACACCACGCTTATATATGCAGATAGTGCTCAATTAATTCTTTCTCATGCTCAAAAAAACAATACATATACCGACACCGTTTTTTTGATGAAAAGCAAAGATATGCCTGCACGTTTAGAATTTTCTGATGCTCCTAAATCAACACATACGGTATTTCCTTATGATACCATTACTGTTCATGCTTCTCGTCCACTTAAAACCATGCATACTCATGCACGCCTGTTTATGGTTAAAGACACAATAGCATTGCAAGATTCGTATGGTAATTATATTGACACTGCACATATACACAACGAACATATTCGTCAGCAAGCCCCTATTACAAAGCCGTTTATACCAAAATATTATTATGAATCGCAACAAATTATTAATCAAAATATAGGAAATGGACGTTTTGCCTTATATTTCAGCAAACCGTTTGATATACATCAAATTTCAATACGTCTTGCTGAATATCCTGATTTGCAAAATTGGTATATTGCTGAGGTTGATTCTACAACAAATTCTTTATTATGTTGGATTACTGATACGCGAGCAGCAAGGCTTAAAAATCCTATTATGACAGTTACGTATAAAGATAAAGAGATTGAAAAAGAACAAATTATTTCGTTTTCTACCATATTTTCACAAACAGAACGATACCGAAATCACCGTCCACCACGACCTATACCGTTTATTCACGACTACCAAAAACAAGCATTATTTATACATAATGTAATAGAAATTATATGGAATAACCCAATACAAGAATTTTCTGATAGTTTATTTGTATTGTATGATGCGACTGATAGTCTTAAAAAGAATTGCATTACAAACATTCAGTTATCGCCTCACTCTAAACGCACACTTTACATATATCATAGTGCAGATATTGCTAAAAATTATGTACTTACACTCCAAAAAAATGCAATACGTGATATATATGCACATGAAAACAAAGAATTTTCGACAACAATAGCAACACAAAAACTTGTGAATGTATCACATTACACACCCGTTCCTTGCGAATATAATTTACATGAAAATAATAGAACATATTCTGTAACAGCCAATTGGGAGCCGCAAACAAACTATCAACTTATATTTCCACATGCCGCTGCCGAAGATATATATGGAGCAGTTTCTGATTCACTTTGCATACAGATTAACTGTCCAAAATTAAATACATACGGTTCCTTAATTATTGAAATTGACAGTATTAACACGCAAGAACATTATCTATTTGAATTGCGAAAAAAAGGAGCTTCGGAATCTGAAGTTGTAACGCAAGTATATCAAAATACGGGTTCAATTACATTTACGCATTTAACAGCCGATGAATATACCCTTTCATGTGTGTTAGATACAAACAAAAATGGATTATGGGACACTGGTTCTCTTGAACAAAAACAACAAGCCGAAATTCGTATATTTTTCCCTGATAAAATTCAAATAAAAGCAAACTGGGAAAATAGAATTTCGTGGAATATTCAAAAACAACTACAACAATAAATATTGTTTTTTACATACACATGTATGAGCAGTTTATTTTATTTTAATCCTACAAGCGAATTAGAAATCGCGAATGAATATCCATATTATACAGCCTCAAAACATATTGAATTATTTAAAAAATCACTGTCAATTGTTCCAATATATATAGCACATGCAGACGATTACATTCTTATTGATGGTGAATATCCAACAACATTTATTACACAATTACGTGCCTATGGGTGGCACATTCCACATATTATTACACAAAAAAACATTGCTCGTCTTAAAGGGCTCACATTCAGTTCTTTTGAGCCATGGGGTTGGAGTCCGTCTGTGATAAAGAACATAGAAAACCTACAAATGAGCAATGATTTTCGCATTTCTCA
>Ga0265293_10010106_pt1 | contig 13295 bp, 18 predicted proteins | sample Munlanlewell138R_FD_192505 | JGI IMG/M metagenome (GOLD analysis project Ga0265293, IMG submission 192505) | Leachate microbial communities from a municipal landfill in Southern Ontario, Canada - Leachate well 138R | ecosystem: Engineered > Solid waste > Landfill > Unclassified | place: Canada...
AACCCCTTACTCCCTTTCGGTACTTTAATATCCATTATTACTCCCCCACCCTTTTTCCCTGTTCCCAAGAAATTTAATGGAACCTTACTGTCAAGGCTGGTGGATACAAAACCCTTATCCTCGATTACCTTACCGGCCAACTGGTTTATATCGGTTATCTTATTCTTCTTCATAAATTTATCGATGAACTTTTGGTCCATTCCTCTAAATACCACAACGTCATCCGGAACACTGCCTTTACCTACGGCTGACTTAAGTTGTTCCACAATATCCTTCCTACAAGCATAATCATCGGGAATCGGGATACCTTTTCTCATTTGGTCATTTACACTGGTATAAAATACCCCTCCATACTGGCTTAATGACTCCTTCTCTGCATCTGTTAATTGAACCTTGTTGAAAATCTCTTTTTGCCCATATTCATGCGACTCTGGGTCCTCTGGTTTAAACCTTCTATAATCCCTCTCCTCCACCGGTTGTTCTACGGGAGGTTGCTCTGAAGGGGGCTGTTCGGCCTTCACTAAATCTCTTTCATAGAAGTAAGATTTTCCGGGAGGGGCCATCTTTCCCTCTGGCATCAAAAATGGAACAACCCTACATCTGCAATTTATCCATTCCTTTATATTTGCACTACCTTTTGACCTATCCCCTGGATAATATAAACCATTACTAAAGGGTTCTCCCAATTTAACTATCTGGCCGTGCATTTTTACATGATTAGCGGTTTCATCCCTGACTCTCTCATCCTCAGCCGTCCACCACATATGGTAACCTAATTTAAGTTCTTGCTCCGTTAAATACGCCCCTTCATTTTGAAAACTTTGTATCTCTGTTCTGGCCACCCTCTTCAGTTCATAATCTTTCATAGAATCAAATTTGCTTTCCAGCTCAGTTGCAGCATCGTCTATCCCTAGGCCTTCCCGATAACTCTTTGATAAGTTATCCATTACATCCCCAACCATCCTAGCCAAGGTTCTTTCAGAAGCTTCAAAAGAATGCTGTCGAATAAGCTTTTCTGTCTGCTTAGAAAAATCTGAAAAACTAATACTGGTACCCTTCTTTTGCAATTCACTAACTACCCGGTTTCTACCATGTTGAGCTGAATCCACAGCGGAATCAGATAGAGACTCCTGGAAGTCCTCTTCAACTCCCCAGATATCCCTAACCACCTTATCCCTGGTAACATCATCAGCGGGAACAACGGTAGACTTTAAAAGAGATGTAACCGTTTTCTCAAAGGCTTCAGAGAATAATTTATTTAACTGGTTACTGAGTCTGCTTTCTGCCTGAACCTGCCAAGCGGGTAGCTGTTTTAAAGCTACCAATAACATCAAGCAGCTCTTTATACTCAGGGCTATCTCCACTGATACCATTCTTTACTACAACCCCCAATATATCGTCATACAAGCTCTTTAATACCTTTTCAACATCGCTTCCTAAATCAATATCTAAATCAATCGGATTACCGCTGACATAATGGGCATTCATAGCCGGATGGTTTGACTCCTCTAACCCAAACCGGTCCTTAAAGTGACGAATAATCTGATTAGGGGTTATTGCCCCTTTCTCAAATATTTTTGACATCATATCAACATCGTGTTTTTCATCTGAGGTATCTATTTCAGCTAATTTAAACATCCAACCATCAGCCTCAAAGGAATTCCAGACTATATAAAGATTTATTAAGTTTTCCAATACCTCCTGCCTGGGCTGGATTACTGACATCTTGTATATCTCTGTTGATTCCTGAGCTGTTGAACCCCCTAATGACCCCGTTTCAGCAATACCACAGCGGTAAGGAGGAACCCCATGCGCCGCTAATATCTCATCCCTGTTGTCCTGCCTATATAGCCTGAAACTGGCCTCTTTAATTTCAACGGATAGAGGTTTAAATTCTATCTTTACCTCTCCCTCTCCTCCTGAACTTGGAACGGATAGCACCATAACGGAATGGGGATTCTTGGCCAACTCCTTAAAATGCTCCTCTATTGACTCTTCCATGGGAGTTTTTCCGGTTTCCGGGTCCTCTTCTCCTGGGTCAAAGTTACCGGATACAAACACAGCATAAGCGGGAACTCCAAAGTTATCAAAGAATGCAATATTATAATCCCTTCGGGAGATATCCCCATAAATTGCCCCCATAGCCGGGATTATATCGGGTAAACCGTAATAGTCGCTTCGAGGCGTATAGTTTATTATCCAGATAATCTCCGTAGCCCGTCTTTCCCCTGTCAGACTATTCATCTCATATTCTATCCCCGTATTGCAATCAACGTCTTTTCCATATTCAGCTAGTTTAAACCACCTTTTCTTATTTCCCCTAATTTGGCAAAACTTATTTCCCGAACCATGAATTCGTAAGGTATGAGCGGGAATATGAACAAGATTTGAAACCTTCCCATCCGGTTTATAGTCTTCCCGGATTAACTCCAATGCCCCATACCCTATTGATTCATAGTCTAACATAGCTCTATCCAAAACGGAAGATAAAGGAGGATTTAAGTCTGAGAAGAATTCATCTAATTCCTTTCTCTTTTTTTCATCTGGATTATCCGTTAAAGCCTCTAAATACCATCCTAAACCAGCGGTATCCCTGGCCTTGGTTTTACAAGCCCTGTAGTGATAGGTATTAAGCTCCAATAAATTCGCCAAAGCTTCCGGATTATAGAGAGGCTGTTTTAACCCCTGGCCTGAATACGATTCAGAGAAAGTATCTGGAATCTGCTTCGACTCATCCCCCTTTCCCTTTATCGAATATTGCTCTAATATATCCCCTCTTACTGTATGCCCTGTTTTAAGCACATAACAAAAAGGCTTTCTGTTCACTGGTTATCTCCTCCCTAAACTCTTCGCCCGAACTTTTGCGGGCGGAGTTCTTCCGAACAATTTACTACTTAAATTTACAATTGCAACTGCTTCTGCTCTATCAGGCGACCTTCCCAATCTCTGCTTTATTTTATCTTTTGGTTCTAACTGTATCTGCCCTTTACTATTAATCGTATACACCGGAGTGGATAACTCCAACATCAATTCCTCATCTGGGGGTAATGCTAATGGAAGAGAATTAACCAAAGGGTCGGGGTCTAAAGCTTCCCTCAAGGCCCAATACATTTGGGCCCTCAAATTGAAAAAGGACTCTTTAGCCTTATCAACCTGTTTTGGAGTTAATCCTTTAGCATGTTCAGCAACATTAACTCGTAAGGTATTATGACCCAACTCCTTTAACCTTCCCTCTACCCCGGTTCCTATCCCTATGACATCAACTTTAGTTACAATGGGTTTCTCTTCCTTTATTATATTAACAGCAACCCCAGCCGTCTCCATTACCCCAAGACCATAATGGGATAGGAGAGGTTTAATCTTTCTGCCGGCTTTTATTGCAATAACGGTTTCATCATTTCCAAACTCTGCAGGGTCAATTCCCAGCTCAACATCCTCCCCATACTCAACCTCATGCCACCGTTCCATAGCGGCTTCAATCCATGAAAGGGGAATAACGGTGTCGTCTCCTCCCTCTGGAAAGTTACCGGTAACACGGGCCACATAAGCCACAGACTGTGGACCCCAACGTTTATACTTATCTGCTACCCAGTCTGGAGTTACCATCATGGGATAAGGTAACTCTTTTCCCTCTACCTTATCTTGCCATTTTCCCGTAGCAATATCCTCTTCGGTTATGCCTAATTCTGTAAAGTTGGGGGTATCAAAAGCACTAACAGCTATTTTTTGCCAACCCGGTTCCTTAAAGGAACGATGAAAGGTACCCCCTATCTTTGTGGGGTTTCCCATTATCAATAAATGGGCATCCTGAGAAGCCATAGCTCCCTCAAGGGCCTCAAATATGGGCTCACTAACCCCCGCCCCTTCATCCACAACAATAAGAATATGTTTTGCATGGAAACCCTGAAACTTATTAGGGTCATTGGTCGATAATCCAGCTGCATACCACTGGTCTCGGACAATGTGGAGTTCTGGGCTAGCCGGTAATAGGTCCCCTCCTAATGGGATAGTTGACCGGCCATATGAAGCCCTAACTTCCTTCCATATCAGCTTTTCAACCTGTCTCCAAGTTGGTGCAGTACTTATAACAATGCTATCCTTATAGCTATATAAAAAGGTAACGATTAAATTACCTGCAATAAACGATTTCCCAAAACTGTGGCATCCCCTGACGGTTGTTCTGGGGTAATTCCAAGCTGCTCTTACAATTTGCCTTTGTTTTTCCCATAAGGGAGCATTTAAAACATCTTCCATAAACCATAGAGGTTCCCCCTGCATCCTTCCCACAATTTGTCGGGTTTTCTCCTCCACATAGGCTGTGGTATCTGGTTTCAAGTTAATCACCCAAGCTCATAATTAAATCCACTAATGTAGTTCGGATTACGTCTGAATCTTTCTCCGGAGTATTTACCTTCAGGATATCCATCTTTGCTTTTAAAGCTTGTCGCATCTCAGAACTAGAGGTACTGTGTAAATCCACTAGGGTCCTTGGGATAGTAACCTTACTCTTTTTCCCTTTAGCTAGTTTCATGAGCTGCTTTATTTTATCCCCGGTCTTTTTATGGATATTGAAGTTAATTTCCGCCACCTCATCCAACTTTTTTATATCCTCTAACCGCTTTTTAGCAGTATCATCCATAAAATTCCTGGATTGTCTGAGCTGGTCGTCTGCCTCTGAACCGGGCTCTGGAGGGGTATAATCGGGGCTTTCACTATACCGGGAAAGGGTTTCAGCATCTACGTTGAAATGGTTCTTTAAATGCCTCCAAACCGACTTAGGCCCAATCACAAACCCATAGTCATCAGCCAGTCTCTGAGTTATTGCCCGAATACTTAACCCTTCCACAGCTGACCATTTTTCAACATCGGCCCTATATTTACTGTTGCAAATAGTACATCTCTCAGAATAACCAACTTTCATTTTCCCTTTTACACCTCCTTTGACTACAAAAAAATAACCTCACCGGTTATAGGCAAATCGCAAAAAAAGTTGAAGTACATAGTAATTATAAGAGAATTTTTTCCTTTTGTAAATGGTCTTTTAAAAATAAATTTTTAAACCACAAAATAAAAGCGGCCCGAAGACCGCCTGTGTGGTTGAGGTTATGCTCCTCTTTTTAGGTTTTTTCTGAGTTCCTTTAGTTCTTCGGATTCAGCTTGCCAGGCCCAAATCCTGGTCTCCTTTCTGGCCTTCATCCGGCGAAGCTTCCTGCGAAGAGTCTTTTCCGAATAACCCAACTCCTGGGATAAATCTCTGACGGTTACCAAACCCCCTTTAGGCTCCGGTTTCTGCTCCTGCTCCTGTTCCCTTTCCTGTTCGGCTAGCCATCCATTAATTACGGTGAGATTAATAGGCTTGGTGTTCCCCGTTTTGGTAACGAATTTGTAGCCTGAAGTTAAAGTAACCATTTTAACGGTCTTTTCCTTCCCGTCCTGTAAAACGGTAGCCTGTTCCACTGAGATACCCACCAATGTAGCTTCTTTCCCTGTCCTTGTTACTAATACCTTTGTCATTTCCGATTACCTCCTAAAGTAAAAATTTATTATATATACATTATAAGAGATAATCTTGAGATTGTAAATGGTCAATCTCAAAGTTTTTTGAATTTTTTTCATAAACCTTGAGGTATCCCCCTTTAATCAGCTCCTTAAGGAAGGACTTAAGACAGGTACGTAGCCCATTTCTCCTCTTCCGGTAATAGGTGAAAGCCTTTGGAGGTAATTCCACAGGGGTTCCTTTATGAACGGCACCTGTTATGGTAAATACTGCAAACCAGTTACTCCCCCGTTCCCCGGTATTTACCATGAAGTCAACCCGTACCTTATCTTCCTCCTTTGCCTTCCAGTTTTCTCGAGTTGCTCCAACATAGATAACCCCTCTGTATCCATCCTTTAAGCAAGTATCCACAGAAAATATTTGTTCGGTAAATCCATATTCTGTCTGTTCCGGCTTCGAAAGCTTTACGGTAAAATCTGCTATCCGTTCCCCAGTTCTCTTAGTTTGTTTAATCATCATACCTACCACTCCTTTAGACTATTTTTCGTTCCAGTAATATAACCTTCGAATTATACCTTTTTATGTGAACCCTAACCCAGCTGAGAAAAGAATCTAGTTCTGCTTTTGCATTAAACAGTTGATTTAAAGCATCGACTACCCGGCCTGACTCCAGTAGTTTTAAAGACAGCCAGATAAATCCCATCAGTATCTCCATTTGACTCTCCATTTCTGGAGTATCCAAAAGGGAGTCCCGACAGAGTAACCTAATATCGACAGCTGTTTTCTTATAAGTACGAGCCCGGTTTAAAATACTATCATACCCCATTTTCTCACCTCCTCACCCCATATTATATAACATTTTCTCTCATCTGAAAATGGTGTGATTATACTACTAGAGTCAAAATGCCCCAGAATGTGGCTTTTAATGCCTTTATAAATTTTATAACTAGGGAAATAATCAACACATAGAAGGAGCCCTGATTCTTTGTATACGGTATTATCCGGAGAATCAGGGCTTTCCCTCTTTTACTTTAGGAAGTAACAGCCAAACTTAGATTACTTTTTCTTTTTCTTGGAACCGCCCTTCTTGGTTGAGGTGGATTCTTTCTTGACCTCTTTCTCTTCCGGCTCCTTTTTATCCTCCTCGGTATCCCCTTCATCCAGAGCCTCTTCCAGAACCTTCCTGACTTCGGTCAGTTCCTTGGAGCCTTCAGGCCATTCATACTTAGACTTTGGCCCGAATCCTTCCCTTTCAACTTCCGGGGCCTTCATCCCGTTGCTTCTGAGAATTACCCTTATTTCCCTCGGCTCCATTTCAAACTCCTCCGCCAAGTCTTTAACAGTTACCACTTTGTCTGCTTTCTTATCTGCCATTTCCTTAACCTCCCCAAAAATATTTTTTACATTACCTATTATATGATATTATACCCGGCTTGTAAATAGGGTTTAAAAAAGAATTTTCTCCCAGTTTTGATAATATATCAAATAACTCCTTCCAAAGGGGGATTGTATGCACCTCAAAAAAAGAGACCGGCTTTAACCGGTCCTTTATACTGAGCTATTTTATCCTGATTCTTAACCCCTTTTCTAAGGCATCTCCGAGAAAGCCCTCCCTTTTTATAAGTACCGGTTCGGTAATTTCAAATCCCGCTGTCATAAATGTATGGAGGGTTCTCATCAATGCTGTTGAGGAATCCGCGAAGATAAATGTTTCGATTTCCGCCTTTTTAAAAAATTTCGCCATCTCTGAAACGGTTTCTTTTCCTTCTATGGTACCGGTGATAACTAATTCCTCGGTCCCCGTCTGATATCCTCCCTCCCAAGTACGGCGTTTGAAATTATGGTAGGCCTGGAGAATTTTAAGTTCTCCCCTGTTAATGGATTTCGAGTCCTTCTTAGCTGCGGTAAGTGCCTGTTCTAATACCTTCCTTTTCATTTCCTTCATCTCCTTTATTTTTTAATTACCTTATAATTATATCACACAGTCATGAGATTGTAAATGGTTCTCTCAAAAGTTTTTGAGATTTTTCCACAAAAAAAAATAAGGCCTTTCGGCCTTTTTAAATCTTTATTCCGGGATGAAAATGGCCCTTAATTCCTTATATGGGTAGCAGCAATTGTGCCAGGTGCAATTCTTGCATTCAATACCGACTTTGCATTTTGGGGAAAATGAGCTGTAGGCTATGAAGTCGGTATCCGGGTCAACGGTGTATCTGACTGCTCCCCCACAGGGTGTTGATTCCCTGAAGTCGATTTCTACGATGTCCTGTCTTTCCCCTGTTCCGAATCTGTTGGTGTAGGTCCTGGTCTTCATTTGAGTTACCTCCTAAAATAAAAATTTATTACATTAACATTATATAAGATAATCGTGTGGTTGTAAATAGATATTTCAAAGAAATTTAAAATATTTCTCAAAAAAATAGGGCCGGAGGCCCTTTTACGGTTATGAGGTTGTTAATTCCCCTTTAGCCTTGAGAACCTGCTTTTGGGATTTCTCGAATTCGATGGTCTCTTGCTCCTGGATAAAAGCCATGGTCTCCTTCATCTGCCTTTCCATATCCTGAATATAATAGTTCCAGTAAAATTTAGATACCCTTTTTAAATACCGGAGGATATCCTTTGAGCTGTTGGCCTTCTGTAATATTGTACTGATTGCCTTGTAACCGTACCATTCATATGGGCTGTAAATATAGTAAGCTGCTCCTGAAGTTACCCTATCTGCTTTAACTAAACTGTTTAATCTTTCTAATATATCCTGCTTAAAGACCTCTTCCATTATTTCGAAATACCGGTTCAAGCACTGTCTTTTTGTTCTGGTCATTTCCTTTACCTCCTAAAATAAAATTTATTACATACCTATTATATAAGATATATGTGTGATTGTAAATGGTTAATCTAAAAATAATTTAAAATTTCTCAAAGAAAAAGCCCCGAAAGGGGCTCTCTCCTATTTAATGATATACCTCCCTCGTCCTACGGAATTGATACATTCTGTGGTTGAAACAATATTCCGAAGGTTGTTCAAACTCCCCCAGAAAATCTCGATGTCGGAAAATTCCTGAAGTATCCAAGCCTTGAGTTCCTTGGATGTAAAGGGTCCTTTCCCGGCGAAGTGCTGCTGAATAATCTGTCCCAACTTAGCATTGTCCACCTTTCCTTTACGGAGAGGAAGCTTACTGCTCCGGGATTCTACCTTCACAGTTCTGATTATCCCTTTCCTACTGGTATCCTGCGGTAAACTCCTGACCGGTCTTAAAGACTTAAGAGCTGGGGCTATAATCCCCTCGTAGTCAACTACCTGGTCTGGATTTATCCTCCGGTCGTATATTGCCTTTAGCCGTATGCAGTTTTCCAGCTCTTCCTCAACATCCTGAATGGCCATTGCTATCAGTTCCCTGGTTTCCTCTAACTTAGATTTCTCATCCTGGAGATAGTTGATTCGTGCCTCCATTATCTGCTCCATCATTTTATTACCTCCTAATCCCTGGGGTCTGGATGTTCCCCAGTAAGATATTTTACGTAGGAGTCATCCACCTCATATAAAAACCCCTTAATACATTTTCTGTCAATGTCCTCTGTTTCCTGATGTGAATTATAAAATCTTTCCCATCGGTCCAGTAGAGACAGAGTTCGGTCCTTAAAAGCGTTATATGCACCTTTCATATCATTTCCCTCCCTTCCTCAGCAAACGGAACAGGCCAAACGAAACCCTGCCGGCAGCTTTATTTTTAACCCTCCTGTTCATCTTCCCAAAACTCCCCATTGCTGAAAGGTCCTTCCGTACCCGGTTAGCTTTGTTAACCATTCTAACCACTTTACCAAATTTCATTTTAATCCTCCTCCTTTTATACCCGGTATAAAATAACCTGCCCTGTTCGCCCTTAAGGGCCGTAAAGGGCCTTATTTTTAATTTTCGGGGTTCCAGTAATATAAATCCCCGTTTAAATTATACCATACAGCCAAAAATCCGTCCAGAGAAAAACTCTCAAAAAAGAGGGACCTTTACGGTCCCCAATATTGGAGTTGTTTTACTGAGCTGAAAACTCTTTATAGGCGGTGGATATTGATTCGATGATTCCCTCCAGTTCCTCGGCGGGATTAACCGAAGCGGCTAGTAAGAGGGATTCGTTATAGTTAGTTCCCTTGAATCCTGGAGTGCCGATGAAGTATTCTTCCAAAGTTACCTGATGGATGGATAAAACCTGATTATGTCGGTAATACTGAGCCCAAACCTCTGAGTCTCCGGTTTCGGTTTCCTCTGTCCAGATGATATGCCCTAACCTTGTAAGGGAGCAGGTATCGAATTTGTCCTGTTCGATAACCTCCTGAGCCAGTATCTCCCAATCCTCTGGGATTAATCCAACGATGTCTACCATTTCCGGGTTTTCGATGTTTTTCCTGATTGTCATTTTAATTACCTCCTAAAGTTTATTACATATACATTATATCAAAATAATATGTGATTGTAAATGGTTATTTCAAAACTTTTTAAAATATTTTTCCCTCCAAACTTCCCAGTATGGCTCGGCTTCATCCCTATTCTTCTTTTTTTTCGCCCCAGGTTTATGAGTCCGGTCTGCTTTCTCTCCTCCCCCTCCCGGTTCACCCCTATGAACATCCTCCATATAAGCCTCCCACAGGCCTTCCAGCTGAGAAGCACTTAATTTCCCCCCTTCTCCACTTTTGAACTTCTCCAACTCTTTGTCAATTCTTTTAGTCTCCGCCAGGGAAACCCCCTTACCGATAATATACTCCTTTATATCAGATAGGGACTTAATCCAGGAGAGTAAGTTATATTCCGCTGCCCAACACCGGTCCATCCTCTTCTCTCCCATAAAATAAAACTCTTTTAACACCGAACAATAAAACCTCTTGGTATGACCTATCTGGTGCTTTTTCAAGCAGTATTCACAATCCGTCCCTTTTAATTCCCTTTCCATTAAGTCCTTTACTGCCGGCATTCCTTATCCCCCCCATATTTATGTATTACTCTCTGTGACCGATTCGACCTATTTGAAGATAGTTTTTATATTGGTTATTGGATAGGCACCATTCAGGCCGTCCATTAAGATTATCCATATCCCTATCCTTCAACCAGATAACTGCAATTTTACAGAAGTAGTCATCCCCTTCATCGTTACCCGATACCCAGTGACTAAACCCCCTATATTTGCAGTTCCTACATTTACTCATTTACATCAGCCTCAACTCTTAATTTATCCTGCTCCAGCACCTTTAACAAACGACTTGTATCCAAGATAATGCCAACTAGCGTATCCTTCTCATCTTCCAGCTCCTCAATTTTCCCCCACAGCTCATTAACCTCTGTTTGTTGACGGTTAACAGTATCTTTATACCTCTGTATCAACTCCGTATCTACAGGAGCATAATGGATTTTTTCAGTGCTGGTGGTAGTAACCCTTCCCAAACAAAAAGCAACAGCTACTGCAGCTAACACCATTAAAAACGTAAGTACCCGGTCCATCCTATCCATGACTCTTTCCCTCCATCACTCTAATATCAGCTCTCCAGTCTGACTCATCATTAATTATTCTCATATAGCCCCAATCTCCGGATAATTTTTCAACATCATTTATATCACAGCTTATTTTCATCCTCTGAGTTGAATAGGACCCTTCCATCCTTATAGGAAGGGATAATTTCCCCTGAGCTGTAAATCGATAGTGGCCTTTATTGTATGAAATAACCATCTCATCCAGAAAGTCCGGTCCAGACTGAGCTGCTTTATAAGCGGCTGATACAGCAGCATTCTTCACAGCTCCAGGCAAAAGTAATTGCTTTATATGTTGATATCCTTTGGCCCGAGGATTTTCTTGATAAACAGGGATTAAAGAGTGAACCGCTTCAAGAAATAATTTTCTGTTATACCAGAGAATTTCCTGCTGAGTTGGTGTTGGATTTAGTTTAACTGTATAAATAGCCATTCCTAACCTCCCTAATAGCTGGTTTTCCCTTCAATACTATTATACCACAGTCTGGATATCCTTGTAAACAGGAAAATTCTTATTTTGAAACCGGTCTTTTGACTGATGGAGAGCGAAGAGGATTGAAAAATATAGCCTTACAAAAGAGGGGCGTAACTACAAAGACGGACTTCCAGTGGGCTGGGGCAGCCGGAGTACGAACGGAGGTCAGAATATATATATAATACTTATATTATATATTCTGCCCCGCCCCTGGAAGGACGTTGTAGTTAAACATTTTGAGTATGTGACTGTCAAAACCGGGTAGAGAGGGTAACTTTTGAACACCACTGTGGATTTACCATTTTTACCTGGAAATTATTTTTCAGTCAAGTAACTGTGCTGTATATACAATAGTATAGTTTTTCAGGATGAACTCGCTCGGAAGCCCTGACGCGAGCAGTCTTCTGGAGCGTTTTCTAGAGTTCCATCTTTTGGTATTTATGGAAAACTTCATTGGAAATGCAGTCAAAATTTTTCCTGAATCCTCCTGAATCTGGGTAGAGACGTTGCGCGAGAGCATCTCTACCCATGTCCTCAAGAGCTCCCTGTGGATTTCAAGAGGACCTCATGCCGCATACAAATATTCATACACCGAAACACCATTCCACATCACAATTTTCCATATTTACCATTGGTAAGGCCTCAAATTTGCTCATGCTGAAGAGGGATTATAACGCGAGCTTCTCTACCCACGTCTCATGAGGTCCGCAAGAGCTCTTCCGTCCCGAATGGAGAACTCTAGAGAGGAGGCTTGGAAGCCTTGCGGTTAGTATCTCTCTACCCACTTCTCTAGATTTTCATCCCCTGGATTTTCTTGCGCTCTTGGTTTCCAGCTTTTATAATAGTTTCCCGTATCCCCAGATATTATGGAAGGGTCTTCCTCCCCATACAAAAGGTTATACTCCCCACAGATTAATATCACAGATTACCATAACTGGAAAATCCCATTTTGATATGGGCATTCGTAGAGCTGTTCTCCCCGTGTACCTAGGAGCTCTTCCATGAGCTCTTCCTTTCCCGCCCAAACTTTGCAAAAGTGCAAAGGAAACTTATAGGTCTTCCCTGAACTCCGGTCAATTGCCTGGAGAGCGCGGGAGAAAATTTGCACAGTTATCCGCAAAGTAACTTTTTACCAATTGGAAAATTCGCCTTCCGGGTCTGTTGAATTCCGTCCGTCCTTTTTCGGGGTTCGCCCCATGGTCGATTTTCAGTTTTGACTTGGAGATGTTCTAGAGGAAAAAGACTGGCGGTGCGGGAGCTACTCAAATAGGTTGTGGTCACTTGTTGTCCTTTGTTTAGGGGTATCTGTAACGGGAATACTGCTCAAAGGGTGCATATTATGGGGATTATACCCCACCGTATACCCCGAACATGGCTGATATTTTTATTCGCTGATTCTTTTGAATATAGGAGGAGTTTTCGGGTGTTTCTCTTCCGAACTCTCCTCCCATCTTTTGAAAGGTTTCATTTTGGGGGGATTTTCCCGTTTCCCTCCCGTTTCTTCTTATGTCTATAATAGGTCTCCTTTGCCGTTTGGAATGTAACTGGAGAAATGAACTCCATCCTTAGTCCAAAAACCTCCCATACTCTCGATTTGTTGTTTCCAGCAGGGCACCTTTTATTAGTGCATAACCCGTTTATCATCAATGATTTGCAAGCAGTACAATATTCCGCCATTTTGTATTTATCCCCCCATGTTTTTATATGCCTCATAGGCCTTAAATGCCGCCTGAAATACCGGAGGTACAGGATATGTTATTATTTCTAACCCGGTTTCAATAGTCCTTATAGAACTAACCGGTATCCTGACC
>Ga0265293_10010107_pt1 | contig 13294 bp, 8 predicted proteins | sample Munlanlewell138R_FD_192505 | JGI IMG/M metagenome (GOLD analysis project Ga0265293, IMG submission 192505) | Leachate microbial communities from a municipal landfill in Southern Ontario, Canada - Leachate well 138R | ecosystem: Engineered > Solid waste > Landfill > Unclassified | place: Canada...
GGGTATGGGACGATTGGTTGTCGTTGTTTGATTATCGGTCAACAGTTCACTGATAGAAACTCGGGTAGGATATACCGCTTTCACCGCAATTTGACCATCCGCCGGTTCGCCGTTCCAGGTAACGGTGCCTCCTTTTTCAAGGGTAAAATTACGGGCTAAAATATCTCCTAAATTCAATTCAAAAGAACCGTTATTTAGGATGTAGGTGCCAAACATTTGAAACTTATCATCCGGTGTTAAATCCAAGCGCAAACTCCCGTTTCCTGTTCCGGAAATAACTCCCCCAATGGAAGGATCGAGTTCTATTCTGACATGAGCATCGGGAGTGGCGGTAATGCCTAAGGATACGCCTAATGAAGAGGTTGTTGGAGCTGTTATGGCTTGTGTGTCAGCAAGATTTATGCTGATATTTTCTTTTTCAAAAACAATGAATTTGTTTTCTTTGACGGAAGTGTTCCAATCCATTTTAACGGTAAGGTTGGTTGGACGTTCCGTTTTCATGTGGGTAGTTATCCAAGTAACTTCATCCTGGGTTTTAATGCTAACATCGCCGCTGGCAAAAGCTCTTCCGAAAAATAAATCATTGTCTTTGGATTGGGTGTTTAACACTAACATGCGATTGGTGTTGATGTCTAAATCCACCTTCCACTTTTTTAGAAATTCATGGGTGATGATACCGTTTACGGTTCCCTGGTTTTTATGTACATCTTCAAACCTTATGTTTTCGAAAATGAAACCTGTGTCGATAAAACCTATGTTGCAATGATTGAGATAATATTCGGTATGAAGAAAATCGATTCCTAATACTCCGTTTGCCAAATGAATGTTTCCTCTCAAGGAAGGATTTTTTATCGGTCCCGAAAAACTCAGGTAGCCGGTGCCTATTCCTTCTACTTTAGAGCTGAAGAATGCCAGGTAAGGTTCCAGAATTTTGATGTTAAATTCTTGAATATCGCCATTTAAATCAATGGTTTTTGTGATAGGGTCAAAATAACCGTAAACATGTAAACTCAAGTCTTGCGATTCGAAATGGTCGGGTATGACCGAAGCATTGATCAATAAGCGTTTGTTGTCGTTATGCCATATGGTTTTTCCTTGAAAAGTACCCAATAACACATGGTTGAAAGTGAATTGCAAGACTTCGAAATTCGAAATGACATTATATCCGAATTGATTGCTGATAATCGAAGCTTTGCCGGTAGCATTCCCTCCTAAGTCGATCATGAATTTTTTGAAGAGTACATCAAATTGTTCCAAGGGAATGTCGGTGAAGTTTGCATATAGTGTAGTATTGTGTAGGGAGGAGAGCGCCCCTTGTATGTTGATGCGTTTTTTTTCGGCACGAAAACCGAGATTTTTTATATAAATGCTGTCTTTACTAAAGTGAGCATAATTAAAATCGTCCAAGAGATACTTACTCGTATCTATGACAAGGGATCCCTTGTGAATGTAGCAGAATAGTTCTTTCTTGTCCATAAATCCAAGATTCCCTTGAAAGAATACGTCTTTAATGGTTCCGCTTGTATTTCTGCCGGCTAAAACAGTGAATGCGATGGTGTCGTTTTTACTTCTACTGCGGAGGTGTATGTTTTCCAAAAAAGGCAAAGTGTCGTTCGACATCCAATAAGAATCACAATCCAGGCTCAGAAATAATTGATCGGATATGTTGTTTGATTGTAGGTTGATAGATTGAAATTTTTGTTGACCCGCTACCAATAAGGGAATGTTTGCCGAGAGTTTTAGGTAGTTTCTTTGTGAGTTTATATTGGTTTTCAGGTGTAATCCTTCTTTAGCTACCAGTTGAGGAAAATAGAGTTCAAAGAGGGGAATAGAACCCAGCATATTTATTTCTAAATCGATGTTTTGCATGGAATCCCGAATGCTTTTGTTTGATTTGGGAATAGCGTGGGGTAAATAGTTGTGTAATTCGTTTTGAACCACAGGAACTATATCTTCATAGGTGAAATCTCCTTTGGCATGGATGGATAAGGAAGAGGAATTAAGATGAATTTCTTTGGAAGTAGAGTCAAAGGCATTAATACTTAATCGTATATCATCAAGAGGGAATGTTTTGTCGTTTTCTTGATAAGACAGATTTATGATTTCTACTTTTCCCTTGAAGTTTTCGAGTTTATTTCCGATTAAATCTATTTTTATCTCCGCTGCGGAAGCAATGGCATTCGAATCGCTGCGGAATAGATTTAATTTACTGATATTAAGTGTGTCTATATTTGCGGCCAAGGTGTATTCGGTTTCTTCGCGATTAAAATTTATCATGCCATTAATGGCTGATTTCAACAGCTTATCATCACTAATAAGGCTGAATGACAGCTGTTTTTGATGAAAATTGCCACTGATTTCGATGTCGGTAACTAAGCTTTGTTTGAATGTGATGGAAGAGATCGTTACGAAAGCCGATTCGATATCTTGCGCCTTTCCATCCACGTATCCGTTGGCTGTAACAGCTCCGATGTCTTTGTAATCAATAAGTTTATTAAGTTGAAAATCAGTAATGATAAAATTTCCTTTGTAGTGTAAATCTTCGGCTTTTGTGTTAAGGGAGCAATCGTGCAAACTTATGTTACCCATGGGAGTTTTTATGTCGGCCGAAGCGATAAAGTCGTTGTAATACCCCCTAAAACTTCCTTTGGCTTGCAGATGTTCTATTCTTTTAACGATATCGGGTAAGAGGATATATTGTTGATTGGGTAAGGCAAATGTTTCAATGTCGTCGGGTCTTATTCGCAAGGAACGGATATTAGCGCTTATCAATGTTTCTTTGATGTCGGGTAATCCTTTGATGGATATGTCAGTCAAGATTTCGTTGTCGGCATCGAGCTTCAATGATGCGGCTTCAATGTGCATATCGGAAAGACATCCTTCCACTTTCATTATTTCACCCGTTAGCATGTGATTCATGCCTTTAAAGGCAGGAACGAAATATACTAAATCCAATAAGGATATACTCGAAGGATATACTTGGCAATCAAAAGCAATTTTATTGTTAAAGTCTTGAAAATCGATGTAATCATTGTATTTAAATCCGAAATCCAGCGCTATGTGGGAATGCTCGGCTGTTGTGAAAACGGTGTTTTGGCAATATATACCGGAACTGCTGATGCGTAAATTTCCTTTGAATGCAGTGATATGAAAGCCGGAACGTTCTTTACACGACAGTTCTTTGATGTTAAAGCGTAAACTGTCATTGATAATCAACAGTTCTTCCATTTTCAAATCAATATCATTCAATACAATATTGCTATAATTCCAATGCCCTTTATAGGTTTCGTCAAGATTTGCTTCGTTATAAAAGGTAAATTTTCCATTGTGAATTTGGATGTTTTTTAAGGAAATACGGGTCGACACATCGGATGGTTCTTCCGGTTTGAGAAAATCAGTAAAAAAACGCAGATTGATATCCTCTTCGTTTTCATAGATAGCCAGAAAAACTTCCGCATCTTTAGCGTGTATGTTCGAAATGTTGAGTTGTTTACGTTGTTTGTCGTAGCTTGGAAAATCGCAACTGCATTCTTTTGCTGCAATGAGATTATTGCCGTGGAGGTCTTTTAAGACGACGCCCTTTGCCTGGATGTCTAAATTCCAAGTGATGCGAAATGTTTCAATCCCCACATGGGTGTTCATTTGTTTCGACAAATGTTGCGCAATTTTTTGTGCTGTTTTCGTTTGTATGGAAGGAAAGGAGAATAATATGCATGCTATCAATAATAAAGATACAAGGGTAATGCTTACCCATAGTATTAATTTCATTAAAATAACAAAACTTCTTTTTCCCATTAATAGTATTAATTACATCTATTTAACGAAAAATAGAATAAAAAGTTACTGAATTCTATCAATTAGTGAATAAAAAACAAACCTATCCATCGGATGTTTATAGAAGTATGTAGCTTGAAGGCTTAACGTAGGGTAGGGATTTAGTTTTCTTTAACGTCCATTACATCTCTGATGGTATTGCCTAAAAGCATAAACGCCAACACCAGCAACATAATGGCTATCCCCGGAATAATGGCCAAATAAGCATAATCGAGAATGATATAGCCGTAGTTTTCTTTGATCATACTGCCCCAGGAAGGCATGGGAGGTTGAACGCCTATCCCTAGAAAGCTCAATCCGGCTTCGGTTAAAATGGCGGAAGCAAAATTAGAGGCGGCAATCACGATAATAGTACCTGAGATATTTGGTATGATGTGTTTAAAGATAATTGTAAGATGGTTAAATCCCATAGCTTTTGATGCTTCTACAAACTCCTTTTCGCGCAAGCTGATCACTTGTCCTCTTACTACACGGGCGATATCGACCCACATGGTTAGGCCTATCGCTACAAATATTTGCCAAAAACCGGCTCCTAAGGCAAAGCTAATGGCAATCACCAACAGAAGGGTAGGAATGGACCATACTACGTTGATAAACCACATGATAATATCGTCAATCCAGCCTCGGAAATATCCGGCTACAGCGCCTAAAAACACACCGATGAGCAAGGCAATGGAGACCGAAATAAAACCTACAGACAGGCTGACTCTGGCTCCGATTATGAGCTGACTCAATACATCGCGCCCGTAACGATCGGTGCCTAAAAGATGTTTTTTTGTGATGATATGTTCTTTTTCTATCTGTGTTTGCAGGGCTTGAATGGAAATGCTGTGTGATTGATTGTATATGTCGGTAAAGTGCAAATAACGACCGTCGGATAGGATATGAGTTTGGCTTTTAACGGGATAAACGATTTCTGCCAGGGAATAAGCAGAGATGTTATAAGGGGGTGTTTCATGGAGTCGTTCTATGATGATGGAGTCCTTATGAAACCGATAGGATGATAAGGGAAGCATACGATAGGGATTGGTTTGTCCGAACAACATTTTATGAAAAGCATTATTTTTCTTTATCGCTTGATTTTTTCGAATCAGCAACAGTCGGGTGCTGCTTCCGGGTTTTTGCAAACGGATTTCGAGCAATTGTTCGTTGGCATAAGGGGTGCTGTCTGGGGTGATGAGGTAGCCTAAAATAGCACATAAGGCTATAAAGACTACAAATAGCAACAAAAACATTCCTTGGCGGTTTTTTTTGAATTTCAACCAAGCAGCTTTCGATATGGATTGTGAGGTATATTCTTTTTTATTTTGGAAAAATAAGCCCATGATTTATTTTCGTATTGCCATGCAAAGATAGTGATTATTACGATAAGGATTGGTTGATTTTAGATGCTTCTTCTAAGATTTGATTGTATTCTTCGGGGGTTAAATCGGCAAAGAAATAATGGACGGGATTGACTTTGGTGTCGTTTTTCATCACTTCATAATGAAGGTGTGAGGATACCGATAGTCCGGAGCTGCCCATGTATCCGATTACTTCGCCTCTTTTTACTTTTTGTCCGGTACGTACGTTTTTTTTCGACAGATGGGCATAGAGTGTTTTATAGCCGTTGCCATGGTTGATGATGACCGTAATTCCGTAACCTGCACCTGCTTCTTCACTGCTTACCACGCCATCGGCCGTAGCATAAATGGGGGTGCCTTTTCTACCGATGATGTCAATGCCGGTATGTCGTCGTAAAATTTTATAAATAGGATGATAACGCATGCCAAAGCCCGACACGACTTGCGGGTTTTTTACCGGCGAAATCGCAGGGATGGAGGCATAGATGGCTTCTTTTTTTTGCGTAAGCTCCCATAACTCTTTATAGGAAGACAATTGTGCTTGTGAATGAGCGGTTAATATATCAATTTTACGTTCCAATTCACGCAGAGCCTTGGAATGACTTTGAATGTCGCTATAATCATAAGTGATATGTAATTGTTCGATGTAATTATTTCTGTTTTTAACAGGTTCCGCTTCCAGTAAAGCTCGGTATAAATTATCGTCTTTTTCTTCCAAGCCGCGTACAACATTGGATAATAAGTTTACCCGTCGGTCTAAGGCGTCTATCTTCAAGCTTGTTAATTCCAACTCGCGTATCAAACGTTTTTCTTTGGGAGAGGTGAAAAAGTTGTTGTAAATAACAATCGTAACCACGGCAAATGAAAGGGCTATCAACACATAGGTCAACAGTTTTTTTAATCGCTTTTTGATTGTGATTTCTTCTCTTTCAAAGGAAAGGGACTTGTGATTGAATTTATATTTCATCTACGTCGGAAACAAATTTTTACAAAACCTATCAACGGTAAAGCTGTCGCAATATTGTACTATTTAACCCTTAAATTTCTTCCTTCGCGTATCATATCGCTGCGTAATCCGTTTAGGCGTTTGATGCTTGAGACACTGGTTCGGTATTTACGGGCTATGCCTGACAGTGTTTCTCCGGATTTTACCTTGTGATACACGGCATTTCCGCTCCGACTGCTTTTACTGGCTCCTTGTCCGTAGGGGTTTCGGTAGTTGAACGTTTCTTTGGTGATGATAAGTGTATCGGAACGTAATTTCTTATTTTCAAAATCGATTAAAATTTCCGGATCGAAAGGATTGCCTTTATAACGTGTTTCGAAATGTAGGTGCGGACCCGTTGATCGTCCGGTACTTCCTATCAAAGCAATGATATCGCCCGCTTTGACTTCTTGGTTTTGTTTTACCAATAAGCGGGAACAATGGGCGTAAAAGGTTTCCAATCCGTTGGAATGTCGTATCACCAGTACATTGCCATAGGTACGACTTCGTTTGGCAATACGTACTACTCCGTCGAAAACACAATATATGGGTTCCCCGTATTGGTTTTTAGTGTCAATGCCGTAATGGTAACGATAGCGTCGCCATCCGAAACGGGACGTAAGTTCTCCGAAATAGGGCAGCATATAGCCTTCAATGGGATCGAATAAAGGTAAAAAGATAGTGTCGGTAAAGTTTTTAAAATCGGTTTTAGGAATATGAACGGAAACAGAATCCCAGTTTTCGAGCATAATGGCTAATAATTCATCGGATATCATGGTGGTATCGTAATCGTCGTACCATTCATCATCCAATGTATCGCTGGTCCACTCACTTTCATCGAGAAAAAACATGGTAGCCGGGTCATTGAAGTAGTAAGGATAAATGGAATGTATAAAATCGCTGTCGTGAATGCTCTCTACAATAGTGGGTTCGAAATTGAAGTCTTCGCAATAATTGTTTTCAATAGCTTCTATACGGATGGAATCGCTTATTTTTTGTTGTTGTCGTTTGCAGCACAAATCACTGTTAACATAAGCATATGCATGCATGATGTCGGAAGAACGCCTCTGTATCACTTGGTTAAAATAAACAACGGCTTCCGAATCGTTCCCCATGTATTGATGCATTTGTCCCAAAATAAACAATAATCTTGTTTGTATGGATCGGCTTATTTTTTGTTTTTCCAATATTTGTTGTACCAGTGGAATAGCCAGAATGTATACATCTTGACGTAAGTAGTTGTCGGCGGCAGTGGCCAACCAATGTTTAGATAGATCGCAAACACTGTCGAGATTTTGTAGGAAGGTTTTTGACAATTGTAAATAGTTTTCCGCTTCCTCAAACTCATTCATGCACATATTGATTTTGGCTAAGTAGAGATAAGCTTCCGCTAAGCTTATGGATTGCGGAAATTGTTGAATCATCGTTTCAAATACCTGTATGGCCTTTTCATAATCTTGCATGCCATAATAGGTTTTCCCTAACAATAAATGCATTCTGTCGATTTGCGGACATAATATATTGGTGTCGTTTTGAGCGCGTTTGATTTCATAGGTAGCTTGATGACTCAGCTTCTGTAAAAATCGATGACTTCTTTGAGACGAATCTATATAATTGCAATTATAAATCGAGAGAATATAGGCATAGTCATCTGTAAAATTTTTTTCAGCTGCGGAAAGATAACGATTTAATTGTTTTTCTTTGCGTGTTAGGTTTGCAAAGCAATCCGTTGATTTTGCTTTCGACTGAGTGTAGGTATTGTTTGAATAAAAGAAGATTATTAATAGAAATATTAATTTTGGTCTGTTCATTATCAATAGTTTAAAGATAGGGTAATTTATTTTTAATGAATAAAACAGTAGTTTTTTAGCCTGTAGTCTTTACAAATTTCAAGCCAAAAAAAAACGTGATGCTGTTTTGTCTTAACAAGATACTGTTTATAATCACTATTGTTAGATAAAATCAACAAATTCTTTGTTTCGCTCAGAATCTATAATTGAAATTGTAGGGTATGTCGGACAATACGGGTGAATAAAAAACACAGTATTTTTACGCCTTTTAAAACGAAAAGTTATATTTATGCGTTAGATGCTTATGATTGACGATACATCCAAGCACCTACAGTCCGATAAAAAAGATCTCGTCCGAGCGTTTATTTTTCCGCTGTCCTTTGTCGCTCTCATGTGGATAATCTTTATCATTGGCAAGCATATACGCTTTGATTTAGGCTTGTTGGGCATACATCCGCTGCATGCCAAAGGGCTTATCGGAATCATCTGTGCCCCTCTCATTCATTTGGATTTCGATCATATTTTCAGCAATACTACTTCGCTGGTGGTGATAGGTTTTGGTTTGTTTTACTTATATAAACGAAAGGCCGTGTTTATTTTTTTCTTTATTTATCTCTTGAGTGGCTTTTGGGGTTGGTTTTTTGCGCGTGGCGGTTATCATATCGGTGCGAGCGGCTTGATTTACGGGATGTTTTTCTTTCTAATCAGCTCGGCATTGCTGAAACGAGAACGAAGAACCATTGCTTTTTCGTTGATCATTACCTTTTTGTATGGAGCCATTATATGGGGCTTCTTTCCCGATTTTTTCCCCGGAAAAAATATCTCATGGGAAATTCATACCACCGGTGCCCTTGCCGGCATAATTGCAGCTTTCTATTTTAAAAAGGATGGTCCTCAAAGACCTGATCCGTTTGCAGAAGAAGAGGATAGGGAAGAGGATGAGGATGATAACGACGAAAATGCCTATTGGAAAATACCCGATACAAAAAATAATACGTAAAAATTGCCTGATGAAACGTTTGTTTATAGCCATTCGCATTCCTTCCGATGAAAAGTTTACCTCAGCATGCCGAGCCATACGTCGGTCTTCCACTAAATTGGATAAGATTAATTGGATAGATTCGGAGAATATACATATGACATTAAAATTCCTCGGCAATACGAAGGAAGATGTCATACCGGCCATCGAACAGAAGATAGAAGAACTTACAAAACCCATGGCTTCGTTTGACATTTGCTTAAACCGTATCGGTGCTTTCGGTAGTCGGTATCAACCGCGAATTATTTGGGTCGGGTCTGATGATAAAATTAAAGAAATTAATCAACTACATAAAGGATTGGAAAAACATATGCGTGCTTTCGGCTTTAAACCTACTTTCGGTAATTTTGTTCCCCATGCCACCTTGGCCCGCATTCACAGCATCGACGATAAGAAATATTTTTGGAAACAAATCCTTGCCCACGCTCCTTTATTTAACCATCGCTTAGAAGTAAAAGAAATTATCTTATTTGAAAGCATATGTCAGAATAAGCATACTCCTGAATATAGGGTGATAAAACAATTTGAATTGAAGGGGGAATAGGAGGTGTTTGTCTTTACTGTTGCTGCGATCCTGTGGAAAGAGTGAAAAGCGAAAAGTGAAAAATAGTTGTCAGTCATCAGTTTTCATTATTTCAATGTGTTGTCTACTGTTGTCATAATTCGCCATTTATAATTCATAATTCTTCTCGGCTCATTTTCAGGCTGTTTTAGCCGCTTTTACCCCCTTCCTTTGCTATAGTAAAGGTTAGATACAAAATGCCGGAAATACGCCTAAGAATGCGTTATACAGCGTTTTGCCTAAAAAATAATCTGATTTTCAGCGAATTCCGTTTAGTCAGGGGGTGATTGAGATTCACCCCCTGACTTCCTTAATTTTCGGCACGAAAACATAATTATAATTGCTACAATATCAACAATATACATTCCTGCCCTAGAATACCCCTTGAACCAAGCTTGCTTGCGAAAAATAGTGCCTTGGTTGGAGAACGAAACAAGATTGTTTGGAGAACGAAACAAGCTTGTTTCAAAACGAGACAAGCCTGTCTTTTTGCGAAACAAGCTTGTTTCAAGGGGGTCTACGGTACCGCAAAATTTAACCATTAAGAAGTTGAGAAAAAAGTTGTCAGTTCTCAGTTTTTCAATGCATTGTCTTGATACTCGAGACCCGTGACTTTTAAATATGTAATTGTCTAATTCCTACGACAAAAATCGTTTGAATTTATCTAACTTTCCTTTATAGGGCGGGTATTTGATGGGGAAGTCGACGGAAAAGCTCGACACGACCGTTGCTTTTTTATGAGTGAAGGTGTCGAAGCTGTATTTGCCATGATAAGCTCCCATGCCGCTGTTGCCCACTCCGCCGAAAGGTAGACGGTGGTTGGCCACATGGATAATCGTATCGTTAATGCATACGCTACCCGAGGAGGTTTGTCCGAGTATTTTATGAACAGCTTGCTTGTCTTTCGAAAAGAAATACAGGGCTAAAGGTTTTTCTCTTTCATTAATATATGTTATCACTTCTTGAATGTCATCAAATGTCATCAAGGGGAATATGGGTCCGAAAATTTCTTCCGATAAAAGTCCGGCATCTGCTGTTAAGTTATCAACAACGGTGGGCTCTATGTATTTGTCTGCCAAATCGTATCTTCCTCCGAAAACGATATTTCCTTTGTCTATATAACCAATTAAACGCTGCATGGCGGTAGGCGAAACAATGCGGGGGTAATCGGGTGCTGCTTGGGGGTTATCCCCGAACATCATGTGGACAGCTTCTTGCAAAGCTGTTATGAATGTGTTTTTTATGCTTTTATGTACAAATAAATAATCGGGGGCTATGCAGGTTTGACCGGCATTGATGGTTTTTCCCCACATAATGCGACGGGCTGCCGTACGTATGTCGGCGTTTTTATCCACGATGCAGGGACTTTTCCCTCCCAGTTCCAAGGTGATAGGCGTTAGGTGTTCGGCGGCGGCTTTCATCACTACTTTGCCTACAGCCGGACTTCCGGTGTAAAATATATAATCGAAACGTTGAGATAATAATAATTGGTTCATCTCTCTGTTGCCGTGAAATATAGAAACATAATCCGGCGAAAAGCAAGCGCTGATAATGCTATCCATGACTTTTGCTGTGGCCGGTGCCGATGGCGATGTTTTCAAAACCACACAATTTCCTGCACTAATGGCTCCTACCAAGGGACTGAACAATAATTGAAAAGGGTAATTCCAGGGAGCGATAATCAACGCCAATCCGTAAGGCTCTTTGAAGATATTGCTTTTCGATGGGAAAAATAAAAAAGGAGTAAGCTTCTTTTCAGGCCTTTGCCATTGCTTTACGTGTTTGATGTGGTGTTTGATTTCTTTCAACACCAAACCGATTTCTGTGGAAAAGGCCTCGAAAGGCGATTTGTGTAAATCTTCATGCAAAGCTTGTATGATATCTTGCTCATGGAGTTTTATTTGTTTATAGAGTGTTTGCAGACTTTGTATTCTAAAAGAGACATCTTTTGTGCGTTGGCTGTTGAAATACTGCCGCATCTGTTGCAGTCTGTTTTGCATTTCCCTTGTTTCCATATTACATCATTGAATGATAAAAAAATAACGCTTGCAAAAATGTTGCAAGCGTTTACATTTGGTGGGAGTTAATGGATTCGAACCATTGACCCTCTGCTTGTAAGGCAGATGCTCTGAACCAGCTGAGCTAAACTCCCCTTTTGAGGTTTGCAAATGTACAACATTTTCTAAAATGAAAAACAACTGAATTTAAAAAAAATGAATTTATTTTAAAATGCGAATATACAGACGATTGAGATTTTATTTACGGTCAAAGAAAATGTTTTTTTCGCTTACCGAAAGCGGAATGGCAAAAATTATTGGCATGTTTTTCGTAAAGAATCCCAATTCGCCTGCTGCTTTACCGGCCGAGTAGAGTATGCGGTTGTCGAGTTTCAACTGCATAGCCGTCGAAACTGCTGAACCCATAGCGATGCCTAAATCGGTAACGTTGAAAACACAGGGCGATGTGTCGGGTTTTTCCTCGCAGCAAGCGTAGCCGCAATAACCGCAATTCAATCCTCTTACGGAATGGTCGGTGCTTAGTAGGATTACGGCAAAGGAATGCCGTATGTTCTGTGCATCACGACTGAAAAAAGGAGCGGAAATACGCTGACTTATTTCATCCATTTTATCTGCCAATGCATCTTTCTCTGCTCCATTCACCAAAACGATTTCCAACGTATTTATGCCTCTTCCTTTGGGGGCTGTTTGAGCGGCTATTAGCAAAGGACTTACGAGGCTTGATAGGTGTTCTTCTATCCAATTTGTATCAAATTTTCGTATCATAGTATGGTTTTATTTGCAAAAGTAATGTTGGATTAGTGTCCATTTACATGTATTGTGTCAACGATATGGAGGAATCATATATTGTGTTTTTATAGCCAAATTCCTAAATCAATCTATTTTACGGAGATATTCGTTTAAAACGGTAACCTACTTCCAAACCGAATTCAACATAAGATCCGCGGGTAAAGATTCTATCTTGAACTACGTAATCATCATCCTCAAAAGTAATATAATTATGAAACGCAGGTAATAACCCTGCATGATATGCGGCAAATACACTGATCCCTATATTATGTTTAGTATAATATTGAAAACTCAAGCTATTCGACAATAAGAAATTATATCCTTTCCACAGATAACCATAATCAATAAAAACTTCAGGAGATGACGTTCCAACGATGTGTTTTGGCGGATTAAGATTATCGTATTTTTGGTAATATAATTCAGAATGCATTCCTGTATTAAATTTCAGACTAAAATCCTTAGCTAATCTTAAATGATACCCTATTTGAAATCGATAAGAAAAAGTTTGAAATAATACATTGTGTCCTGTTTGACAATCAACAACTTTTGAAAATGGAAAATCCTCATAATGAACCTTGATATTTTGAGAATAGGCATAATATCCTATTCCCCATCCAATCTCAAAATGATTGGAAAATGTCATGGAATAATACAAAGCCAAGGTAGGCGTTTTAAAATCAACTTTCGTTTTATACAAATCATACTTTGTGCTAAATACTTCTTGTTTAAAACCTGATTTAAACCCTATATATAAATCTTGAGAAAAAACACTACAACTCATCCATACAATCATTATAACTACACTGATTTTTTTCATACTGAAAATTTTAATAACGTTTTATTGGTATATAAGAAAAAGTGGAAATACCGGAATAATGCTAACCCTGTTTATTCTTCCCTTACTTCACCGTTTTCTTAGGGCTTTTATTTAAAT
>Ga0265293_10010108_pt1 | contig 13293 bp, 9 predicted proteins | sample Munlanlewell138R_FD_192505 | JGI IMG/M metagenome (GOLD analysis project Ga0265293, IMG submission 192505) | Leachate microbial communities from a municipal landfill in Southern Ontario, Canada - Leachate well 138R | ecosystem: Engineered > Solid waste > Landfill > Unclassified | place: Canada...
TCCCGGGTACTCCTCGTCTTTCGGGATCGCGAGCGAGAGTCGGCAGTTGGCAAAGCCCAGTTTCTCGATCACTTGCACGTCCTTATCTTTTTCCCATACTTCGTTTTCACCGAGTATCCCTATATCGGCTACCCCTTGCTCCACATACTGGGGGATGTCATCGTCGCGAAGAAAGAGGATTTCCATGGGGAAGTTACTCGCGCTGGTTTTCAGTTTGCGGTCGCCGTTAGACACTTTGATGCCGCACTCCTTGAGCAGCTCGATCGATTTCTCGCTCAACCGTCCGCTTTTTTGAATGGCAATTTTAATTTTTTCCATCGTGTTATACCTTCTGGTTTTACTAAAATAAAAAGCCCGCCTGATGCTATTCAGACGGGCCTGTATATAATATGTGCGTTTACCGGTTCGTACATATCAACCTCACCTCGCCTGATTGCAAGTGTGAAAATGATGATGATGGAACCTGTTAGCTTTCATTTTTATCGTTTTGATGCCACAAAGATAATAGAATTATTTTAATCGCGCCATGAAATGGGTGTATTTTTCGTTGGTGGAGGTCAAGATGGATAACCATGTTCTTTATGTCGCTGTAAGCCACCGGTACGCGGGTACGATAGAGATACAATTTTGTTCGTTAGGAACGAATGAAATTGATTGAAAATGTTCGTTAGCAGCGAATGATTACACGCTTGGCTATTTTGATCGTTTCCGGCATCGGTACAGCGTTAAACATACGGTTGAACTTAAGTCGTTATGTAATTTTGTTTGTATATCTTTGTGGAATATTAGGATGCGCCTTGGTAATTGATGGGATGAAAATCCATACGCTCCACCCGGTTTCGATTTTATAGAACATCCTTCCTAAAAATCCTCAAAAACCGATGAAAAGGAAAGGTGAGTTCCGCGCTTGGCAATTTTTTGCGTACATTTGTGCACTGTATGAGACGCCTCGGTACTGTCTTGCATGACATTGTGCGTGGTTTTATGTACATTTGCAACCGATGAAGGAAAAACTGTTTATATCCCTGCTGATTTGCATCGTGTACGCGGCAACCGCTTGGTCGCAAGCGCGAATTATCTTACCCGATTCGTCACAAATAACGACGAACCCGGATTCGTTGGATCTTCTTCCCCGGCAGATTCCGGGAGAGCATGATCATGAATCTTTGCCGGATAGTATCGACGGGCATTCCTCGCACCTGAATCACCTGATCCACGACCACGGGGCGGAGGCGGATTCGTTGCAGCGGTTAGCCAGGATGTTCTTTTGGACCATTGATCCGAGAACGGGCGATCGGCTTCCGGCCGAGGCTGATACCATTGTGCATAATTTCCAGCAATCTACCCTCACCGACGGACAGGGCGTGGCCATGGGATACTTGGGCCCCATAGGCTCGCCGGCGATATCGAAAATATTCTGGGAGCGGGACGAAACCGAGACCTTTATTTTTAACAATGCCTACTCCCACCACCTGAGAAAACCGGAGGAGTTGCTTTTTATGAATACCCGCGTGCCCTATTCGAGGATCGACTACTACCGTTCTGGGAACAACCGTACCCGGGAGGACCGGTTTGACGCGCGCTTGGCATCAAATTTCGGAAAAAGCTTGAACGTGGGGTTAGACGTGGACCTTATCAACGCGCGAGGACATTATAACTCGCAAGCAACACGGCATAATAACTTCTCGCTGTTTGGAAATTACCTGTCCGAACGGATCGAGGCACACGCCTACATGAATATTGGGAAGATCAGCAATTTCGAGAACGGGGGAATCACCGACGAGGTTTTCATTACCGACCCGGACGCGGTGCAACAGCAATTCACCTCGAGGGATATCCCGGTAAAGTTTGTCAACACGTGGAACACGGTGGGGAACAATCGCTTTTTCCTCTCGGGAAGGTATAACTTGGGATACCACGAGACCGCGGGTGATTCACTTCACCGCGGGACGCGCACTTTCGTGCCGGTGGCCAGTGTGAGTTTTTCTTCGTCGTATACCAAGCAGTTCCGTCGTTTCCTATCGCACGACACCACCTTGGTGCAAGTAGACGGGGTACCCACGCAGAAGATCGACCAATTTTACGCGAACCGCTATTATAACACCGCGGTGGACGATAGCATCCATTTCACCTCGTTTAAAAACAGCGTGGCATTGAGCCTCACGGAAGGATTTCAGGAATGGGTGAAATTCGGGCTGACCGCCTTCTTGGAGTATGACTTGCGCAATTACGCGATGCGCGATAGCGTGGGGCCGGGATACGGACACCACCGGGAGAGCGCGGTGACCATAGGGGGAATCCTCAACAAGCGGCAAGGGGAAAACCTGTTGTTTAATATTCGTGCCGACTTGGGCGTGCTGGGTGTCAACTTGGGAGAGTTTAGGGCGATGGGTGACGTGGAAACGGGTTTTGATATCGCCGGGAAGCGAACCACGCTATCGGCCGAAGCCTATATCAAGAACCTTCGGCCCAAGTACCTGCAGGAGAACTATTTCTCGAAATATTTCAAGTGGAACCGCGAGTTGGGCGATACCCGCCGGGTCTATGTAGGCGGGAAGCTGCATATCCCCTTCACCAATACCACCCTGAGCGCGGGAGTAGAGAACCTGCAGAACCATATCTATTACAACCGCGACAAGCTACTCACGCAAGAGAGCGGTAACGTGCAAGTGTTGACAGCAAGGGTGGATCAAAACATCCGACTGGGGGTCTTTAACTGGGATAACCAAGTGGTGTACCAAACCTCGAGCAACCAAGCGGTGATACCCGTGCCCACGCTGAGTATTTACTCGAACATGTACCTGCGAGCGAAAATAGTAGACGTGTTAACCATGCAAGTGGGCGTGGACGCGCATTGGCATACCAACTATTTCGCACCGGGCTACGAGCCGGCCTTATTACAGTTCTATAATCAGGATGAAAGAGAGATTGGAAACTACCCCATCTCCACGGTATACGCGAATTTCCACTTACAACAGACCCGTTTTTTTGTGATGTTCTATAACGCGGCTTCAAAAGTCTTGAGACCAACAGAGTATTTTTCGTTGCCCGGTTACCCGGTCAACCCGTTTATTCTCAAGCTGGGGGTCTCGGTGAACTTGCATAACTGATACCGACGAGTCATATGAAACGAGCATTAAAATCATTAAACGCAAGAACATGATTAAAGCGAGTTCCATACACAGTAACGTGAAAATAAATTAATCGTATGAAATTTTACACCAAAATAGTAATCTATATCGTATTGCTTGTGATTGCCGTCACCGTAATGGTATGGACACGAAACAGGTTGGCTTCCCGCGTGGAGCGGATGAGCGCGGCGCGTGATTTCGAGGAGATCATCGCATCGGGCGAACTGAACGCGGTAACCGATTACAACAGCATTGGCTATTACGTGTCGGGCGACACGGCGCGAGGGTTTCAACTGGAGATGATGCAAGCATTGGAGAAGGAGTGGGGTATAAAAGTAAATCTATTCTTGGAGAATAGCCTCGAGGAGAATTTGAGGGGGCTTTTTGAAGAGCGGTACGACCTGGTGGCAAGAGGTATCCCGGTGAACACGGCGTTGAGAGAGCGCATCGCTTTCACCATTCCCATCACCTTGAACAAGCAGGTCCTTGTACAACGAAAAGCGGCATATAACGAGGGTGTCGAGCCGGTCCGACAGCATTTAGACTTGGCAAAAAAAAGCATACACGTGGCGCGTGACTCGCCCGCGATCTTGCGGGTAAATAACCTCGCGCATGAAATAGGAGACACAATTTTTATCGTGGAGGACCCCACGTATGAAGTAGAGCAGTTGGTGATGATGGTAGCCGCCGGAGATATCGATTTCACGGTGTGCGACGAGAAGGTGGCTTCACGATTAGCCCGCGCGATGCCCGAGATTGATATCGAGACCGACGTCAGCTTCACCCAATTGGAATCGTGGGCGGTGCGGGATAGTTCGCCGGTTCTCTTGGATAGTCTGGACAACTGGCTCTCCCGGTTTAAAACTACCGGCAAGTTCCGGCAAATAGAAGAGAGTTACCACTGAAAAAAGCTGCCCACGGTTAAACGGGCAGCTTTTCGAGTTTTATTTTATACTAAGGGTTCCCTCAACGTTGGACAGGAGGCGCGTTGCGACGGCCTTGGCGGTTATCGTTTTGCCTTTCGGCACGTAGTTTCTTCCACTGCTCTACCTTTTCTTTTCCAATGATTTTCTCAAGCTCGGCATCGTTCTCGGCCACGGCCTTTTCGCGTGCTTCTCGCATCGCTTCCCGACGAGCCTCGCGATCGCCAGCCATCCGTTCCCGGTCGGCACGCTGTGTCGCTACTTGCTTGGCGCGTTCCACGTCTTGCTTTTCGAATAATGCTTGCACTTTGGCCGTTTCTTCGGCAGTCAGCTCCAACTGTTTTGCCATGGCATCGGCACGATCTTTCGCGGTCCACCTGTTTTCGGTGCGGGTACCCTGCCTGCCGTCTCTTCGGTTGTTTTGAGCTTCAAGGGTAAAACTCAGGGCAAATAGGCCTACTAAAGCCACTAATACAATTTTTTTCATTTTGTTCCTGTTTTAAAGAATGAATAATAATAGGTACAACCTGTTGTTCAGACGTTCAAAGATAAGGAAAGGTTTAATTAGGTGGTAACGATTCTACGCACGTAGATGCCATTAAATCAGTAGTCTATTGACGTTATTTCAGGATTCGTCGTGTTATAGCCTCGTTTTGTCGGCAAAAACACCCTGTTTGTCTATTTTTGAAAATTTGTGGTTTTTAACCTGTTTTCCATGAATAAATGTATCTTTGCATAAGATAGGATGCGCCTCGGGCATTGTTCATAAATTAGACTATTCCCGCGTTCGTCAAAACGAGTTAACTCGCTTTGTCCTCTCTTAACGGAATAGTTCAAGCGAACTTGACCCTGCCCGGCTGTCGCTATCTTTGTAAGGATAAACTCACAAGCAACGTGGAAAAAAGATACAGGGCAGATAACGGTTTAGGAAATGTACTTTGGGGAATCTTGGCAGTAGTGTTACTGGCAATCCTTGTTTACAGGGTCGTGGTAGCACATCAAGAAAATATATGGGCGGTGGTGTTTTACCTGACCTTTACCGTCGTTTTTATCCTATCTGTTACCATCAAGGAGTATGCCATCACGGAGAAAAACTTCTTGGAGGTCCGCTTCGTGTTAAAACTGGTCTCGAAGAACCGACGGGTCGCCATCGGCGATATGGTAGGGCTGAAAATAATAAAGGAGAACCAGTTGCGAATCGATAAAGTACGCGGCTTCGAGATAATCCGGGTGAACAAGAAGGATATGGAAGCGTTGATCACGGAACTGCGGGAGCGTAACCCGAGAATCAGGATGTCAGGGGAAGATTAAAACATCTCTTCACGGGGATACCTCTCTTCGACCTTGCTGAAGAGGTAGGAGGCAATGGTACCCACAACGAAGAGCACCACGCAAAAGAGGAGCGATCCCCCGAACCCGAGTCCTGCCGCCGCCAGCCCCTCGGGCGTGAACGCCGGGAAAACCACGGTGGGGAAGATAGCCAGCGAAGAGCCTACCACCATGCCCAAGATAAAATGATACATGCCTGAATAATATCGCTTGAAAAGCCAGGCCGCGATCTTGGCAAACAGCAGCACGCAGACCACGAAGCCGATGATGAGCGGGATGATCACCCCGAAATCGAAATCTTTAATACCGATGGCCATCTTATCGTATAGGCCGAAATAGATAAGAAAATTGGAAGGGCTCATGCCGGGAACAATCAATCCTAATCCCATCAATAGCCCCGAGCCGAGCCACACCATGATGTTGGGCGTCACCTCGGTGAGCTGTTGTCCCCCCACCAGCATCAACGTGAAGATAGCCAACGTGGAGACCATCAAAATCATCGTATCGGATCCCTTTCTACCTTGCTTGCCGGCCGTCTTGTACAAGGAGGGAAACGTGCCCGCTACAAAACCGACAAAGAGACAGACAAACTGGGCGGCGTATTTGCCGAACGCTTTCTCGACGACCACCGCGAAAAGCACGATCCCGATGGCGGCCCCGATAGCGACGGGAAGGAAATAGAGCACGTTTTTAAGGAACTTGTTCCGGATATTGGCCAAGAACCGGATTAACGGGTCGTAAATACCGAAGATAACGGCCAATACTCCCCCAGACAGGCCGGGTAGGATAAAACCGATGCCCACGAGGGCACCTTTCAGGAGGCGGATAAGCCAGTCAGTAACGGGATTAACCTTCAGTGGGGCTTCTTGCTCCGGTATTTCGTTTCTATATTGTTCGCTCATAGTTCTCTTCTCGTCTTTTATTTACGAAGCGACAAAGATAATGAAAGCCGAGAGCAATGCCAAGCTTACTTGAGCTCTACCATGGCGAGGAATAGTCAAATTTATGAACATAGCCGAGGCGCATCTTATTTTTTGGGAAAAATAGCCCCGAAAAGGGTACGGGTAATGGTTCGCCCCAGTTGGTAGCTGATCTGTCGCTTGGTGCTTTTGCCTACTTGGTCGAGCAGCTCACCGAATATGCCTTGATCGGCTTTCCGTTGCCTTGCCGCGGCACGTTTTGCGCGTTCTTCCTCGAGCAGTGCTTTTTGGGCCTCTTTTTGTTGACGTGCCCGTTCCTTCTCCTCGGCCGCCCGTTGCCGCTCTTCTTCCAGCAGCTCTTGCTTCTTGGATAAGATTTCAAAGGCCGATTCTCGATCGATAAAATTCTCGTAAACGCCGTAAATCAGAGAGCTTCGTATCACTTGATTCCTTTCGCTTGCGGTGATGGGGCCTATTTGTCCTTGTGGAGGTAGGATATTGGCGCGTTCTACCATCCCCGGGGCTCCCTTCTCGTCAAGAAAAGAGACGAGCGCCTCTCCGGTATTGAGCTGGGTGATGGCCTCCGCGGTATCAAACGCGGGATTGAGCCGGAACGTGTTGGCTGCCACCCGCACGGCCTTTTGGTCGTTGGGCGTGTAGGCTCGCAGCGCGTGTTGCACGCGGTTGCCCAATTGCCCGAGGATGCGGTTGGGGATATCGGCGGGGTTTTGCGTGCAGAAGTAGACGCCCACTCCTTTGGAACGAACGAGGCGGACAATCTGCTCCACCTTCTCGAGCAGCGAGGAAGGTATGTCGTTGAATAAAAGGTGGGCTTCGTCGAAGAAGAACACCAGTTTGGGTTTATCCAGGTCGCCCACTTCGGGAAGGGTCTCGTACAGGTCATCCAGAAGCCATAGCAGGAAGGTAGTATAAACACGGGGCGAGTTCATTAACTTATCTGCTGCCAAGATGTTGATCACCCCTTTGCCTTGTTGCGTCTGGATGAAATCGGCAATCTCGAAATCCGGCTCGCCAAAAAACTTGTCGGCTCCCTCGCTCTCTAATCGCGTTAGCCCGCGTTGGATAGCACCGATACTAGCCGGGGAGATATTCCCGTATTTGGTGGTAAACTCTTTTCGGTTGTCACCGATGAATTGCAGCATCTTCTGCAAATCCTTCAGATCGATCAGCAGCAGGTCGTTGTCATCGGCAATCCGGAATGCCATGGTCAGGATCGCTCCCTGCGTGTCATTGAGGTTAAGCAGGCGTTCCAACAATAACGGGCCCATGGAGGTGACGGTGGTACGCACGGGGTGCCCTTGTTCGCCAAACACGTCCCAGAAATGAACCGGAAAAGGCTTGTATTCGAACCCTTTTTCGGACAAATTGTATTGCTCTACCCGTTTTGTAACGCTCTCCTTGTTGCCCCCGGCGTTGGCCACACCGGATAGGTCGCCCTTCATATCCGCGGCGAACACGGGCACGCCCATGTCGCTGAATGTTTCGGCGAGGGTTTGTAACGTTACCGTTTTTCCCGTACCGGTAGCACCGGTGATAAGGCCGTGGCGATTTGCCATCCGGGGAATAAGGCACACCTCCGCCTCTTCGTTAATGGCTATAAATGCCCGCTTGCTGTTGTCGAACATACTGGTATTTTTAAAGTACGACAAAGTTAAATAAATATTTGGAATGGAAGAGTTTTCTCGTGAAACCATGTTGGTTTTTTTGGCTTAAAAAGAAATTAGTCTACCTTTACAACATCAAGAACAGATGAAACATGTTGTCAATGAAACGAGCATGAGAATCATTCTCACACAAGTACATGATTAAAGCGAGTTCATTGTAATTAGATATTCGCTCGCTACGGCATAGTTCAAGCAAGCTTGACTCTGCTCATTTAGCTTAACGCGAATATTCCATACACCATAGTGTAAAAAATAATTTAATCGTATGAAACATAAAATCGGAGCCTTATACCTTTTATTGTTCGCTGCTTCCATGCAGGCCCAACCGCAAAGGACGGAAGTATTTCATTATATATTTCCCGAGTTCACGAACGGTACGGTGTTAATGAAAAATGGTACAGAAAACAAGGCGTTGCTCAATTACAACGCGGCCACGGAAGAGATGATTTTTGATCAAAACGGGAAAAAACTGGCATTGGCCGAAGTGACGCTAAATCAGCTTGATACCGTTTTTATTCAAGGTAGGAAGTTTGTCCTACTTGAAAACCGGAAGTTCGCCGAGGTAATCAATAAAAACGGTTACAGCTTGTTGGTACAGTATAAATGCCGGGTAAATCCACCCGGGAAGCCGGCAGCTTATGGTGGGACCTCACAAACATCCTCTACCACTTCCTATTCAAGCTGGATGGGTGATGGACGGATGTATGACTTGAAACTCCCGGATGATTATAAAATAAATCCCTACATGGTATATTGGTTTAACAGCGGTGAAAAGTGGGATAATTTCGTGTCCTTAAGGCAGATACGTAGGTATTACAGCAAGCAAAAAGCTCTTTTTAATAAATACACGAAGGAAAATACCGTTAGTTTTGATGATGCGGAGTCTATCGCCAACCTCGTTCATCACATGGAGACAAATTCGCGTTAATGACGGTGGTAAGGGGATTTACATGTACTAACCATTGATGCATACTGAAAAGAGCAACGCGATAAAAAACCCCGATAACGAGGTAAGCCGGAGGTAGGGGTCGAGTGCTTTCCCGCTTTTTCGATACACGTTGGTGAGTATGTTGAACAGGAAGAGAAAAACAAGCAGGTACAGGTAGCGGTACCAGGGAGAGGGTTCGTACAAGCGATTATACCCGAGAAAGCAGAGAAAAGAGGCAATGGTGAGTATAGCGTGATACATTCTGGCCCTGTTTAGCCCTAACGTAACGGCGACGGTAAACTTTCCGGATGCCCGGTCGTTGTCGATATCTCTCATGTTGTTGATATTCAGTATCAAGGTGCTGATTATTCCCATCCCGATAGCGGGAAGGACAGGCTGGAAACTGAACGCGCGGGTATGGAGGAAATAGGTGCCGATGACCGGTACCGGCCCGAAAAAAAAGAAGGCAAAAAGATCGCCCCATCCTTTGTACCCGTAAGCCCGCTTTCCAAGCGTGTAAAAGATCGCCGCCAAGATGCTGGCCGCGCCCGCGCCAACAAGTATCACCGCCGATGCCTGGGAGATATGGGCGATGGCATTGAATACCAGCGAGAGCCCTGTGACAATACAAATAATCGAGAAGGTTCCAATAGCACCCTTCATTTGCTTAGGCGATATTTTTCCGCCTTGCACCGCGCGTGTGGGACCTTGCCTATGTCCGGTGGTATCGGTACCCTTTTGAAAATCACCCAGGTCATTGGCCAAGTTGGCCAGTATTTGAATAGCTACAGCCAACAGGAAGGCGAGGATAAAGGTAGCGAGGCTGACGTGCCCATCATGAAAAGCCAACCCGCTTCCCAAGATGACGGTGGCCACGGCCAAGAAAAGTGTCCGTAATCGAAAAGCGGAGATCCAGTTTTTTAGGGTTGCCATACAGAGGTCTCGCGTCAATAGGCCCGCGCGAACAATACCCGTTGTGCCGACGGCTTGCCCGTGACTATGCATGCGCCCGGTGTTTTGTCGCCCTCCAACGGGATACAGCGAATGGTGGCCTTGGTTTCTTCCTTGATACGCGCTTCTGTCTCGGCAGTACCGTCCCAGTGGCAAAGCAAGAAGCCGCCTTTCTCGATCTCCTCCTTGAACTCGTCGTAGCTATTTACTTCCCGGGTTTGCGAAGCACGGAAATCGGCCGCTTTCTTGTAAATATTCTCCTGCATCTCGTCGAGCAGTGCTTTGATATGGGCTTCAATGCCATCGCACGGCAACGTCTCCTTGGTGAGGGTGTCGCGGCGGGCTACTTCCACGGTATTGTTTTCCAAATCGCGAGCGCCCATCGCGAGGCGCACCGGCACCCCTTTGAGCTCGTATTCCGAGAACTTCCAACCCGGCTTCTTGTTGTCGGCATTGTCATACCTCACGCTAATACCAAGGGCCTTCAATCGCTCGATGATCCCTTTTACTTTCTCGTTGATCTGCTGCAGTTGCTCCAGGTTTTTGTAGATAGGAACAATCACCACCTGGTAGGGAGCCAGTTTGGGAGGAAGTACCAGTCCGTTGTCGTCGGAATGCGACATGATCAGGGCGCCCATCAACCGGGTGGAAACTCCCCATGAAGTGGCCCATACGTAATCGCGCTTCCCGCTCTGATCGGTGAACTGCACGTCGAACGCTTTGGCGAAGTTTTGCCCCAGGAAATGGGACGTGCCCGATTGCAGTGCCTTGCCGTCCTGCATCAACGCCTCGATGGTGTAGGTGTCGATCGCGCCCGCGAATCGTTCCGACTCCGACTTGAATCCCTTCACTACCGGCATCGCCATGTATTTCTCGGCGAACTCGGCATACACGTTGATCATCTGCTCGGCCTCCGCGATGGCTTCTTCCTTGGTAGCATGAGCCGTGTGTCCCTCTTGCCAGAGGAACTCGGCCGTGCGGAGGAAGAGGCGGGTACGCATCTCCCAGCGTACCACGTTGGCCCACTGGTTGATGAGGATGGGAAGGTCGCGGTACGATTGTATCCAGTTCTTGTAGGTGCTCCAGATGATGGTCTCCGAGGTGGGGCGGACGATCAATTCTTCCTCGAGTTTTGCTTCGGGGTCTACAATCAGGCCAGTGCCCGCGGGATCGTTCTTGAGGCGGTAGTGGGTGACCACGGCACACTCTTTCGCGAATCCTTCCACGTGATCGGCCTCGCGGCTGAGGTACGATTTGGGGATAAAGAGCGGGAAATACGCGTTCTCGTGCCCCGTCTCCTTGAACATGTCGTCCAGTTGACGCTGCATCTTCTCCCAGATCGCGTAGCCATACGGTTTAATCACCATGCACCCGCGCACGGCGGAGTTTTCGGCCAGATCGGCCTTGATCACCAAGTCGAGATACCATTGCGAGTAGTCTTTCGCGCGGGGCGTGAGCTCCTTCAATTCTTTTGCCATCGTTACAATTCCATTCTTTGTTTGCGGATGCAAAAATAGTTGAAAATCGGGCCATTTGCAAGGGAACGAATCGAAAAACGAATTATACACCGGGGAAAGACAAAAATTAAGGGGCGACCGAACGCGACGGGATGGAATCTCGAAAAAATAGTACCTTTGCATAAGACAGGATGCGCCTCGGCGAGGAAAAGTCTAACTTTAGTGAATCGGGTAACAGGTCACTAAATAGTGGAAATCGAACTTTTCCGTCAAGCTAAATGAGTAGCACCGAACTTGTTCGAGTGATGCCATAGCGAGGGAAAGTCTAACTTTAGTGAGATATTTAGCTGTAAATATACCACGAGCGAAACTTGAATAACAAGATAACTGAATGGATGCAACGAGGGGAAAAATAACGAGCGATTACTACATAAAGAAGATGGAAGCTAACACGGCACGGCTGGATAAAGTGAATGCGCGGTTAAGGGTGATCCCGTGGCTCAAGGTGCTCTTTTTTTTGGGCACGGTCTTCTTTTTGATAGCCGCTTACCAGCTGGGGTGGGATAGGGTTTCTTGTTTAACCGCCTCCGCTTTCTCGTTCGCGGTATTCCTCTTACTTTACAAGCCGGATGAGTTCTACCTGCGAAAGCAAGAATACCATCTCGCGTTGAATCGCGTCTATACCAACGAGATCGCTTTCTTGAGGGGCGACTATACCCCTTTCGATAACGGGGAGCGGTTCATCGACAAAAAGCACGCGTACTCGTACGATATGGATATTTTCGGGGAAAACTCTATTTATCATATGATCAACCGGACGGTATCGCGCGCGGCCGGCTCCATTTTGGCCGGTAAACTGAGTACTATCCCGGGGGACGAGAAGGAGATCATGGCAAGGCAAGCGTCGCTCTCGGAGCTTTCGGGAAAAGAGGCATTTAGGCACCGGTTCATGGCCGCGTGCAAAGGGTTCGACGAGGAGAACAGCGATTACGGGTCGTTGACCGCGAACCGGAGCAACAATACCTTGCTCACTTCAAAAACAGGCCTTGTTCTCATTTATACCTCCATCACCATCACGCTGGTATCGGCCCTCTTGGCCTATTTAGGCTACCTGCCCGCGTCGGTGCCTACCTTGTTGTTTATGTTTCAGCTTTTCTTCCCGTTGATTTTTAATAAAGTGCTGAGCAAAGTGGGCGCGGACATCGGGTTTCTCCACGAAAACACGAGGGTGCATGCCCGGCTGCTGGAGATCGTGCACGACGAACCATTCGAGGCCGGCCGGAACATGGAACTCAAAGAAGAGTTGTTTGGCGCGCATAACTCCCGCGAAGCATTGAAGGAACTGGCGATCTTGCTGAAAAAATTCGATCAGCGCCATAACGCGTACGTCCTTGTCCTTCTCAACGGATTTTTCTTGAGAGACTTGTTGCTCTTGCGGCAATTTTACCGGTGGAAAAACAGTTACTTGTCTCATACCCAGTCTTGGATCGAGACGCTGGCCGAGATGGAAGCCCGCGTATCACAAGCAACTTACCTGTTTAACCTCCCCGGGTTCGTGCAACCCGAAATCACCGGCGACCCCGACATCCTCATTGACGCTACCGGGTTGGGGCACCCGTTTATCCCCCAGGAGAAGCGGGTAGATAACGATATCCTGATTAGCAAAAAACAATTTTTTATCATTACCGGGGCCAACATGGCGGGTAAAAGCACGTTCTTACGCACCGTGGGAGCCAACTACGTGCTGGCGGTCAACGGGATGAATGTTTGTGCTTCGAAGTTTGTATTCTCGCTTTTTCACCTGTTTAGCAGCATGCGAAACACCGACGACCTCTCTTCCGGCACCTCCTATTTTAAAGCAGAACTGGAGCGAATGAGGCAGTTAATCCGTTATTGCCGTTCGCACCCCCACACGTTGATCATACTTGATGAGTTGCTCAAGGGAACCAACTCGAAGGATAAGCTTGAT
>Ga0265293_10010109_pt1 | contig 13292 bp, 15 predicted proteins | sample Munlanlewell138R_FD_192505 | JGI IMG/M metagenome (GOLD analysis project Ga0265293, IMG submission 192505) | Leachate microbial communities from a municipal landfill in Southern Ontario, Canada - Leachate well 138R | ecosystem: Engineered > Solid waste > Landfill > Unclassified | place: Canada...
CAAAGTAGGAAGTAAAGTAGGAATTGCATATGAGCCAGTACTAACAGCATATCACAACTCTTCATCCCACAAATTCATCTTTACGCTATCTGGCCTTACGAATTTTACGGGGTTTGATTATAGCCTGATCTACGATACAGACACGATAACAGGCTTTGCAAGCGGGTCCGCATCATTAAGTGGCGAGACCAGCAAGGTAACTGAGATAGATTTGGGAACGGAGTCATATGGTGTACTTACTCCACAAATAAATCCGCATAATTTCAACCTAAATATCAATCTTGTTGATATAGATGGTGATGCACTTACGCTTTCCGAGCAATTGTAGCTACAATGAAAAATTTCCTAGTTTCGATCATCTGCCTCATCATTTTTTTGGGTTTTGGCAGCTTTTCATATGCATATGATCTAGATGTCCAGTGTGATGACACTAGGTGTAATCTTTCATCTCGCGATCCGATCTTTAAAGGTGATGACATGTGGACTCCTGGAAAATCTGTAGAAAAAAGTGTCGGTATCAAAAATACTGGAGAAAGCGAAAAGGAAATCTATCTCAGGATAAAGACCAACGAATCTACAGGAGAGCTTGATGAGCATATGTTAATTAGTCTCATGCAGCAAGGAGCGGGAAGTCCTATCTGGACAGGGACATTGAAAGAGCTGATTGAAGACGAAACAGTGCTGATCGAGGATTTTTCCAAGGACGAACAAATCGAACTTATAATTTCTGCGCAAATGGATAGCGCAGCATCAAATGAGCTCCAGGGTGGATCTTCAGTATTTGATTTCGGATTCGGATTTGAGGGGGATTTGTCTGATGATAACGGGAGCGAGGAAGATTCAGATGAAAACGATTCTAATTCAAATTCTAACGAAGATGATAGTGTGCAGGGTTCCATAGGGCAAATCCTTGATGGCGTTAATACTTTTATATTTGGCTCTCAACCACAAGCCTTAGAGCAACAGGGAGACGTTGCTGGGGAAAGTTCTGACGAAAAGAGTGACAAATCAGATATTATGGGGATTTCTGATGAATGTTTAGACAATAATATTTGGGTAGTTTTTCTTGCATTTCAAATTATTGGAGGAGGTTTGTATTTCTTGAAAAAGCTTACTATGAAGATTTCTATATTTGTCAATGGAATCGTTGCGGGAGTAGTTTCTCTGTATTTCTATTTCAGCTTGTGCTTTCTATGGCCTATACTAATTTCTCTCGGGATTTTCGTCTTTTGGCTCTTCGTAGCAAGAAGGAAATTGGTATCGTAGTTTGTTAGGTATTATTTCCTGGTTCTTCTAGATGGAGATAATAATTGCGACAACGCCTAATAACATGCTTTTAGTATAGTAGAAAATTTATGAAAAATACAAGCATGTTATTTGAATAGATTTTCGCTTCTTAGATATTCTATTATCCCTAGGGCAAGTCCTTCTGCCGAAGTGAGGGGATCACCTACGATGAGTGTTCTGTCTGATGCATTTGTGAGAAATCCAGTTTCAAGAATTGCAGCAGTTGTCATGGGGTGTATCGCATGCCTAAACCTCCAAAACGAAAATGCATAGTAGCCGCGCATATTTGTAGTAATTTTAGGATCTCGTGGTAGCAGAGTAGATTCACCGTAATATTTTTCTATATAGTCTGCGAGCTTCTCTGCTTTTCCAGTGTAATCACGCCAAGGAGCCGCGATTTTATATCCAGATTTAGAAGGATCCTCGGATCCGTCTGCATGTATTGAAATAAACACATCTGCCCAGTATGATTCAGGAATCGTAGCGGGGAGGATATCTACTATGATGCCATTTTTTTCAAGGATATCTTTTGTGAGTATAGCTATTGTATGGTTCACTTCCCATTCGCTTTTTCCACCGCCTGAGGCGCCGGTATTGCCCCTGAGTTTTTCAAGTTCATCTGGTACTTCTTCTAATTTCCAATGTCCGACCTGTAGGCCAACTTTTGGAGGTCCATCAGGCCGTTTCCAGTGTTCAAGGAGCCCAAACTTTCCGAGATGAGATGAATTTTCATTTTCTCCTATGTATGCAGGCGCGGCAAATATTTGCAGAAACTTCTCTCGCATCACGAGCGTTATAATAGGAGTTATAAGAAGAAGTATGATAAATAGTATGTTCTTTTGCATGGAAAAATCATTATAGCATGGCTGAATTTTCAGTTTACAAAACGTTTATAAGTCTTTACAATACAAAAATCTTTTATGGAAGATCAGGAAGACTTGAATCCATCTCATTACCATAGTATGCCACAGGCGAAACATAGCCTTTCGAAAGTATTCGGAGGAGTTGTTGTAGTCATTTTTATGATTGTTACTTGTGTAGCGGGATATTTTTTAGTGCAAAGAGGTAGTATTGCACCATCTCCTATAATAGAGGATAATTCCTCTATTCAGACTCAGCTTGAAAATTCTGAGCCATTTTTATTTCAAGATATGACTATTCCGTATTTACGAGAGAAGGCGTATGAAGGTGCGCTGACGAGTTTGGAAGAAGTTTCCTCAAATTCTGACTATATGTCATATCGTACTACATATATTTCGGATGGTCTAACGATTTATGCACAAATCACGAAACCTGCAAATGCAATGCCAGAAGGTGGATTTCCGGCAATTATATTTGTTCATGGATATATTCCTCCTGCTCGTTATCAGACTTTTTCAAATTACGCCTCATATGTAGATGCACTTGCGAGAAGTGGTTTTGTGGTTTTCAAGATAGATCTTCGCGGGCATGGAGAATCTGAAGGAGAGCCGAGTGGGGCATACTATTCAGGAGATTATGTTGTGGATATTCTCAATGCGCGCGCAGCGCTGAGAGTTACTGAATTTGTAAATCCTGAAAAAATCGGATTGTGGGGACACAGTATGGCGGGGAATGTCGGACTCAGAAGTTTCGTGGTAGCACGTGATATGCCGGCAATATCTCTTTGGAGTGGTGCAGTATATACATATGAAGATTTGGGAAAGTATGGCATTAGTGATGCGAGCTATCAACCACCTGATATGAATTCTGAGAGACAAAAGAGGCGTGAGATGCTTAGGGAAATGTATGGAGAGTTTGATAAAAATAGTGAATTTTGGAGCCAGGTAGTACCTATAAATTATCTCGATGATGTTCGTGGAGCAATTCAGCTGAATCACGCAGTGGATGATGATGTTGTAAATAGCGGCTACAGTAGAGATTTGAATATATTACTTGATAATACTGATATTGTGCATGAGTTCAACGAATATTCATCTGGTGGACATAATCTCAGCGGGAGTACATTTACTCGTGCCATGAATGACACAATAAAGTTTTTTCATGAGCATTTGTAGTGTATGATAATAGTATGAGAAAAATTCTTTTTATCGTAATGATAATAGTGGCAGCAGGGATTGTCGGATGGATCGTTTCACCTGAATTGCCTGGGATAGGAGATAATCAGGCAAATCTTTCCGATAGTGACGGGTCAATTAATTCTTTTGAAGAGTGTATTGCGGCAGGTTTTCCGGTCCAGGAAAGCCATCCACAGCGGTGCATAGTTTCTGACGAAAAGTCATTTACTGAAGAAATTTCTGAGGAAGCAGAACGCGATATTATAGTTTCAGCTCCTCTGATTGATGCGAGGGTGACTTCTCCGTTTCAGATTTCCGGAAGTGCTACAGGGAGTTGGTATTTTGAGGGGAATTTTAGCGCAGAGTTATATGATAACGAAGGAAATGTTATTGCGACGGCAGTCTTAACTGCGCAAGAGGATTGGATGACAGAAGGGATGGTTCCTTTCCAAGGTGAGATTGAGTTTGAAGAGCAATATATAGGGAGTAGTGGAGATTTGATTTTATTGAGCGCAAATCCTTCAGGAATTTCTGAGAATCAGCGGGAAATTTCCATCTCAGTCCGTTTTGAATAACTATCTTTTCAATTTCTTACAATAAATTTGTTCGGTTATCATACAAGAGCGATAAGATGGTTTTTATGATAACGCAAGCGATACGAATACCACTCAACAGATATCAAGCAATCGAAAAAGTAGAAGGAGAAGGGAAGACTGCACTAGATGCAATTTATCAAATTGGGTATGTGAAGCCGTTATCACTACAGAGAGTAGCAAAAAGCTTTTGGAGAGTATTAACCGCACGGGTCGAATAAAAAATAGTGAATATTGCAGGTTACAATTATAATATTTACGATGATGTTACAATGCAGGGAATGAATCATAAAATCCTTATTGTTGAGGATGACACAAACATTCGGGATTATTTAGTTGAGGCTTTTGAAGAAGCTAACTATAGTACATCTGGGACTGGTGATGGGATAGAGGCTTTAAAGAAAATCCGCGAGGAAAATATAGATTTAGTAATTCTTGATTTAGGAATAGAAAATATTTCCGGCGAAACAGTGTGTATAGAAGCGAAAAAAGCTAAACCAAATCTTCCAATAATTATACTTACTGCCAAAAATACGAGCAAGGATATCGTATACGGGCTTGATATCGGGGCTGATGACTATATCTCAAAACCCTTTGATACTGATGAGCTCTTAGCTCGGGTTCGGGTTCGGCTGAAACAACAGGGAAGTGACGTTTTGCAAATTGATGATTTGACGCTCAATACTTCAACATTAGAGGTGATGAGGGAAAGCAAAAAAATCCCGCTTACTGCAAAAGAATTTAAGCTCCTTGAGTATCTTATGATAAACAGTGGTGTAGTTTTGAGTAGGGAAACGATTCTTGACCATATCTGGCTTTATTCTCCGGATATTGAAACGCGAGTGGTAGATGTTTATATCGGATATCTCAGAAAAAAAATAGATGACGGGTTTGAAAAGAAGCTGATACAGTCTGTTCGAGGATTTGGATACACCCTTAAGTAAGAGTTCCTATATCATAATGATATGCGAACGATATTCTTTTTACGCTTTCTTCAAGGTCCTGTTTTGTTTTCGGTAGATTTAGCCGAACTACTTGATTTGTAAATTCTTTATTCGTGGAATAGAATCCATGACCAGGGACAGTGTGAAGATTTAATTTCCTGAGATTTTCATAGAGGTTTGAGTCTTTTCCTCGGATGCAAAATATTGGGACTCTATTATCTGTGGGTAGTATCTCGATGTCGTTTTTTTTCAATTCATCTATAAATTCAGATTTTAATGCTTTAATTTTCGGGCGTACTATTTTGAGGTGGGAGTCTATTATCTCAGGGTTTGAAATGATATTTGCAGCTGCTTTTTGGGATGCAGATATATCAAACGGTCTTCTGAAGGTGCGGTAATGATCTCCGATGTTCTTATTTGTTGCCATATATCCGATACGTTCTCCGGGAAGACCGAGTGTTTTTGAATAAGAACGGATAACGCTTAGGTTCCCCTTTTCTTCAATGAGATTTATAGCTGACTCCTCATCGGGCAGAACATCACCAAATGCTTCATCGATAATTACAAAATCTGGATTTTTTCTGTCTGCGCAAAAATCTACAAAATCCTCGATTGCATTCAGTGAGGTAGTGTTTCCGAGCGGATTTCCAGGATTACTTATATAGTAGGTTATGTTTTGTTGAGAGGAGTTTTTTTTGCGGCGTTCTTTTGCTATGGCGAGCCCTTCAGTAATTGATGAACGAGTAGGAGCATCGATGGGTCCATATATGACGCCTTGTGGATCTTTCCCAGCAGCATGAATTCTATTTGTATAGTTTACGATATCAGGGAAATGAGGAGGAAGGCCAAATATTCTCCGTTTTCGATTACCGTGATGAAGCATGAATGTAAGTCGCTCAAGGATCTCGTCGCTTCCGCCACCGCTAAAAATTACATCTGCATTTCCTCCTAGACCGAATCGGGTTTTTACGTTTTCAATTGCTTCTTCTGGTTCTGAAAGTCTGTATTCAGACATGCTTTTTAGTAACACCCCCTCATCTATAGATTTTTTGAATAGGTGCTCGAATTCAGAGGGTGGGCCGAACGGAGATTCGCCATATTTTAATGAGATCTCTCTTTGGCTTGAGGTGATAATATTTTCTGCATCATATGCGTATTTTGAACCTTCTTGGCGTTCACCAAAAAATCGGGTTACATTAAATGCCCCTCGATTTAATTGTTCCATAATGTTTTGCCTTGATTCTAGTCCATTATAGGCTAAATATCAATGAGAAATCGCAATTTGATAGAATAACACTGTGGCATATGTAGTGCGCGATAAAATCCAATTTCTCTCTGAGGCGAGCAAGATCCTTTCTTCAACCCTTGATTATAATGTGACCTTGGTGAGTGTAGCAAAGCTTGTGGTTGAGGGAATTGCTGATTTTTGCATTATCGATATTGCGGAAGGTGAAAAAATGGAGCGGGTTGTAGTAAGGACTTCTCGAAAATCAGATCAAAGGCTTGCAAATAAAATGTTTAATTTTCAACCCGACCCGAAAAATAAGTTTGCTATTTATGACGCTGCAAACACTGGTTCATCAATTCTTATTGAGAAGGTTACGAAAAAATGGCTCAAAACTATCTCACGGATACAAGAAGAGCAGGAGATAGTAGAAAAACTAGAACTTAAATCATTTATTTTTACTCCACTTATCTCTCGAGGAAAAATTATCGGGGTACTTACTGTTGGTTCTAGTAGGCAGGGATTCTCCTACACTGTAGATGACGTACTTTTCGTGGATGAACTTGCTGGGAGAGCCGCACTTGCAGTAGATAATTCTCGATTATTTTCTGAAGCACAACAAGCGATTCAAACTCGAGATGAGTTTATGTCTATTGCTTCGCATGAGCTGAAAACTCCTCTTACGAGCATTCTTCTTACTCTCCAATTTGCGCACCGGAGACTTTTGAAGCAGGATGCACATAAGAACGTCCTGAATGCAATAGAAACCGGAATCTTACAAACTCGAAGACTTTCAGGACTTATGAATGATCTTCTCAATATTTCGGTTATATCTACTGGGAGATTAAAAATTCAAAAGGAAGAAACAGAGCTGATAGGGCTTTTAAATGATGTAATTTTGTGGTTTGAGCTGCAGGCAAAAAATAGTGGAGTAAAAATTATTTTTAAAATAAAACGGAAGAAGATCTGGGGATTTTGGGATAAGGTGCGACTTGAAGAAGTATTCTCAAATTTAATTTCCAATGCTATTAAGTATGGGAACAATAAACCAGTAACAATAGAAGTGTCACTCAAGGAAAATATGGCAGTTATTAAAATAAGTGATGAGGGAATTGGAATTGAAGCTGAGGAGATAGAGAAAATATTCGGATTATTTCGAAGAACTGTAGCAGCACGTGAATTTAAAGGAATGGGTGTAGGACTTTATATAAGCTATCAGGTCGTGAAGGCTCATAAGGGAACGATGTCTGTCGAGAGTACGCCAGGAAAAGGGTCAATGTTTGTCGTGAAGCTCCCTCTCCGATTTTAAATTCTTACAAGGCTCTCAATTTTTTTTGCTTTGTTTTTCATAAAAAGATTGTTTAATTGTATTATGAGATTCAAAGAATTCAGTATCTTGCAGCATAAGTTTAATAACAATAAATGGTTTGCAGTAACTGGATTGAGAAAGATAGAGAAAAAGGTCCGAGAAATTGAGATAAAAAAATTTAGGATGGAGCGAAAAGAGACGGTAGGATGGTCTGCATAAATAGTATTGAGTTTTGAAGGAGAGAGATATAAATCTATACAGAAAAATAATGTACCATGCACACAATGAAACAATATATATTCATAAAAACGAAAGCTCCAAGTAAGATCCAGAAACTATTCAGTATGTTTAGAGCACGCAGAGAGCTCCAAAGAAACCGGACGATGATAGCGGCAAATGAAAAGATCACTGATTACTTCAGAACTTCTCAAAACGGTAAGAAGATAATACATCTTTACTAGAAGAGATCTTTTGAGAAGTAATAAACTATCGCCCACTTGTTTGATACGGTGGGTTTTAGTTTGAGATTCAGAGAAGGAGGTGGTTAAGAAATGGCAGAAAGAGTTGAAGAGCATCATCATTATGAAGGGAGGAGAAGTAGCTCTCTAGCAGTAATCCTTGGAGGAGTGCTCGTAGTGGGATTCGTGATAGTTTTATTGTTCATATTGGGAAGTGGGTTTTTTGGCGGAAAAGAAACTATGAATCCAACTATAGGTGTTCCAGATCAAATTGATGTAAATGTGGATGGTGCAGATATCCAGTAGATAAGATACGGTTTGCTTGCAGGAAGTTAATTTTTTGCAATTGTGAGTCTTCCTGTATGTTGCAGTTTTGTCCATGCGATTATTTCTCCTCTGAGTGCATTGAGAATAGCTGTGAAGAGTACAATATACATAATTTGCGTATAGGGAAATCTTAAAAATACAAAATAAAACAAAGGAGTTTTCTTGTGCGGTGATAAGATAGATGCTACTAATATTACACTGAATTGAATAAGAAGATAGAGCCCGAGAAAAATGAGCGTAAGTGTTCGTTCTCCGATGAGAAGATTGTAAATAATAAGAATATCGACAAGTGGACTGAGCAGAATTGATGGGATCTGTAAAAATGCATAGCGCGGGAATAAGATGATTCCGAAGAAGCCATATTTTTTATTGAATAATGCGTCTTTATGTTTGAAGATAACTTGTAGATTTCCAAAATTCCATCTCAATCTTTGGGTGAATAATTGATTAAGTGAGGTGGGAGCTTCTGTATACGCGACAGCTTTATCTGCGTATTTCACTCTATATCCTTTCTTAATGATGCGGAGGCTTAAGTCATAATCTTCAGCATGGGTTTGCTTATTGAATCTTCCCGCTTTTATAATAGCACTTTTTCTCCATGCACCAAAAGCACCTGGGACAATCGGTACTACGCCAAATATATCACTTATCCTTTTTTCAATACTCTGTGCGACTATGTATTCTATATTTTGAATTCTAGTAAGGAAGTTATTAGGATTTCCCACTAAAAGATGTCCTGCAACAGCGCCAATTTCTTTATCGGTAAAATACTGAACAATTTTATTTATAGAACTAGTTCGAAGTCTGGTATCAGCATCAATACAGACGAGAATCTTTCCTTTTGCATGCTTTAATCCGAGATTGAGTGCTAAATGCTTTCCACTTTTTTGTGTGTTTAAGATTGTTACTTTTTTATTTTTTATCTTTTGTGCCTCTTGAAGACTGTTATCACTACTTCCATTATTTATTACAATAATCTCTATATTCTTATAGCTATTTCTGAGTACGGATCGTATGGTTGCTTTTATGGACTTTTCTTCGTTATGCATCGGGATAATTATAGATATAAGACATTTGTATTTCCCTTTCTTGTTAGTGGTCTTTCTTTTCAGATTTATTTTACCACTGAGTGCGAGCGTGAGTATGAAAAAAGTATGAATAAGAACAACTACAAACCCAATAGCAAATCCTTGCCTCAGTAAATTTGGAGCTTGTTTATAGGTATCATATGCAAAAAATGCCATACCTGCAAAGAGTTTATCTGCATAGCTTGCCTCGGCAGAAACAGGGAGATTATTTTGCCTTGCAAGCGCTGAAATTGTCGTAAATTCATAACCTCGCATTTTATAAAATTTTATAATTTCTGGAAGTGATTCTATGGTTGTCGTCCTTTCCCCTCCAGCGTCATGAAAGAGGATGACAACGGTCCTTACATGAGAAGTAGTGGCGCGTTTTATAACCTCTTCCTTAGTAGTGTTTTCGAGCCAGTCCAACGAGTCTACTGTTGGGGCAGAAATCGTAAACCCTCTTTTGTATGCTTCTCCGATGTATTGGAGAGAGTTGTATGATAGCCTATCTTCGACTCCTACATATGGAATTCGAAAAATGAGTGGCTTATACCCAAAGTAGTGAACAAATATTTTTTCTGTAAAGTCTAACTCTTTTACGAATTCTAATTGTGATAATTCTTCTTCATTTGGATTCTCAAAATGTGAGAAAGTGTGAGTTCCAATATCAGATCCTTGATCAATGATTTCCCGGACAATGTCGGGATATTTGTATGTTTGTAATCCTGTTACAAAAAATGTCCCTGGAACATTTTCTTGGGATAGAACTTCCAGGATTTTTGGAGTAAATTCTGGATCAGGACCATCATCAAATGAGAGAACAACCTGTTTTTTTTCTTCACCGAATCGTTTAATATACTCTTCACCATAAACATTTTCTATTGTGAGAAATGTTCCTTGGTTCAAGACAGGGCGTTCCTGAGCATTAATTTCTTCAATTGCAGCATCTACCTGTGTGTCAATAAGTGTATTTTTTGCACCAAATGGGGACGTAATATATGAAACGACCGAAAATGTTGCAAACAAAGTTATAAAAAATATTAAAACGATGCTAAAAAGTTTAATTTTTTTCCAACGCTTCCCTGTGTCATAGAATATAGGTTTTCTTTTTTTCATATTATTTATCTCCAGTTAACTTGTGATGTGGTTATGATTTCTTTCCAAGGCCCTTCTGGGACCTCTGCCTCATTTACAAATTGCCAATCTACATAATCATTTGTAGCCATATGAAGGCAGCCTTTCAGGGCTGGTGAAAGATCTATTCCTGCACGCTCGTTTTTCGGTTTTGCAGACCCAAATACATATTCGATATCATTATCTTCAAAGGGGCCAACATCTTCCCATTGGGCATAGCAAATTTGATCATTGTGTTTGATTCGAATCCATCGATTTTTTAGATAAGAATAATCTCCTGTAATTTCAGTGAAATACCAGGGGATTCTGGTAGCGTTTTCTTTTCTTCCTGAATCAGAAAAATCATTATAGGGAAGGGCAAAGTAGAAAGGATTTTGTTTGGGGATGAATCCTTTTGGATAATTTCCCTCTCGTGTATAGGGGTTGTCTATTCCCCCAAAATTGTCTAACCAGTGAGTATCCCATGCGCTTGCTTCGTTGGGGATGTAGTCATTTTCGTCTGTAGCTTTTTCTCCAACCCAAAACATCGTGGCATAAATATCCCGATGTACTGGATAAGCATGAGACCATATGGGTGTTGGAGGAAAGGATGTGGGGGTAGGCGTAATTGTGATCAAGTTATTATTTGACCGAGCATATTTTTCTTTTGCATCATTATGAGTGTTTGTTGCTACGAGAATCCAGCCCAAAAAAATACCAGCAATTATTCCTGCTAATATAGTTAAAAAAATAATTCTCTTTGAATTCATGTATAACTACTCCTTATTACTTAATTTTATTTGGGGGAGAAACCCAATCGAATATTTGGTGGTATAGTTTAACATATTTATACATAGATTGATACTATTTTTAGTCCTATAATTTATGTTCGTTCTATCTATATTATAAATTCCTTATGGAGAATATTTATGAGAAATGTAAGAAATTGTTTAAGAGGCTCTATAGCCATTCGATGTGATAGAAAATACGTATAGTTTTGAGTTGTATGAAATTTTTGTCAAACACGCTATAATGGATATATCACCATGTTGCGAAAAATAAACCCTATTGTTCTTGCTTTTATTTTTTCTGAGGCATTTTTTTGGTCTGCTTGGAATTTAGTATCTCCAATAATTGCGGTCTACGTCGTTAGTACTTTGCCGAGCGGGACTGTGCAGACGGCAGCTTTCGGATTCACGCTATATTTATTGGTTAGAGTGATAGTTGGATTATTTGTGAGCAATTTGGTTAAATTCCCCTCTGATAGAAAACGTATGATTACTGATGCAGTCGGTATGGTACTCCTTTCTTGTTGCTATCTTTTGATTGCATTTATTCCGAGTATCGTAACTTTTTATATTTTCTTTATTATTGCCGGAGTAAGTTTTGGAATATCCTCACCTGCTAAATATCCGATGTTCTCACTAAATCTTAATAGACAGCAGGCATCTAGAACGTGGAGTACGTATGATGCTATAACATTTACTGGGATGGGAATCGCGATTGCTTTCGGAGGAGTGATAGCAACGAAATTCGGTTTTAAGGCGTTATTTATATTATCAAGCTTCGTAAATCTAATAGGGATTTTGCCTTACTGGGTTTATAATTCTCTTCACAAAGATCACAAGCATTTTATTGCCGAGCGGTAATGAATGAAAACAACCTTTCTTCAACAATAATCAATCCTGGTAGCGTATTTAATATTAAATGTCAGTAGGGAATCAAGGAATGGCCTCTTAAACTGATTAAGATAACGAAAGTAAGTAATTATTTGGTATTCTGCTATAATTGGCTTCATGAACTTATCAGTAGGAATTGTAGGTCTCCCGAATGTAGGGAAATCTACACTTTTTAATGCGCTTTTGAAAAAGCAGGCGGCACTTGCTGCCAACTATCCCTTTGCTACAATCGAACCAAATACTGGTATTGTTCCGGTCCCGGATGAACGTTTAGAAAAACTTGCTGAGATAACTAAATTAGAAGAGGGTATGCAGAGTTTGCCACCTATAAAATGTGCTACTGTAGAATTTGTAGATATTGCAGGGCTTGTGAAAGGAGCTTCAGAAGGGGAAGGATTGGGAAATAAATTCTTGTCTCACATTCGTGAGGTAAGAGTCATTGCGCATGTGGTACGCGCATTTGAGGATAGTAATGTCATAAAAGAAGGTGCAGTGGATCCAAAAAGTGATTACGAAACGATAAGGTATGAACTCCTTCTTTCAGATCTTCAGACGCTTGAGAACATTAATGAAAAAACTCTTCGTTATGATAAAGTAAAAGCGTCAGCCGTTTCAAAGCTAAAAGAAGCGCTTTCTAGTGGGAGTGTCATTGGTGCAAATCTTACTAATGAAGAGTATGAAAGAATACGTGAGTTAAATTTGCTCTCCCAGAAAGAAGAAATAATTGTATTAAATGTAGCAGAGGATGATTATTCGGAACAAAAAATTTCAGAAATCATTACGCAGTATTCAGAAATTTTAGGATTTGATAAAAGTCAGTTTGTCGTAGTTTCTGCAAAGATAGAATCAGAGCTTGCAAGTTTAAATACATCTGAGCAGAAGGAATATCTTCAAGATTTGGGAGTCGAGATTTCTGGGCTTGAGCGATTGATTAAAAAAGCATATGAACGATTGGGGCTTATTTCGTTTCTTACAGCAGGAGAAAAGGAGGTCCGTGCATGGACTATTAAAAATGGGAGTAGTGCAGTTGAGGCAGCAGGAGAGATCCATACAGATTTCATGCAGAAATTCATAAAAGCAGAGGTCGTTTCATTGCAAGATTTTAGAGAAAATAACGGATGGAAAGGAAGTCGTGAGAAGGGAAGAGCTCGACTCGAGGGGCGTGATTATATTGTGCGCAACGGTGATATAATAGAGTTTAAGATAGGGAGGTAGTATGGAGCGCGGATATTTTTATGGTGCAGTAGAAGAGGC
>Ga0265293_10010110_pt1 | contig 13287 bp, 7 predicted proteins | sample Munlanlewell138R_FD_192505 | JGI IMG/M metagenome (GOLD analysis project Ga0265293, IMG submission 192505) | Leachate microbial communities from a municipal landfill in Southern Ontario, Canada - Leachate well 138R | ecosystem: Engineered > Solid waste > Landfill > Unclassified | place: Canada...
TCCGCGGGACTATCGCTTGCAGCGACGATCAGAGCGCTACCGGCCTGCACAATACAACCGATTGCAACACACCCTAGAAGGAGCAATAGCACCCTCCTGGGGATAATACTGTTCATTCTACTGTTTTTTTGTACTTCATTGCTACGAGAGCTCAACCACATACCTCCTTGAGTCAGAGGCCGAAGCAGAGGTGCTCCGACGTCTAAATCATATCAGAGTTCTGGTATATATAATAACGCATTTTATCTGTACGCTAAAAATAAGTATTTTTAGAATATGACTATTTTTATTCAAATAAATTAATTTCTATTGGATTAGATTGAATTTAACTTTAAGGTTAAGTTTGTATAGAACATAGATCATACATCTGCGGTGCAGAACAGGACAGCGCCGGCTAATCGGTGAGGGAATAGTCATCTTCTATCTGTGTTCTCGAAAATAGCCCCTCTAGAGGTGATGTGAAGGATCTTATTCACTTCAAAAAAACCAGGTTGATATCCGGTGTAGAGCTCGGAATAGAGGGAAGTCAGGAGATTTTTCAACAATGCTTATAAGGGAGTCACTCTCTCATCGCTCTTCGAGGAGCAATAACCAAAGAGGCGGCCCTTCTTGAATGAGATCGTGGCATGCCAGAATCACCGGTATAGTGTCACACCTCCGCCGGTAGCGGCCGCAACTCACCGCAAACTCACCGCAATGCAGAGGTATCGCCATAGGCATGCAAAATACGTATCAGGCGGGCGTGGTGCCGGACCATGATCCGCTACCGGCGCAGACCGGGTTGCCTCTCGCGATACTCAAGGACAGGATAGTGGCCTCATAATCCTGGTCGGCAAGCGCCCTGCCCGATCTCACGAGCACACTAATTATGGGAGGAACGCAGAATACATCTATGAATTGATGCGCCAACTTCATGGAAATTTTGTAGGAAGGAATTCTCCAGTTAACAACCTTGCTCTGATCCGGCCAGAATCTCCAACCCGCTGGTATCGATATCACTGCCACCTCTGATAATCACCGGCTCCGGATGATCAGTCCGGATAACACCTGTGAATGTAAGATCCTGACCCCCCTCACCATAGATTGCCCGGACATCCGCACCGATCTGGCCGATGATATTAAATTGGCTGTTGATGACCGGTTGCGCTATCGTGCCGAGGAACGTACCGTTCCCATTGACACCAGTCGGATTCACCATATGCAGATTTTCTACGGTAATCCCCGATACTTCGTGCGCATAGATCGCGTAAGCTCCTGCATTCAGGCTAGCACAATCCTCAAGATAAGCATCGTGTGCCCTAAACAATCCAAAGCCTATCGCCGACCCATCATCGATGCATCTGGAGAGGTACGTGTTTGAATCCATGGGAGGGAGTTCTGCATCCCCATTACCTCCGGACATGCAGTCGCAGAGGGCGATCATCCCCCCCTGCACCTGGTAACCTGGATCGAGATACTCTCTATATGCTGCCTCTGATGAGGTACCGATGGTATCCACATAGTCGAACTGATATCCGGTTCCAGGATCTACAGGGTCGATGTCCGTTGATGGCGACCAGACGGCATACCCGTATCTCCAGTTGCTCCCGGCGGTGCAGTTGATGAGGGTCACATCTCCATGGAGCCAGAACCCGGCGCCGAAGAGACATCCATGTGTGGCCGTATTATCGTTGTAGTAATCATCAGGCTTCTGTCCGTTATTTTTCGAGACACAATCACGGAGAACAACGCGCTTTTTGCTCGGAGCTCCCTCGAAATGGAATCCGGACTCCCAGTTGCCTTCTGCGTAACAGCGGATGATTTCACAATCCTCAATATCGGAATTCTCTGCAATGTCAAATCCGGTTGTCCAGTGGTCAAAACGACTGTATCGACCGCAATTGATCGCTTCACAGTCGATATAACGGATGTTTCGGATCAGCTTTGGGGATCCCATACCATCATTCATCCACCCGTGTCTGCCACAATCAATAGCCTTACAATTGAGGAATTCAATATCCTCCATGATGCTATCCCTCACCCAGAGCGTGAACGCCGCGCCATAGAGGGAAGCATCAACGGTTGCCACGACGTTGTGGACTTTCACGTGGCTGATGCCGCGAAGCCAGATAGCGCCGGTTCCCGTCGTTGTAAAGTCACGCAGTTCAATATGATCTTCATCGCACCGCATGAAGCCGGAGGACCACTCAAGCCGCGTAACGTCGGATCCCTGTCCCTCGAAGACCACGTTGCCCGGGACAAACAGATAATCACTGATATGGAAGGTACCCCCGGTCAGGGTGACCGTGCCCCCTGTTTGACTGAGGGCATCGAGTGCCCGCTGGATCTCAACCTGATCAGCAGTGCCGTCGCAGACATGAGTCGCGAGCGCCTTCATCTCCTCCGGGCTATCGTGTGCAGCGACCACGATAGTCTTATTCGCGATGATGGGGACAGTATACAGACCGTCTTCAGGCATAAACACCAGAATTGCTGTCATGCTCACGAGCACCACGAATAACACAAGGATTCTTATGTGTATCATATTTCGGAACATGATTCCCCTGCCATAGATAACCCGGGCTTTTGGTCGGGAGAGAAGCAACCTCCGTGTCGCTGATCATTACGGTCAGTGGTGCAGGGATACCCGATTTTTACCTGCCCTGTAGCACAAACACAATATGTCAGCACATCGCAAGAGCAGGATGCAGTTGATGATCCGGGTGGTAAGCAGGCGATGGGCAGTCGTCGTCCCAACCGACCGGCGGGCATGAGGATGGGGGCGGTAGCATACTCAGAAATTATGTTCGGATGTTGCCTGACAGCCATAAACCTTCCCCGGTACAGACGCGCCTTCCAATCGCACAGATTTTGTCGAGACCCTCGGTAGCGACAGTACGTCGCCTTTGTAAGGCTATGTGATCGACCCCGTTGAGGTTTGTCCCTGCAAATGGCGGTAGGGGAACATCTTCTCGACCCCCCGGGATGAGACGGAGCGAATATCCTGCCCTCCAGAGAGCAGATGGATAATTTATATAGATCTATAGATCACTCCCGCCTACTCTGATAGGAGCCCAGCGATATGAAGGTTTTGATTGCCCTGCTGTGTTTGCATACATATGAGGGTACCCCGGAGAAGAAGGCCGAATGTGGTTGGGCGACCGGGATCCAAGCCAGCTCAACGAGGACTACAGGGAAGAGGAACGTGAGAACCTGGTCTTTGGCATCCAGAACAACCCATAACAGGGGTATTCTATGAAATCATCCTCCTGCGGAGACAGCAACGCTCAGGAAGCGTCTGGAGAGTCGCCCTGTACCAGAGACACAATATTGCGGAGATCGGTCCCAGGGTATCCATACACCAATGTCTGAATCGCAGAACCGGGGATCTGGAAACTCTCAGAGGGGAGACAGACCACCAGAAAATGACGAAATACCAGGTAAAGTGAGCTGACCCAATAGAAGGGGTTGGGTAGGGGAACGTGCCAAACAATATTTAACGCTGAAGGTTTTAAGGGGTGGTCGGGCCGAACACGACATGCCGGTGAACCAGTGAGAGTAATGGTTGCCGCAAAACCCCTCCCCTACACGCAGGTGTTCCACACCCTGCCTCTGGCAGAGCAAGGTGGGTGGATGCCGGGGAAGTTACCCGGATCAGCTCCTGCATTCCGGCACGGTGGTTACGTCCTTCCAGGTGATAGAAAATGCTGGCCAGATTTGGTTCATACCTGAATACCGAGGAGATACTGAACTGCATTCGATCAGATAGGGCATTTGATGAAGAGACAATTCATGAATTTGAGAGGAAGTTCGCACACTATACCGGGATACCCCGATGCTTTGCAATAAACCAGGCTCGTGCAGCCCTCCTCATTGCGCTACGATCTATCCCGCTATCACGTGGAGATGAGGTGATCGTCCAGAGTTTTACGTTCAAAGGTGTCGTCGATGCCATCCTGGATGCAGGAGGGAAACCGGTCTTCGTCGATAGCTCACCCGATGATCTAAACATTGATGTCGAGGCAATCGAGAGAAATTTGACGGAGAAGACAAAAGTCATTATAGCAGCACATCTCTATGGAATTCCCTGCGATATCGATACGATAACTTCCCTTGCGCGTGAAAATGGATCTTACGTGATCGAGGACTGCGCCCAGAGTCTTGGTGCTGCCTTTGGCGGGAGGAAGACCGGCACATTCGGGGATATAGCTATGTTCAGTTTCAACTACGAAAAGCACATGACGACCGGTCAGGGAGGGATCCTTGCTATAAATAATCACGACCTGATCGACGCTGTTGAGAAGACCATCGCTACCTACCGGAGGGTGCCCCTGGACCCGGAAAAATGCTTTGTCTACGGAATGCTCCTTGAGCACTTTGCGCTGGAGCGGCCGGGGTACAATACGAGACTGACAGCGACGTTTGGAGAAGAGTGTTTCCAGCGTGACAGACAATTGTTTGAAGAGATGGATCGCCTGGTAGAGGGGGGTGCCACAGAGGAGGAGGTCCGGGCAGGCCTCCTCCCATACCTGAAAAAGCATATCGAAGCGTTGCAGCTGAGAACTCAACAGGAAAACCACCCTGAACAGAGCTCCCGGCAGTCACTCAATCCGGGGGATCCCTCCCGGATCCCTCCCCGCGAGCATGTGGAGTCTGAACACCTGCTCATGAACACCTACAGGGCAGCCGTCGGGTGTGTGGCACTGGATCACCTTGATGCAGTGAATAAAGTCAGGAACGCGAATGCAGAGCAAATCTTTGCTGGATTGGATGGACAGAATGCCTACAACACACTCACCATATCGAGTAAGAAGCAACCGGCCTTTCTGAAGATGAATGTGCTCAACAACACGCCCTACCGCGTTTTAGAGATCAGCAAGCGGGCGCGGAAGTATGGGTTTGAGATTGGGAACTTCCAGTGGTCCAGCCCCATCCACCGCACCTCTCCCTACGACGTTCTGGTTCCCCACAGAAGGGAGGATCTGCAAGTGAGCGAGTATATCGCAAACCATATCATCAACATCCCTATCCACTACTATGTAACTCCCGAGGATATCGCCGGCATTGTGGGGTTCCTCACACGGGTAGGCGCACGGGGGATCTCGTGAGGGGGTATCCTCTTTTTCTTGATGCCGAACACCCGGCCAGCTGGCTGGAACCGTTTTTTCAAATCCGCATAGCACGCTCTCATACCGGTCACTCCGGATTTCGTTGTCGCTCTCCATACGCGAGGCCTCTCCCGCGTTGAACCCTGAGGGCACGGCCGGCGGATGGGGGCGACTCTCTCGTGTTGAGTCCGGGGAGAAGTGTGCCTTCAATGTACCTCTGATCCCCAGGGGAGGTATTCCTTCACCGTGTTCATAACGTACGTTAATGACTCCAATCTCAACAACCACGCAAGCCCTGTATAGACTGCGACCCCAACCGTGATCTGCAGGATGAGCGTCACCCAGACGGACAAACCCAGGAAGAGGACGCTGTACGTGGCTCCACACATGATCAGCGAAAGAGTGAGAGCCGGCATAAGATCTCTCCACTGTTCAGTGAAACTATAGTCGAGCAATAGTTTGTTGGGATATGCATTGATGATGGTACCAAAAATCCCGGTTACAACAGTCCCGAGAGCTATAGCATAGATACCGATCGGGATAGTAACCGCAAGCACAGATACCCCGAGAGCCTTCTTCACCACCTCCAGTTTCAGGAAAATGTCGCTACGCCCGAGAGCGTTGATTGCCTGAAGATTTGCTGTATGGATGGGCCAGAGTGCGTATGTTGCACAGAATATCTGGAGGAATGGAACGGCGATGAGCCACTTTTCGGTTAACAGGAGTCTGATCAGAGGCTCTGCAACAGCTGCAAGACCGGCCATTGCAGGGAAGACCAGAAATGAGCTGGTAACGAGCGCCCTGCGCATGATCTGCTTTACTACAACTGTGTTATCCTGGTTTTTCGCGTATGCAGGTAACATGACTGCCTGAATCGAGCTATCAATGTTTGATACCAGCACACCTGGAAATTCCTGTCCTTTTGTATAATATCCGAGCATGCTTGCGGGGTAAAGCTTTCCGATGACCAACGAACTGAGATTTACATACGTTACATCGATCAGACCCGACGCCAGGAGCTTCCAACCAAACGAGAATAGCTCTTTTACACGCATAAACGAGAAGAGAAGTTGTGGCCTCCAGCGCAGGGTGAACCACATGGCAATGCAGAGTGTTACAATTGATGTAATCTGCTGGCCGACAAGTGCCCAGACTCCGTATCCCGCGTATGCCATGGCAATGCCTATGGCTCCTGAGAGGAGGACCGCGGCAAGACTGCTGATAAAAAGTTTCCTGAAGAGAAAGTTTCTTGCAATAATCGCATTCTGAATGGAATTTATGGCTCCAAAGAAGAGTGTGAGGCCAAGGACGCGGAGAACCGGGACGATTAACGGCTGGTTATAGAACGTTGCAATAAAGGGAGCTGCCAGGAAGAGGATACTGTAGGACACGAATGCAACTCCCAGGGTGATATAGAATACCGATGAATAATCTGTATCGGTCACTTCTTTTTTCTGGATGAGGGCAACGCCAAGTCCGCTCTCTACAAGTGTCTGGGAGATCGCGATGAAGACGATAATCAGGGCGATTATACCATAATCTGCGGGAAGAAGCAGGCGTGCAAGGATAATCTGTACTACGAACAGTACGCCGGTTACTCCCACTCGCTCCAGTGATTTCCAGAAGAGCGAAGAGAGCACACTATTCTTGAAGTCATCCTCAGGCATGTATGGGTTTTATCTCTCCTGAGTCTACTGCATGAAGCCATCTTAATTTGAAGGTTTCGGTGCAGAGTGGCGGATCCCACCGTTCGCAATAAGGTCTCTCTCCCCCTCGGTCAGAAAAAAATGGCATGCAAGGTTCAGGCAGATAGCTGAGAGGGCACTCCGAGGAAATAAACGATATTATGTAAATTATATTATACGAATATTAGAATATGGAGTTTGGAATAATTTGATAGAGATGTTACCAGTTGACCATCGGGTCACTATATTTTTATAGTACATGGCACCTCTACAGGAACTGACTTCTCGCTCCGGATGGGCTGTAAGAGGATCTATCATGCCTTATAGAATTGGTGTTATTGCTTTTCCCGTTACACATGCCGGGGTTGTACCCCTATCTAACCTGGTGAAGTTACTCAGCAAGGTTGCGAAAGATGTCTTTGTCATATCGTCTGAGACATTCATGGAGGCATATGAGAGTGATACCGGGAGGGATAACGTCCACATATACCCGGTTAAACAACCCGGGGGTTCAAATCGTTTAAACAGCGCTACGACTGAACTTAATCTACATGTGCAGAGCTCCATTGAGGTTTATAAAATACGGGACAAGACAGATCTCATCATACTGTTTTTTGGAGCGGATATTTATGTCGCCCCTGCAATGGTAGCGAAAGTTTTGAACAAAAAATTGGCCTTATTACTGCCCGGATCAGTGATCGAAAAAAAGGCTACCGACGGTTTTTCGTTCTATAATGTGAATGTCTCATCATTCATCAACAGGCAGATCTGCAACAAGATCATACTGTACTCCCCGAGCCTTATAACCCGGTGGAACCTTCAAAAACATCGCCATAAAATTCTCATCGCCTACGAACACTTCCTGGATTTCGATATATTTTCCACCACAATTCCTCTGGTCGACCGCCCTCCCCTCATCGGCTACATCGGCCGATTGAGTGAGGAGAAAGGCATCAGACGCTTTATCCAGGCCCTCCCCGCAATCTTTAATGACCGACCGGATCTTCGGGCACTTATCGGTGGAGACGGGGATATGGGTGAGGCAATAGAGGCCTCCCTGCAGGAGGGCGGGCTCGCCCCCCGTGTCGACCTCGCGGGCTGGATATCCCACGATGACCTTCCGGGACATCTTAACCAGCTCCAACTCCTTATCATCCCCTCGTACACTGAAGGGCTCCCGAATATCATGCTTGAGGCGATGGCCTGCGGGACGCCGGTGCTCGCAACACCGGTCGGAGCGATACCGGACATCATCGTAGACGGCAGGACTGGATTTCTCATGGAGAACAATTCCCCGGAGTGCATCGCAAAGAACGTGATCCGGGCATTAAACTCCCCGGACCTTGAGCAGATCACAGAGACCGGGAGGCAGTTTGTCGAGGAACACTTCACGTTCGAGCGCGTGGCTGAGAAATGGAGAGACGTGTTGGGGAGAGTATGACATGGGATCAAAAAGCTCGCTCATCCAGCGTGACCCGGGTATGGGGTTAAAAAACTTACTCCTCCTATGTGACCTGGACAGGACACTCGCTATTGCAGGGGTTATCTTCTCGATACTTATGATCACTCTGGGCATGGTAGCCGGCAGGTTCATGTATCCAGTCCTGGGAGGTTTGGTTCTTATCTCCTGCATCCTGTGGCTGGCAATCCGAAAACACGGTACCATTGAGCTCCATCTCCCAGAATCGAGGACCATGACCATCAGTTGTGCAGCCTGCTTTTTTGGACTCTACGTCCTGAGCATCCTCTCGGTTTATCTCCGGCCGGAGATCTATGGGCGTCCCCTCCTTTATTTTGTCCTGACAGCCCTTATGGCAGGCATCATCGCCTACGAGATCTTCATGTCAGGCAGGCAACATACCGGTCTCATCCTGATCCAGATCATGTTACTCGGGATGAGCATCGCCTGGTCTCAACTGCTGATATTCCCTGGCGTCCTGGGAGTGGATCCCTGGTACCATTCGACTTTCACTGATTCGATCATCAATGGGGGCTTCATCCCGGAGGGGTATTCATACTCAAAAATGCCGCTTTTCCATCTCATGATAGCCTTAACCTCGATCAGTGTTGCCCTTCCCTACAAGTTCGCTGCGATGGCGTCGGTGAGCCTCGGACAGATCATCTGTAACGTTCTATTCGTATATCTTATCGCCAACTATGTATTCAGGAATTATCGAGTAGGATTGCTGGCTGCCCTCCTGGTGATTATTGCAAATCATCACATCTTCATGTCCTACTGGTCCATTCCCAACGCTTTTGCCGCCATATTTATCCCGATTGCCCTCTACCTGCTTTTCCTCGGGTTTACTAACGATCGGCATCCGACATTCATCATACTCTACGCAATAGTATCAGCTTCTATTATCCTTACCCATACAATTGCAGCCATGTGCATGGCTATACTCCTCTTCGTCGTCTGGGGAGCGCTTGCTGTGTATCCGTTTTCTGATTCAACCACAGAAATTCATGTCCCACTGTCGGTTCCGGTTAGTTTTACAATAGCAATGCTTGTCTGGTGGACATTTGTCACTGGCAGCATGGAGGTACTCATCGACCTCATTAAATCTGCGTTCAGCATCGATTTTTTCGTGGCCACCCCTGTAGAGTTCCGGTATCTCTATATGCCATTTGGAGAGCAGGTCTTCAATAGCCTTGGAGAGTTCTCCTTCTTCGCCTTCTCGATCATTGGTGTTTTATACATGATCTCCAGGAGAGGGGACAGTCCGACGTTCGCTCTGGCATGGGCAGGGATGACCCCCCTCGCAATCGGGTTCTTCCCGGTCATATCCGGCCTCGCTGTGATTGAACACCGGTGGTGGTATTTCGCCCAGATCCTCCTGAGCATCCCGCTGGCAGTTTCCATTCATACAGTCGGAACACGGGAATCAAAAAACCAGGCTTCACGCCTTCGCTTGATCTCTGGCTTTGTCGTCGCCTTAAGCTTTCTCATGATCATGAGTCCAGCAGCGAATATGGATAACACAGCGTTCTCGCCCAATACAATCTGGAGAGTAACCATTATTGAGTCTGAGCTTCACGCCCAGACGGTCCTCGATCATTACGGGGGTGTGAGCAGGTCAGACGTGTACTACTCAAACGCCCTCGGGCACATGGGCTACGATACTCAAACGTTCTGTGAAGAAGTCGCGGCTCGAGATATCCAGAGTATGGGAGGAGATCTGGTTCTCGTAAGGGATACGATCCGGAGAGATCCATTTATGCTTTTCTCAACCCCCTATAAACTGGGCTACGATCTGAAGGATGCGATGAATACAGCAGATTTCAGCCAGATATACGATAGCGGCGCAGTATACGCGTACCTTTGATCCAGGACGGCAGATTACTTCGCGCTTCCACATGGTGTGGGCAGCGAAATATTTTTCCTTCAAAAGCCCCTGCTGTTCTTTGCCGATCGTAAGCTCGAAGGGATCTAAAATCCCGGTTGGATGAAACTAACTCTCTCACAGGAAAAGATTTTTAAATCAGGTAGGGGAAAGGGAACGCCACATGAACAAATACAACATTGGAATAGTTACATTTCCCATATATAAATCTGGAAATCAACCCCTCTCAAATTTGATTGATGTCATAATCCCCTGGTCAGAAAAGACAGCTCTTATCACTGGAAATGACGGGTATGCCTTCTTCAAAACAGATCCCCGCCTTAATGTCAGTGGAACAGATCACGTGTCTGGAACCCATCTCGCTTCAAGGATCGTTAAATACCTGTATACCCAAGCTAATATCTCTTATTTAGTGATTCAAAGAGCTCCAGATGTTGATAAATGGATTTTTTTCTTTGGCGGATTTGGTTTATTCTTGCCTCTACTCACCGTAAAGTTATTTAGTAAACCAGTAGTATTACTTCTACCCGACGCGAGCGCCGGGAACGCTGAGGCTTCCAATGATCCTCTTACTTATCTTTTAGAGATAGTATCACACATAACCTACACACTGGCAAATAATCTCATTATCTACTCCAGCAGGCTGATTAAGGGGTGTAACCTTGAACCCTACCGCCACAAAATTCTCATCGCCCACGAGCACTTCCTCGATTTTAATGCCTTCTCCACTACAGCTCCTCTGCGCGACCGCCCTCCCCTCCTCGGCTATATCGGCCGATTGAGTAGGGAAAAAGGTATTCAGCACTTTGTCGGGGCCCTCCCCGCTATCCTCAGCGACCAGCGAGATCTCCGGGTGCTCATCGGCGGGGACGGAAAGCTAAGAAAATCAATCGAGGCCTCCCTGCAGAAAGGAGGCGTCGCCGGCCGCGTCGACCTCGCCGGCTGGATCTCCCACGATGACCTCCCAGGCTACCTGAACCAGCTCCGGCTCCTCGTCCTCCCCTCCTACACCGAAGGGCTTCCAAACATCATGCTTGAGGCGATGGCCTGCGGGACGCCGGTGCTCGCGACGCCGGTCGGGGCGATACCAGACATCATCGTGGATGGTAAGACTGGATTTTTCATGGAGAGCAATTCCCCGGAGTGCATCGCAGAGAACGTGATCCGGGCACTGAACGCCCCCGACCTTGAGCAGATCGCAGAGAGCGGAAGGCAGTTTGTAGAGGGACATTTCACGTTCGAGCGCGTGGCTGAGAAATGGGGAGAAGTGTTAGGAAGGATATGATATGGGTTCTGTTACGATCTAGCACGCAACCTCCAAAATGGAGTGATACGATGTACCATGACAGCGTTTTGCACCAGGAATGAGTAAAATAAGGATAAGTAACCCTCTATGACTGTCGGTTTGCAACAAATCGGCGCATGCCTAGTAAGATATTGACTATGGATGGGCGCTTGTAGACTGTATCCCACAATATCCGGTCTCGAATGTCAATATTATCAAAATTCGCGTCGATAATATTCTCCTTTATAGTTATGTCGAGAAACGGCAACCTGATCACATGGGAATAATATCTCTTTTTTCTGGTGTCAAATAATTCACTATATTTATGATCGGTGAAGGCGTTTAATTTATCATGGGTCTGTATAGATAAACGCAACCATGAACCCTGGCGGCTGGAATCTTCTTTTATGTCTTCAGTCCAGGAACCCGGAACCATGTACCTATAGACGCTCATGACATCATTCAGGTATAGTGCCCCCCCGTTCTCCGCACCCAGTACCTGTATGTAATAGTCACCGACCGGGGCATCTCTGGCGATGCTGAAGAACGAGATGATCCTCGGTATGGCCAGTCTATGTATTACGATGGATGCCGTGGGCATGAATACACCCCACCATGAGATCACCTCTTCTATGGGGAAGATGGTGGTTTTATCAGAGTGCAAACCCAGCACCTCGTCCTCGCCATTTTCACCTTCCCACCTCATAATCGCAGGATGAAAACTAATATAGCACTCCGGATGCTTAGCCATCTCAGTGATCTGCTTCTGTAGTTTCAGCGGATCGATCCAGTAATCGTCACCTTCGCAGAGTGCAAGGTATTTGCCTCGTGCTGCCTTAAATGTGAAAATAGTTGGTAATATACATGAATTTCCACTTCTCGAATACTGGTTTTCAGTCTGATAAATTGGTTTTATGATATCTGGATATCGCTTCTCATACTCTCGAATTATCTCTGCTGTTCTATCTGTAGAGGCGTCATCGTGTATGACAATCTCAAATTGAAAATCCGTTTCCTGCATAAGGAAACTTTCAATAGTATCACGGATGTAATCCTCATGGTTGTATGTGATACAACAGATGCTAACCAGTGGTTCTTGTGTCTGCCCCATATCTCCTCCACACAACTTTTATCCTTTGTAACTCTTGTCTCAAGATGATCCTGCTAGTCATAGCGGTTGTGCCTGCACCTTGCAGAAGCAACCGCCTAACATATAAAGCCTGGTACCAGTCGCCTCTCAGTTTCCAGAACTTCCCTCCATCTCTCCGATTATTTTTTCCCACCGTCATCCAAATCACGGCCAGGGTGCTGGTATTGTCCCCCTCTCCAAGGGCGGTCATAGCAGAGATTGTACAGCGCGATAGCATAATCGTAACGTTTAAGTAGTTAAACTCCTGGAATACCCTCCGCCAATAGAACTCCAGGGGGGGACCAATCTTGGATCAGATCTCGGCAAAAAATAGAATCATCAACGCATTCAGCCTCAAGTATATCGGTTATTCTCTTGCCAATGTGCTCTCTCGATACCTCAGGATAACGATCTGCTCCTTAAGATGGATCGAACCCGGGGATGTTAGCCGCATGCTGGAGAAGATGCCTGCGACATACACCAGGAAATCACTCACCACGAGCACGACAGGAGACAAAGAAACCCTGGATCGCGTGTTGTGGAATGCTCTGCTGATCGTAAACCGGGAATGGCAGATAAATTATGCCTCATTCATTGAACTGACTGCCAATACTGAATGGGTGGACCGGCAAGCGAACGCAGTGCCTACAGAACCTGATCCCTTCAGGTCAGATCCTGAAAGGAGGAGACTGCTATCAGGGAGGACTGCCAGATGACGACGGTCATCGTCACCGGCGGGGCCGGCTTCATCGGCTCG
>Ga0265293_10010111_pt1 | contig 13287 bp, 6 predicted proteins | sample Munlanlewell138R_FD_192505 | JGI IMG/M metagenome (GOLD analysis project Ga0265293, IMG submission 192505) | Leachate microbial communities from a municipal landfill in Southern Ontario, Canada - Leachate well 138R | ecosystem: Engineered > Solid waste > Landfill > Unclassified | place: Canada...
GCAAGCCAGAAGACCTGCATAAAACCGCACGTGCATGCCCACGAGGAGCAACAAGGTGTGTACAGGTAAATCTGTGACCATTGTCGTTGTGCAGAAAAAACGGACTGCAGCAGGATTGCTGCAGTCTTTTTTATGATCTCGGAGGCAGGAGGAAAGCTGAGGAGAAAAATGAAACACAGCAAAAGTAGACGCATCTTGAGCGCGCTGCTGGCCGCGGTCGTGGTACTTGCCGCACTGCCCGCAGTCGGGTTTGCAGGAGGGGATCCCCTTCCGGCGAAGTATGCGACCGTACGCATCGAAGCCAATGGATTTGGTACGGATGGGACAGAAAATAATATCGGAACGGTACTCGAATACACCGTGGTTGATCTAAGTGACTTGGATTCAGGTAACGGCGATATTTATGCAATCGACGTGGTGAATAAAGCACTTAGGGACAACGACAAATCGGAAGCCACAGAGCATGGTGAATGGAAGGGATTTTATACAGCTTTCGACGGAGTCTATGGGAAATCCGACGAGTCTTGGGGTTTTATGCTCAATAACGAAAGCGCGACGGTAGGGCTGAACAATCAAACCATTAAGCACGGCGATGAGATTGTGCTGATGCTTACGGAGTACGATTCTTTTTTAAATTTAGTCACAACCGGCTATGCGTATTTTCGTATTGTAAGCTTTACAAGCGATGTGCTATGGAATTCGGCGTACGGTGAAGTGACACTGTCACTTAAAAACACACAGCAAGTGGATGGAGGAAGTTGGAAGTCAGAAAAGTCAACCGGGGTGGATATATATATTCACAACCATTTTTATGGTAACACTTCACAAGCATATACTCCAGCAAACTCCCTCGCCACGACAGATTCCGACAACGGCATGAGCACAATCACTTTATGGGGCGGTACCGATCCAGGGACATACACTTTCGACATCACAGCAAAAGTCGACGGCTCTACTTCTGCATTCTGCCGTGCGACGATGGTCTACGACGGAAGCAATCCACCGGAGCTCTTTTTCAGTGCACCACAAGGCGAAGACACTACGCTTTCCAGCCTTACAGTTGCATTCCCAGATACAGCTCCAAGTGACGGACTGCTTTACGTCAATGGTAAGAACCTTGAAGTACCAAAGTCAATTGACCAAGTTGTAGTATCAGCGGTAGCCACCAAATCAAATGAAACCACTATCACTGCAACTTATCAAAATGCTGATATTGTGTCAGCAACCAGCTATGAACTCGGCAGCCCCGTTGACCTTACCTTCGGGCAAAACACATTTAAAATTACCGTCACGAATGGCGAAGATATGCTGACTTACACACTTCACATCGCGCGAAGTGCGGAAGAGCCCGATTCAAATATCACCGCTGCTGTGGGAGAAGTGCTTGATGGAATTAATGCACACTTTGCCACTCGTTCTGATGCAGACTGGATCCTTGCGCTGAACGCTGCAGGCATTGAGATTGGCGAAGGACAAAAAACAGCTTTCCTTTCAAATCTATTACTAGACACGGCCGATTTCGCCCATGACGGGGAAGGAAGCCCAGCCACGATGGCCAAAGCAGCGATTGCTCTTACAGCACTAGGAATCGATGCGACGAAAATAAAGGATCTGTATGGCGGTGAAGACATCGATCTCGTGAAGGAAATCGGATTGGGATACGATGCAAAAGCGGACGGCTGGGCTTTATACAGTGCCCCTTATGTTCTGTCTCTGTTCGACCTGCATGGATACGGTGTTCCGGCAGGAGCGCGGAGTACGAGGTCCGAGCTGATCGACGCCATCTTGAATTCCGAAAGCGACTGGATTAACGCATGGGGCTTTGACGGTGCCGGTATGGTCCTGCCCGCCCTCGCCCCCTACTATAAGGCCACGGCTCCCGTCAACGGTATTTCTGTCGAAACGTGCAACAAAATCACAGCAGCGGTTGAACGCACGCTCGATAAAATTTCTCAAGCACAAACAATCGATGGTGGCCTGGGCGCACCGAACTCTAACACCGTATCTACCGTCATCACAGGGCTAAATGCAATCGGCATTAATGCACACACGGCCTCCCAGTTCACTAAAGCCGGGTCATCCCTGCTCATGAATCTGCTTTCGTTCCGCACCGGGAATGACACGCTTGGTTTTACCAGCGCATCCGCAACAGATGATTATGCAAGTCTACAGGGCTTCCAGGCGCTTGCGACATGGCAGAATCTCACAAACGAAAGCGGCAGAAGCAGTAATTTGTACCACTTTCCAACCAATATTGGCCAATACGAAAACTGGCCGGATGTACATGTCTTAACAGACCTCGAAATTCTGGACAAACCTGCAAAAACAACCTATGATTACGGCTCAGGAGAAACTAACTATGCCCCCGATACGGCGGGGATTAAGCTGCATGCCATTTACAACAGAACAGAAAGTAACTTCAAAGAAATCAACCCCGACGAGTGCGCTGACTGCATAGTGTCGACCATCGATCTCTCCAAACCGGGAACGCAGACCATCTTTATTTCGTATACAGAAGACGGTGTCACGCTTACAGCCCAATATTTTGTGAAGGTACTCAATGAAGGCGGGACCGCTCCGAAGGAAACCACCGCTTCCGTAACGGTGCGCAACGGCAACCGCACATTAGCGTCGAGCAGTGCAGAACCCATCCAACCGAACGTCACAACAGCTCTCGATGTTTTAGAATCGACGCTCAAGGCAGCTGGAATTGATTATAAAATCGAACGGAGCGGCTATGTCAAAGAAATCGACGGCATCGGTGAGTTCAGCACGGGTGCAAATACCGGTTGGATGTATTCCGTCAACGGAACAACTCCACCTACAACGGCAGCTGCAGATTACAAGCTCAAAGACGGCGATGTCGTCCGATGGTACTACACCGAGGACTACACAAAGGATCCCAGCTCAAAGGGATGGAGCAATCAGGAACCGGATGCGCTTGAGCCGCAGGCGACCATAGCGGACGGCACGGCGAGCGCGACGTTGTCGGCCTCTGACCTCAGCGCCGCGATCCAAAGTAACACCGGCACGACGCTGACGATTGAACCGACCGGAACGAAAGGCGCCAGTGCAGTCGAAGTAAACATACCGGCTGCATCGGCTGCGTCAATCGCCTCGGACACAGCGCTCGACCTCTCGGTCGTAACTCCGGTGGGAACGGTCACGATTCCAAACGACACGCTCGGCTCCATCGCGAGCCAGGCCAGCGGAAGCATTACAATCCGCGTGGAGTCGGTGGACACGTCCGGTCTGAACGCAGAACAACAGCAGGCGGTCGGACAGGACCCCGTATACGACATCTCGATCTTTAGCGGCGGCACACAGGTTTCGAACTTCGGCGGCAAAGCGATTACGATCTCGCTGCCCTACGAGCTGAAAGAAGGCGAAGATGCATCCGGTGTCGCCGTATGGTATCTCAACGATGCGGGCGAACTCCAGCGCATGCGCTGCACGTACGACCCCGCGACCGGCATGGCTACGTTCGAGACGACGCACCTGTCAAAATACCTCGTCGGCTACAGCGACGCGTGGCACAATCCGTTTGAAGACGTCCGCACGGGCGACTGGTTCTACAATGCAGTCGCATTTGCAGCAAATAACCAACTGTTCGACGGCGTTTCCAAAACTGCATTTGCGCCGGATCAAAGCATGACGCGCGCGATGCTGGCTACCGTCCTGCACCGGATCGAAGGCACACCTGCCGCAACGGCGGCCGCAGACTTCGGCGATGTCGAGAGCGGCCAGTGGTACAGCGAAGCGATTGCCTGGGCGACGGAACGCGGCATCACGAAAGGCTACGACAGCCGCACATTTGGCACCAACGATTCTGTGACGCGTGAACAGATGGCCGAAATCCTCTATCGCTATGCGGAGTACAAAAAACTCGATGTGTCGGCCCGCGCCGATGTATCTGCGTTTGACGACGGAATATCGGTCAGCTCCTGGGCGGAACAGGGCGTTTCGTGGGCCGTTTCGACCGGCCTGATTCAGGGAGTTTCTGCAACAAGGCTTGCACCGTCGGCTCTCACCACGAGAGCTCAGGTTGCCACCGTACTTATGAGGTGGCTGGGAGAAAAATAAGTTCATGAAAAAACGATTGCTATCAGTTCTATTGACACTCGTCGTACTGCTGTCCTGTGCGGAGGTTTCCTTCTCCGCACAGGACGTTGCGCTGATCGCCGCAGTCGACGGGACGGCATCCTACGTCTATCGAACGGTTTCCGATCCTCAGGTCGGATCCATCGGCGGCGAATGGGCGGTGCTCGGCCTCGCGCGGAGCGGCTATGCGGTGCCGGATTCCTATTTTCAGACCTATTATGAGACGCTCAGCGAATACGTGCAGAAGAAAAACGGCGTCCTGGATGAGCGGAAATATACGGAGTATTCGCGCGTCGTGTTTGCGCTTTCGTCCATCGGAAAGGATCCGACCAGCGTCGGCGGCTACAATCTCCTGCTACCGCTTGCCGATTTCGACAAAACCGTATGGCAGGGTATCAACGGACCGGTATGGGCGCTCATCGCGCTCGACAGCAGGGATTACACCCTCCCGCATAATCCAAATGCGGAAACACAGGCGACGCGCCAGATGTATATCGACTACATCCTGGCCCGCCAGCTGACAGACGGCGGATGGAGCCTCGCAGGCAAGATCGGCGGTCCGGGACCATCGGATCCCGACATCACCGGCATGGCTCTGCAGGCGCTTGCGAAGTATCAGTCGCAGCCGGCTGTCAAACGGGCGACGGACGAAGCGCTTGCCTGTATGAGCAGGCAACAAAATGCACAGGGAGGATTTACAGGCAGTACGGTCTCGACGCTCGAGAGCACCGTGCAGATGCTCGTCGCGCTCGGTGAACTCGGGATTCCGCTTGACGATGCCCGTTTTGTTAAAAACGGATTTACGATTCTGGATGACGTCCTCTCGTACCGCAAGGCAGATGGCAGCTTTAGTCACACCGGTGAAGAAAACCGGACGAACCAGATGTCCACGGAACAGGGCCTGTACGGCCTCGTATCGGCGCTGCGCGCAGCGAAAGGCAGCAATAGCCTGTATCGCATGGGGGATGCCCGGAAAATCGCAAGCAGCGCTGCGCAGGATACGCCGACCGGTCTGCCCGGCAAACACGCAGATGTGTACGCCGTGAGCGTAACAGCTCCCGGCACGACATTCCCGGATATCCAGGGACATCCGAGCCAAACGGCGATCGAAGCGCTGGCCGCGACCGGCATCATCAACGGCAAGAGTTCCGACCGTTTCGACCCAGATGCGAGCATGACGCGGGCGGAGTTCGCCACCATCGTTACGCGCGGGCTCGGCTTGACGCCTGTTCACAGCGGCGTCTTTACAGACGTGACAGCCGATGCGTGGTACGCCGGTTTTATCGGAACGGCGAATGCGTACGGCATCGTAAACGGCGTCGGAAGCGGTCTGTTTGCACCGCAGGGCACGATGACCGTGCAGGAAGCCGTCACGATGGTCGCACGCGCCGCAACGCTCTGCGGCATGGATACGGCCCTCTCTCCATCCGAAACAACCGACACGCTCGACCGCCTGTTCAGCCGCGAAATACCCATCGCGCCGTGGGCGATGGACTCGTACGCTTTCTGCCTGCGGTCGGGCATCCTCGAACTTACGAAGGATAACCTCGAGCCGACGCGCATCATCCGGCGCAGCGAAATATCGCAGATGCTGTACAACCTGCTCGATGCAGCTGAATTGCTGGCGAAGTAAGAGGTACAGATACCAGAGTGAAAATAAAAGCAAAAACAAAGGAGACGGTATTGTGAAAAAAATCATTGCAGGGATCGAAACGAACAGAACAAAAAAATGCGTTCGAAATAGTGCTCTGATTTTTCTGAGCCTGATCCTTGCTCTTATGCTTGTTATATCCACAGGATGTGCGTCACGCAACGGCGGCAGCGACCTCCCGCCATCCGACGATCCTGCGACCGAGACGGACTTGCTGCCTGGCGCTGAAGGGAACCGGCAAGGCGACATGCCCGATGCGGGAGAATCCGAATCGGGACAGCCGAACAATGCGACCGGCACCGACAACGGATCGCAGAGTTCCGGCAACCAAACCACCGCTCGCACGTGCACGATCTCCATATCCTGCGCGACCATTTTGAACAACATGGATCTTCTCGATCCGAACAAAATCGATCTCGTGCCTGCGGACGGATGGATCTTAAAAGAGATTTCTGTCACCTTCGACGAAGGAGAGAGTGTATTCGATGTGCTGAAGCGAACCTGCAGACAGGAGCGCATCCACATGGAGTACAACAACGTCCCCCTCTACAACAGCGCCTATATCGAGGGGCTCCACAACCTGTACGAGTTCGACTGCGGACCGCTGTCCGGATGGATGTACAGCGTCAACGGCTATTTCCCCAACTACGGCTCCTCCCGCTATGCGCTGAAAGACGGCGATGTCATCCGCTGGATGTACAGCTGCGACCTGGGAGACGATGTCGGCGGCTCGAATTTTGACTCCAACTGATTTTTCGAACACGGACGGACGCACGATGCGACACAGGCATACATTTTCGGGATACCACCCCGCAGTCAACTTCCTATACTTCGGCCTTGTGCTGGCGTACTCCATGTTTGTGATGCACCCGGCGTATCTTGCGGTATCGCTTTTCTCTGCGCTGGCCTACAGCCTGTATCTGCGCGGTCGAAAGGCCGTGCGCTTTTCGCTCGTCGTCGTGCTGCCGATGATGCTGCTTGCCGCCGTAGTCAATCCGGCGTTCAGCCACGAAGGCACGACCATCCTCACCTACCTGCCTTCCGGAAATCCCCTGACGCTCGAAAGCATCGTCTACGGCATCGCCGCAGCGGCTATGCTGGCTTCGATCATCCTGTGGTTCACCTGTTTTAACGAAGTGATCACCTCCGACAAATTCGTATACCTGTTCGGGCGGATCGCTCCGGCGCTGTCGCTCATTTTATCCATGACGCTCCGCTTTGTCCCCCGATTTACCGCTCAGTTCAAAACGGTCGCCGAAGCGCAGCGATGCATCGGAGAGGAACGGTCGGAAGGGGGCTTGCTGCAGCGGGCTCGAAACGGCGTGACCATCCTGTCGATCATGATTACCTGGAGCCTCGAAAGCGCCATCGAAACGGCCGACAGCATGAAGAGCCGCGGGTACGGGCTTCCCGGCCGAACGGCATTTTCCATCTACCGGCTCGACGGGCGTGACCGCTCCGCGCTCGTGTGGCTTGCGGCCGCCGGTCTGTACGTGTTTTCCGGCTGGATGGCGGACGGCACTTCATTTCGATACTATCCCACGATAAAAGGCACCGGGTGGACGGCGTTTTCCATCAGCTTTCTGCTCGTCTACCTGGGGCTGTGCATAACGCCGATGCTTCTGGATGCGTGGGCCGCCCGGGAATGGGCTGCGCAGGAACAATTGCTGACGGACGCGAATACGAAATCTGCGCCTGAGAACGTGCTGTAAAGGAACTCGACATTGAATCACTGTTTCGACATCAAGAATCTGACGTTCTACTATCCGGGGCAGGATACTCCGGCGCTGTCCGGTATCAATTTTTCGATTGCCCCGGGTGAATTTCTCGCGCTCGTCGGACCGTCCGGCTGCGGAAAGTCCACCCTGCTCCGCCAGCTGAAGACACCTCTTGCGCCTCACGGCATCCGAACAGGGGATATTCTGTTCCAGGGGCGGGCGCTGGCCGCGACGGATGCAAAAGAACAGAGCGCATCGATCGGATTTGTGCAGCAATCGCCCGAAAATCAAATTGTAACGGACAAAGTGTGGCACGAGCTCGCGTTCGGTCTGGAGAGCCTCGGTATCGATACGCCGACCATCCGGAGACGAGTCGCTGAGATGGCCGGATTTTTCGGCATCGAATCGTGGTTTTATCAGAACGTCTCCGAGCTGTCCGGCGGACAGAAGCAGATTGTCAACCTCGCCTCGATCATGGCGATGAACCCTTCCTGCCTGATCCTCGACGAACCGACGAGTCAGCTCGATCCGATTGCCGCCTCGGAATTTCTGTCGATGATCGGCAAGATTCACCGGGAGCTCGGCACGACGATCTTCATGACCGAACACCGGCTCGAAGAAGTCTTTCCCATGGCCGACCGTGTAATCGCGATGGACCGCGGGCGCATCATCGCCGACGGATCACCGCGCAGCGTCGGAGAGGCGCTCAAAGACACCGGTCACGCTATGTTCCTGGCCATGCCCACGCCGATGCGCGTGTGGGCATCCGTGGAAAGCGACGCGCCCAGCCCCGTCACCGTGCGGGACGGACGGGACTGGCTTTCGGATTTCGCTGCTCAAAACGAGCTCGACAGTGTGGCGCCCGCTGCGCAGCGCGATCTGTCGGGCGAAGCCGCAGTCGAACTTACGGACATCTGGTTCAAGTACGAGCAGCATACACCCGATGTGATTAAGGGGCTTTCCCTGACTGTGCGGCGAGGCGAATTTGTCGCGATACTGGGCGGAAACGGCACCGGCAAGACGACGGCGCTTTCCGTCGCGGGCGGCCTGCGCGCACCGTACCGCGGAAAGAGAACCGTCCGGGGAAGCGTCGCTATCCTGCCCCAAAACCCGCAGACGCTGTTCGTCAAAAAGACCGTGCGCGAAGATCTTGCAGTCTCGCAGGGAGAGCGCCTGAGCGAAATGATCCGGCTCTGCCGGCTCGGCGACCTCCTCGACCGCCACCCGTACGATCTTTCCGGCGGCGAGCAGCAGCGTCTGGCGCTGGCTAAAGTCCTGCTGTCCGACCCCGACATCCTGCTGCTCGACGAACCGACCAAAGGCCTCGACGCAGAGTTTAAACAGGTCTTCGCAGGGATTATAAAACAGCTGCTTCAAAGGGGCGTAACCGTGCTGCTCGTGAGCCACGACGTGGAGTTCTGCGCGGAACACGCTGACCGCTGTGCGCTGTTTTTCGACGGGGACATCGTCACCGACGGCCCCCCGCAGATGTTCTTTACCGGAAACAGCTTTTACACGACTGCGGCCAACCGCATGGCGAGAAATATACTGCCCGACGCCGTGACCGTTTCGGACCTGGTTGTCGCCTGCGGCGGAAGTCCGCCGGACGATTATGCACGTGAGGATCGCATCGATAATCTGCTTTCTAATCGCGTGGATGCAGCGCACGGCGAAAATATATCGGGCAAAGATGCCGCTCCGCATGCGAACACGGGAAGCACTGCTATTGGAGCATCGACAATCGAAGCGCTGCAGTTCCCCCTCTGGCGGAAGCTGCTGGCTGTCGTGTCCGGAGTTGTCGTTGCGTGGTCGTTCTTTAAGGCGGTTCGCGTCGCCGATCTCTCGGCGCTGCTGACCGCAGACGGACCCACCGATCTGTCGGGCGACTACATGGCGCTCTACGCCGCGCTCATCGCTTCTCTGTTTGTGTTTGCGTTTGCCGTGGCGCGCAAAGCGCCTCCGCCCGCCGTTCCGATGCGCATGTCAAAAGCGCAGCGAAAGCTACCCAAACGCACAATTGCGGCAGCGGCCATGATTCTTCTGCTGATACCGCTCACCATTTTTATAGGAGCGTATTATCTCGACGGAAGAAGGTATTACCTGATCGCCATGCTCATTTTATTGGAAACGATGGTCCCCTTCTTCCTCGTATTCGAAGGGCGCAAGCCACAGGCGCGCGAACTCGTCGTCATCGCCGTGCTGTGTGCCCTCGGGGTAGCTTCCCGCGCAGCCCTGTTTATGCTGCCGAATTTTAAGCCGGTCATGGCGCTCGTCATTCTCGCCGGCGTCGCCTTCGGAGGCGAAACCGGGTTTTTAGTCGGAGCCATGACGATGCTCGCCTCCAACACCATGTTCGGGCAGGGACCCTGGACGCCCTGGCAGATGTTTGCCATGGGCATCGTCGGCTTCCTCGCCGGTGTGCTGTTCAGGAAAGGTGTCCTTCGGCGCACGCGGGCGTCGCTTTGCACATTCGGTGCGATTTCCGCCGTCGTCATCTACGGTGGCATCATGAATCCGGCTGCCGCCCTGCTGTGGGCGCGTACGCTGACGCCCGGCATCCTGCTGCCCTATTTTATGACCGGCCTTCCCGTCGACCTCATCCACGCAGCCGCTACGGCGCTCATCCTGTGGTTCGCCGCCGAGCCCATGCTCGAAAAGCTCGATCGCGTCAAGACAAAATACGGGCTGATCGAATCCCGACCGCCCGTAGAGTAGAGTCCGTATTCACTTTTCTTAGCATTTATTTTGTTGCGTATCGCTTCAGAATCGAATTTGCGGTATAACTGTCCGTAATCAGCTCGTTGTACGCGCCCCTGTTGAACGGAATTTCGGCTTATTTCATTTTCAAATGGTGTATACTGTAAATGATGGCTACCACCGTGTTGCACGAAAAGGAGCTCTGACCTTGGACTGCGAAGACTGTGTAATGGACCAAAAGCCGTTTGCGGATAGGGAAAAGGCTCTGCGAATCCTGTTCTTTCCTGCTGCTATATTTTTTCAGGAAACAGTTCTGAAATTCGCCTGTTTTAAAGAAAATACTTTTTCAAGCCATGTCTACACGGCTCTTTTTTCCCTCGCTGCAGGGCTCGGTATCTATGTTCTCGCAGGCCTTTTCGATCGTCCTTTCAACAAAATCCTGGCTTTTGCTTTCAATTTTGCAATATTTCTGCTTATCGGAGCGCAGATCGTCTACTTTCAAATATTTTCGACCTTCGGAACCCTTTATTCGCTTTTTACCGGTCCCGAAGCGATTGCTCAATTCAGAGATGCGACCATGGCAGGAATTCAAAGCGGCCTTATCTACATCCTGTTATGTATGGTTCCTCTAATCCTCCTGATCGTGTTTAGAAGGAAAATCATACCTGAAAAGCACCGCAGCGCAAAGGAAAGTATCACCGTGGTTTTGGCCGCCGCCGTGAGCCATATTCTATGTGTAGCTCTCATCTCTGCCAATACAGCAGGCGTTCTGTCCGTGAGCTATTTATACCGGGAAGCTTTTATCCCGAATCTTTCGGTTGCAAACTTCGGGGTTATAACAACGTTGAGGCTGGATGCAAAATATCTCATCACCGGACATCCTGAGAAGCTTCAGGAAGACCATGAAGGCCGCGGCGAAGAGCGGCCCGATGCGGAAGCTCCGAATGAGGGTCTTGCCTACAATATTGTAGATATCGACTTCGATGCGCTGATCGAGCAGGAAAGGAACGACGCAGTCCGGGGCATGCACGAATATTTCAAATCGATCCCCCCGACCGAAAAGAATGTCTACACAGGCATGTTCAAAGGAAAGAATCTGATCTGGCTGGTAGGAGAGGCTTTTTCTACGCTTGCCATCAATAAGTCGGTCACGCCAACCCTTTACCGCTTGTCCAACGAAGGCTTTGTGTTCAACAATTTCTATAATCCCGTATGGAGCGTCTCCACGAGCGACGGAGAATATGTGACGCTCACAGGGCTGATACCCAAATCCGGGGTATGGAGCTTTAAGCGGTCAAGCAGGAACCACATGCCCTACGGGTTTGGGAACATGCTCACTCCGCTCGGCTACACCTGCAAAGCTTATCACAATCATTTCGCCAGCTATTACGGCAGGAACGAATCCCATCCGAACCTCGGATACAAATATGTCGGAAAAGGGAGCGAGCTGGCATTGAAAGGGACCTGGCCCGAATCCGATCTCGAAATGATGCAGCTGACCATTCCGGGGGATATGCAAAACAACCCGTTTCACACCTATTATATGACTGTAAGCGGTCATTTAAACTATACGTTCGGCGGGAACTATATCGCTGCGAAGAACAGGGAGGTGGTCTCGCACCTCCCTTACTCCGAAGCATGCCGTGCGTACCTTGCATGCAATGTGGAGCTCGATCGAGCTATAGAGTTTATCATCGACGAGCTGGAAGCCGCAGGGAAGCTTGACGATACCGTCATCGTATTATCAGGGGACCATTACCCTTACGGTCTTAAAGATGGAGAAATGGACGAGCTTGCAGGCTATGAGCTGGAGAAGAAATTCGAGAAATACAAGAGCACGCTTATCCTCTGGAATAGCGGCATGGAAGCACCCGTTTATGTGGACAAAGTCTGCTCAAGCCTCGATGTTCTCCCTACCATCGCAAATCTCATGGGTCTGGAGTACGACTCCAGACTGATTACAGGGAAAGATATTCTCGCTCCGTCTCCGGGTATCGCTTACTTCAACAACAGAAGCTGGATCTCCGATGTAGGCCGGTATGATACTTCAACGAATAAATTTACAGCGAACCCCGGGGTATCCGTCGACGAAGAGTACGCGAGGAACACACAGAAAGAAGTCAATAAGGCTTTCGAGCACGCCGTCAAAATCCTGGATTACAATTACTATTCCATCGTACTTCCGGAAGGCTTCCGCAACACGGGCGGTACGCCCAGTGAACAATAGACGAGGCTGACATGCCCCGCCCCCTTTCTCCGCGTACCGTTTGCCGTTGCCCTTCGTATATGTTATGATTATTGGAGCGCAGCAGCGCTCCCTGTATGAATACCGATCAAACGGGATTGCGAACGGGTATTTACTCTGTGCATCTGTTTGAAGTGCATAGAGTTTTTTTGTGTCAAAATACGGGAGCGCCCGGCCGGACCGAAAATCAGGAGGTTGCCAGCATGGATATAAACAACATTGAAAAACTAATCGAAGAACGGGACTATATAAAAGTCAAAGAGCTTCTATCGGAAATGAACGAAGTGGATGTGGCGGAAATACTCAAACCGTACGACCCTCACATGACCCTTCTTCTGTTTCGAATGCTGCCGAAAGACCTGGCAGTGGAGGTCTTTGCGCGATTTACACCGGAGCAGCAACTGGGCATCGTAAACTCCGTTACGAGCAAGGAGTTAAAAGAGATCATCGACGAACTGTTTTTCGACGATATGATCGACCTGATCGAAGAGATGCCCGCCAACGTCGTAAACAAAATACTGATTCATACCAAAAAGGAAGAGCGAGAGCTGATCAACGAGTTTCTAAAATATCCGGCCGACTCTGCCGGAAGCCTGATGACCATCGAATACGTCGACCTCAAAAAAACCATGACCGTCAAAGAATCGATGGATTACATCAAAGAGATCGGGCTGAACAGAGAAACCGTCTATACGTGCTACGTAACCGATAACAACCGCGTGCTGGAGGGGATCGTATCTTTGCGAACCCTGGTGACCGTCGATGAACACCTTAAAATCGCGGACCTCATGGAAAGCGATATCATCAAAATGAACACGCACGACGATCAGGAGGAAGCCGCCAACGTATTCCGGAAATACGGATTCCTCGCATTG
>Ga0265293_10010112_pt1 | contig 13287 bp, 15 predicted proteins | sample Munlanlewell138R_FD_192505 | JGI IMG/M metagenome (GOLD analysis project Ga0265293, IMG submission 192505) | Leachate microbial communities from a municipal landfill in Southern Ontario, Canada - Leachate well 138R | ecosystem: Engineered > Solid waste > Landfill > Unclassified | place: Canada...
TTACACAGTCTGAGGAGGTAGCCCCCTACGAAAGAGAGAGACCAGTAGCAAGACTTTATAATGCCCTAAATAAAAACTATCAATCAATAATAAAACAACTGGCCGACTTAGTACCAAAGCAAACAAAAATAGAGAGTGATGGATTTGAAGAGTTCTGCAAAGAGTAAATTAAAAATAAAATATGATGAAAAGTACAATCCAATCTTAGAATATTATGATTGGATTTTGAATAATAGAGGCTCTGTATGTACAAAGATATTTTCTGTATATACAGAGCTAAAAAAAATAATAGAAGATGATAATTCTATATGGGAATACAATTCTAAAAAAGCTAATAAAGCAATAGAATTTATAGAAAATTTTTGCAAGCATTCAAAAGGAAATTTAGGTGGACAACCTTTTATTTTAGAGCTTTGGCAAAAAGCTTTAATAGCTGCTACATTTGGAATTGTACATAAAATAGATGGTACTAGAAAATTTCAGGAAGTACTATTTATTGTGGCAAGGAAAAATGGAAAGTCAACTTTGGCAGCTGGTATTGGACTCTATTTGATGATTGCAGATAATGAGCATGGTGCAGACATATTTGCATGTGCTACCAAAAAAGATCAGGCTAAATTGATTTGGCTTGAAGCTAAAAGAATGGTAAAGAAATCTCCAGTACTTTTAAAAAGAATTAAACCTTTAGTTAGCGAAATGGTATCAGAATTTAATGATTCATCTTTTAAACCTTTGGGCGCAGACAGTGAAACACTTGATGGATTGAATGTTCATGGTGCTATGCTGGATGAAATACATGCTTGGAAAACTAAAGATTTATATGATGTAATAGTCGATGGTACAACATCAAGAGACCAGCCTTTAATTTTTGTTACTACTACGGCCGGAACTATAAGAGAATCAATTTATGATATTAAATATGATGAAGCTGAACTAGTAATTAATGGTTACTCGGATGAAAATGGCTATAAGAATGAAAGACTATTACCAATTATTTATGAATTAGATAATAGATCTGAATGGACAGACAATGTAAATCATTTAAAAGCAAATCCAGGACTTGGCACAATTAAAAAAACTGATCAGCTACAAGCAAAAGTTGATAAAGCAAAATCAAATGCACTATTGATAAAAAATTTATTATGTAAAGATTTTAATATCAGGGAAACAAGCAGTGAAGCATGGTTACCTTTTGAGGTGATTTTAAATAAAGAAATATTTGATGTACTGGAATTAAAACCAAATTACGGAATAGGTGGAACAGACCTTTCTAGTACTACCGACCTTACGGCTGCTAAGGTTCTTTTTATGTTACCAGGTCAATTAAAAATTTTTGTAATGCAGATGTATTGGCTTCCAGAAGATTTACTAGAAAAAAGGACTAAGGAAGATAAAATACCTTATGACATATGGCGTGACATGGGATTGCTTAGGACATGTGAAGGAAATACAGTACATGCAAAATATGTTACTGAGTGGTACTTAGAAATCATGAATCGATATGGTATATACCTTCCATGGATTGGTTATGATTCTTGGTCTGCTAAGTATTGGGTTGAGGAAATGAAGGGTAACTTTGGTGAAGAAAGTATGATACCAGTTATCCAAGGTAAGAAAACTTTATCAGGCCCAATGAAAAAGCTAGGTGCAGATTTAGAAAGCAAATTAATTATTTATAATAATAATCCGATTGACAAATGGTGTCTAAGTAATACAGCAATAGATGTTGACAAAAATGATAATATACAGCCTATCAAAACTAGCAATCAGAGAAGGCGTATAGATGGTACAGCTGCTTTATTAAATGCTTATGTAGTATTACAAGATAAAATGCAAGATTATATCAACATGATTTAGGAGGTGAGACATGGAAAAAAGAGGACTTCTTGAAAAAATATTTGGTAAAAAGAAAACCGATATACTACCTAGTAAATCATTTGAGCTTATTAATACAAGTTCTAGTGCATTCTATCCATGGACAAATAATTTATTTGAATCAGATATAGTAAGAAGTGCAATAAGACCAGTTACAGCAGCAACGGGAAAGCTTAATGCTAAACATTTACGAGGCTCGGACAATATACAAATAAATCCGACAAACTGGATTAAAGATATTTTAAGACAGCCAAATCCATACATGAGTATGAATGATTTTCTTATCAAGATGACTTTTCAAAGAGAATTAACACACAATGCTTTTGCTTATGTATCAAGGGATATAAATGGAAACCCTTATGAAATATATCCTATACCTTATGCAGGTGTTGAGCTGCTAGAAATTAGTGGTGAAGTAATTGCAAAATTTAGATTTTGGACAGGCAAGGAAATGAAAGTACTATATTCTGACTTGATACATCTTAGAAAAGATTTTAACAGTAATGATTTTTATGGAGACTCAGGAACTTATGTTTTAAAAAATATTATGGAAGTCATTACAACAACAGACCAAGGAACTGTAAATGCTGTAAAAAGTTCGGCAGTACTAAAGTGGATACTTAAATTTAAATCTGTATTAAAGCCAGAGGATAAGGATTTGCAAGTAAAAGACTTTGTAAAAAATTATCTAATGATAACAAATACAGGTGGAGCAGCAGCTACAGACCCAAGATTTGAAGTTGAGCAGGTCAAAGAAACAAACTATGTACCTAACGCACTGCAAATGGAAAAGGCTATACAAAGGTTATATTCTTATTTTGGAGTAAGTGAGAATATAGTACAAAATAAATATAATGAAAATGAATGGCTCGCATTTTATGAAAGTAAAATAGAGCCAATTATAATACAATTTTCAAATGAATTCACAAGAATATTTTTTACTAAAAAGCAAATAAATTTAGGTAATAGAATTGTATTTGAAAGTAGTAATCTAGCTTATGCAAGTATGCAAACAAAACTTGCTTTGGTACAGTTAGTAGATAGAGGTGCATTGACTCCAAACGAATGGCGAGAAGTATTAAACCTTGCACCAATAGAAGGTGGAGACAAGCCAATTAGAAGGCTTGATACAGCTGAGGTAGATGGCGATAAAACAGTTGATGATGAGGAGGATGAAACAGATGTCAAAAACAAAGATGGAAAATCTTGATAAAAATCAAAAGCAAATCAGAAATTTTATAACTTTTGAAATTAGATCCAAAGAGTCTAATGATAAAAAAGAATTATTTGTAGAAGGTTATGCAGCAACTTTCAATTCTCCAACTGTTATGTTTGAATATGATGGAATTGAGTATAAAGAGCAAATTGATGATAGAGCATTTGATGAAGCCGATATGAGTGATGTAATTTTTAATTATGACCATAGAGGAAAGGTAATGGCTAGGACTAGAAATAAAACTCTTACTATATCTACTGATAAAAATGGATTATATTTTAGAGCTAAATTAGATGGTACAGAAGAGGGGAGAAGATTATACGAGGAAATAGATGGTGGATATATAGATAGAATGAGCTTTTCTTGGACTACACAAGAAGAGGCTTATGATAGCGAAAATCATATGAGGACAATTAGAAAAGTAAAGAAATTATACGATGTAGCGGCGGTGTCGATACCTGCGTATGAAGATACATCAATTTCGGCTAGGTCTTACTTCGAAATGGAAATCGAGAAGGAAAAAGCACTGGTAAGTGCTGAATTGCGTAAGAAATTGATAATACAAACATTATTATAATAGCTAATTTGAAAGAGAGGTAATAAATATGAATCCAAGATTGCTTGAAATTGAAGCAAGAAAAAAAGAAATTAGAACTTTGCTTGAAGGAAATACAGAAGTTGATTTAGCTGCTTTAGAATTAGAGCTAAGAAATTTAGAGACTGAAAAAGAAACTATAGAAAAAAGGCAATTGTTATTAAATAGCATTGGAACTGCAAATCAAGAAAAAGAAGAAAGAACTATTATTAAGCCAGAAGAACAGGAAGAAAGAAATAAAATTCCTGCAACTCCAAAAGAAGAAAAAAAATTAAAGCTATATAGAAACCTTGGTGAGCAGCTTAAATCAATTAGACAGTTTACTTTGACTGGAAATATTGATGAAAGATTATTGAAAATAAACAAAGAAGAAAGAGCAGCTTCAGGCATGAATGAAATGAATCCATCTGAAGGAGGTTTTGCACTTCAAACTGATTTTGGTGGAATGCTTATGGATAGTGCTGTGCAAAATGGCGAAATATTAAGTAGAGTTGACTCTTATGAAATTTCAGCAAATGCCAATAGCGTAAGATGGGTTGACATTGATGAAGAGAGTATCAGCAATACAGTATTTGGTGGAGTACAGGTATATTGGGCAGCAGAGGCAGCAAGTGTAACATCAAGTAAACCAAGCTTGAAAGAAAGAAAATTAGAACTAGAAAAATTAATGGGGTTAGCTTATGCTACTGATGAAATGATAGAAGATACTAACTTTATTTCTGACTTATATTCAAGGGCTTTTGAAGCTGGAATAATAAGAAAGTTTGAAGATGGAATAGTTGCTGGAACTGGAGCAGGACAACCTCTAGGATTTTTAAATGCGAATAATAAAGTATCTCAAGCAAAGGAATCAGGACAGGCAGCAGACACAATTATCTGGGACAATATTGTTAAAATGTATAATAGAAGGCTTAAAAAACCTAATAGTAAGTTTGGTTGGCTTATGCATCCAGATGCAAAAGAGCAACTAGACTTTATGGAATTTCCTTTGGGTGTTGGTGGTGTACCTGTTTATTTGCAAGAATCAAAAGCTGGTGAAGTATCGACAATGAAGGGATTACCAATCATTGAATCTGACTTATGTTCAGCTTTGGGCGATGAAGGAGATATTATGCTAGTAGATTTTGCAGATTACATTGTTGCAAGAAAAGGTGGAATACAGACAGCTACTAGTATACATGTATTATTTACAGTAGGAGACCAAGCATTTAGATTTACAATGCGTGGAAATGGTATGCCAAAAACAAATAAAACTTTGACTATAAAAAATAGCACAAAAACTAGGTCTGGAATAGTTACTTTAGCTGCAAGAGCATAATTTAAAATAAGTATAAGTATTTATACAATAGAGAGGTACATTTATATTAGATCTAAGTAAGAATTGGAGGAAAATTTAATGAATATTATCGAAAGATTGAAAAAAGTAACTGCTATATGGCCTGTAGATTTAAATACAGGAGCAAATGCAGGAGATTATATAAGCCTTAAAAATGCATTACAAGTTGCTATTGACATTAGTATTGGTGTAACTACTGGTACAGCAGTTGTTACTGTAAATCAAGCTAAAGATGTTGCTGCTACTGGAGTAAAAACACTTGCATTTACTAAATACTGGATGAGTGGAACAAAATTAAAATATACAGCTCCTACAGGAGCTTTTACAGTAGGTGAGACTGTTACTGGTGCTGGTGGTGCTAGTGGTGTTGTTTACAAAGATACTGGAAGTGCATTGTATTTATATACTGTAAATGCTACAGCATTTGTAGATGCTGAAACAATTACAGGTGGTACAAGTGCAGTAACTGCAAGTGCGGATGGAATAGGAATTGATGAAGATGTAATGTTACCTTGCACATGTGCTAGTACATTTACAATTCCAGCAGTTACAAATAGAAAATATTGGATTGAAATAGACCCAAGTTCTTTAGATGTAACAAATGGTTTTGATTGCATTATGGTCAATATTGCTCAGGCTAGTAATGGTTGTATTGGTGGAGCTGACTATATTATTGAGCCAAAGCATATAGGATTACCAATGGAATCAGCAATATATGATTAATGTTTTGTTAAGTTTTTTATAAGGAGGTAAGTAAATAAATGTCAAAAGATAATAAAAGAAATATCTTAGGCGATAATACTAGTGATAATAAATATGACTCTAGCAGCGTTGCCTCTAATGCGAATGGAAGTATTATTGAGCGAATAGAGTATTTACAAGGTTTAGTTTCGGCGTTTACAAGTGGAGAAGTTCTTTTAAAGGGAGTTGTTGATACAGCTGTAGCAAGTACTACAAATGTAAAATGCGATACTTTGAAAGGTTTTGGAGAAGATTTTTTCAATAATGTTTTCTACATACAGGTAGTAAGGTCTGGAGGAGCAGCACCAGAACCAGAAGTCCGTAAAATAACAAATTATGTTACTGCGACTGGAACTTTTACAGTAGATGCATTTTCAGATACTGTTGCATCTGGAGATTTAATATATATAATGCATGAATCAGTAGTAATTTTGGGAAGAGATGATGCTGATAATGTATATGATTCTAGTAATGTTGCAGCAAATGCAACTGGAAGTATAATTGAAAGAATACATTATATACAAGGATTGCTTGATACAGAAGTTGCAGCAATATTGGCAGCTGTTGATACAGAAGTAGCAGCAATAAAAACTGAAACAGATAAGATTGCAGCTACAATTGTTAAAATTGATGGAGAAGTTGTTAAAACAACAGCAATTCAGAGTGATATTGGTGATCCATCAGCAAGAACTAATTTTAAATCTATCGAAGCAATGCTTGGAATGGTAGATGCTGCAAATAGTTGTTTAGATGATATGTTAAGAACTGGATTTGACAGTTCTGCAATAACAAATGATGAAGATGGTTCAATAATGGAAAGATTAGAAGGATTAAAAGATAGAATGTCAACTATCGCTGGATATATAGATACAGAAGTAGCAGCAATATTAGCAGCTACAGATACAGAGGTTGCAGCAATAAAAACCGAAACAGATAAGATTGCTGGTGAAGTTGTAAAAACAGCAGCAATTCAATCAAGCATTGGAACACTTTCAAATACAGGTGGAACTGCAACACTTGGTGGAATACTCGGAGATGTAAAAAATATTTCTGTTGCTGAATCATTAATGGATGGATATAAAAAGACTACTATTGCAGATGGAACAACAATTCCAAATAATTCACAGGCAGCAGCAGGACTATTGGCAACTGCTACAGATGGAGACATATTAGTTGAGGAAATAATTTGGCAAAGAGGTGCAGACAATTTTGTTGGTCCAACAAATTATGAATTTTCTACAGATAATGTTGCAGGATTAACAGGTGCAGCAGCACCAAACGGAGTTGCTATACTTGCGAAATTTAATGCTGCTACAACTGGAATATTAAGCATTGATGGAACTACAAAACAATTACCATTCGTTCTAGAAAGTACTAAAAAATTATATATACATGGTGACGATGCTGCAACAAGTGCAGGAGGAACAACAAACTTTTATATAAAATACAAAAGATTATCTGCTGGTGCATATTTGGCATAAGGGGTGATTTAAATGGCAGTAACTTTAATAAAACAAACAAACTTATATATCGGAGCTAGTACAGATACAAAGCCAAGCGGAGCTAATGTTAAAATTGGCTCTAAATTTTATGAACATAATACTGGGAAATGGTATATAACTTATAATACTGGTACTAATTGGGTCGAAACTAGCGATGATACAGTAAATGCAAATTTGCAAGTAAACGACACTGATGTAAGTGCTGCAAATCCTGTCAATGTAGACACAAAAAATGTCTGCGATGCCATGATGGGAAATCTAGGTGGTGCATTTAGCGGAGCAGCAACAATTACACCTGTTGCAACATATGTATTCAATGCTGTACAAGTAATAACAGAAGCTGTTTTGACTTGTACAGGAGTCCCAACAGGAGTTACGGGTATTACTTTTGAAGCTGGAACAGTGTTTTATGGTAGGTATACACAAATTGTAATTGCAAGTGGTACTATCTTTGCATATCAAGGGAAGTGATAAAATATGTCTATTGGGTTAGGGCTTGGATTAAATAAAACAATACTAAAAAAAGGTATATTACTTGCTGAATGTGATGATATTGGAGACTTAACATTACAAGGCTGCGACAGTGTACTTGATATATCAAATAAAGTGTCTGGCAGTGCTTCAATTGAACTTACTAAAAATGCTGGAATTGTAGGATATTTTATTGCAGATGTGGTTTGTGTATATGATTTATTAAAATACAAAAGCTTAAAATTTAGGTTTTACGTAGCTGACAATTCTAATATAGCTAGCATATCAGCTCTATTCTTTACTACTACGCCTTTTGATTATGGTATAAATTTTCTAAAATTCGAATTTCCTGCTAGTGGATGGAACACATTTAATATGCTATTTGCTGATTTTGCAACTACTGGAGCTGCTGATTGGGAAACTGTAAAAGGATTAAGATTTTCAGTAAACTTAACAGCAGATAATGCTGCAGAAAAAGTAAGTTTTGATAGGATTGAAATAAAATAAAAGGATAACATAATATGGCTATTTTAGATGATGTAAAAATATCTCTCAGGATTGCTTCGACAACAACAGCATATAATACAGAAATAACAGATTTAATTGCAGCATGTAAAGCAGATTTAGCATTATCAGGACTTTATAATACAACTGATACTGATACATTAGTAAAAAGAGCAATAATGACATATTGTAAAGCTAATTTTGGATATAATAATCCAGATTTAGATAGATTGAGAATGGCTTATGAATCACTTAAAAATCATATGTCTTTAAGTCAAGATTATGCATTTTATGCTATTACATTTTCAGTTAAAAATTCTTCAGCAGTTGCTATTGATGAAGCAAAAATAATTTTTAATGGTGAAACAAAATATACTGGGAGTGCTGGAACTGCTATATTTTATGTTAGAGCTGCAAATAACTATGAATATCAAATTACACATGATGATTATCAGGATTATGTAGATGATGATAATGTGTGGTATAACGTTGATGTTTCCGCAAGTGCTACTATAAATATTGTAATGACAACATCGTAGAGGTGATATTATGTTTTTTAGAGATGAAATAAAATTAATATCTATTGCTTATGGTACTAATGACTATGGAGATAGCACAGAAACAGAAACTAAAAAAACTATATATGCTGATGTTAAGGGAGTAAGACAAAGTGAATTTTACCAAGCCCATGCTACAGGATTAAAGCCAGAAAAAACATTTGAAATAAGGGCGATTGAATATAATGATGAGCCTAGGCTTGAGTATAATTCAAAAAGTTACTCAATAATAAGAACATATGAAAAAGATGGTGAAATGCTAGAACTGATATGTTCTGCAATTGTAGGACATGAGGTAAGAACATAATGGCAAGAAAAACATATGAATCAAGAATAGAAGATGCTAAAAGAAAAATAAAAGAAAAGCCTCAGAATGCACTTAGAGAAATTGGCAAATTATTAACTGTAGCAATAAGAAATAAGGCAGATAAAAGTAAAAAGAAAAGAACATATTATTACAAAGGAAAAAAAATCGTAGTTAAACCTGGGCGACTAAAAAGGTCTATTGGTTACTGGTTTAGGAAAAGAGAAAATGATTTAGTAATAGGTTCAAAAGCTTTTTACGCACATTGGGAGGAATTTGGGAGTAGTAAAAATCCTAAAAGTCCTTTTTTAATGCCTACAATTATGCAAAATAAAGATTTAATTCAAGAAATGATTATGGACACATTAAAGGAGCTGGAAAAAGAAGAATGAATACACTTGAATTAAAAAAAGCTATAGAGACATTTCTAAAGACAAAAGCGACAAGGGTATACCAAAGAAAAGCTCCTGCAGGTGTTTCATTTCCTTATATTGTCTGGAATATGCCAAGCTCTGACAGTGAATATTCAAAAAGGGAAGACATAATATTAGAGGTTGACATTTGGGATAATTCCAATTTGACCATTATAATTGATACGCTAGTAGGGAATATTGATGGTGATGGAGATATAAAAAATCCTACTGGATTACATAGAAAAAATATTTTTACCAACAATGTCTTAAGTGCAAAAATTTATAGAACAAATAGATACGAAATTGAAGATGAAAACGAAACACTTGTGCGTAGACAATTACGCTACAAGATTCAAACATATTTAACTTAAAAAGGAGTGATTAGATGGCTGATCCTAATGATATACTTTTAGGCGATGGTGTAATTGCTATAGATGGTACTGATGTCGCACTTGTGCGAGGAGATAGTTCTTGGAAAGTAGAAAGAGATTATCGACAAATTACAGCAAATGGAGATAGAGGACCCGTCAAGGGAAGAATAAGAAAAATTAAATCAGTTGCTAGTCTTAAATTAGGATTATTAGAAATAATTCCAACTGACATGTCAAAATATTATCCAGCAATGACAGTTACTTCCGTAGCTGCATCTGATACAATCACAGGAGCAGCAGATATTGCTGATGCTGATTATCATACTGTGACATTTACAGGTGAAACAAAGGATGGTAGAAGCGTTGTAATAACGCTTGAAAATGCCATAAATTTAGAAAATTTAGATTGGGGTCTGGTTGATACAGAAGAGGTTGTACCAGAACTTACTTATACAGCTACTTATTTACCAGCTGCTAGAACAACAGAACCTTGGAATGTTGTTTTTGCAACTGCAACCGATGACGATGCTGTTGCTCCAATACTTGTTCCATCAGCTATTCCAGCTGGTACAAGTCTATATTTGACTGTATCATTTAACGAAAAATTACATGCAGATACTTATGCAATTAGCGATATAACAAATCTATTTGCAAGTATTAAAAATGATGGAGTTGATATTGATTGTTCTACAGTTGCAAATTCTGTTGAATGGTTTGATACACTTACACAGAATCCACGAGCAGTCATAAAAATACCTTCGACAGTGTTTGTTGCAACAAAAACAGTTAGATTTAATGCAAAAGCAGCAGCAATTAAGGACGTTTCGAGTAATGCAATTGCAGCAGCAACAAACTTTGATACTGTTGTAACAGCTTAATAAATTATTAATAAAATGGGCAGAGATGCCCTTTTTTATTTTAGAAAGGTTTGAATATGAGAGAATTACAAAATGAAGATATGTACATACTATCTGAAATAGCAGATAAAATTGAATTTACATTGCCTAAATATCCTGATACTAGTAATAAAAGCGATAAAGAAGTAGAAGCAATGCAAAAAGACTATGGAATGCAAATAATTACTATGCTTATAAGAAAAATTTATAAGGCAAAGTCTGAAATAAATAAATTATTAGCAAATGTTAATGAAAAATCTGTTGAAGAAATTTCAAAGATGAGTATAAAAGAGACAATTTTAATGCTCAAAACTTTAATAAAACAAGATGGTGTATTAGATTTTTTCAAATAAGCCGTAGTGTTGATATATGCGAAATATATTCACTACTGGCTAATAGTTGGATATCAATTAAAAATTTGCCTTTAAAATTTGGCATAAATATGATCATTCATTTAAAGCAAGAAAAAGAAGAAAATAAAGCATTTCAAATGTGGCTTATGAAATATATCAACATGGACAAAAAGACATTTATGTCATTTGAAAGATTTTATCAAAAGAGATCCAAGCTTAAAAAGAAAAGAAAAAGTAAAAAAGAAATATTAGATAAGGTATACAAAATAAGGCAATCACTCAAAAAGTGAGGTGATTTACATAGAAATATTTAAATTATTTGGACGAATTTTTGTAAATAGCGATGAGGCTGAAAGAGATTTAGACAGGGTAGATAGTGCTGGAGAAAAAACAGGCGGAATGTTTGATGGCTTAACTGAAAAAGCTGGAACACTTGCACTAGGATTTGCAGCAGCAGGAGTTGCAGCTGCTGGAGCATTTGCAGTCAAGGGCGTAATGTCAGCAAGTGATATGCAAAAAGCTATGAACAGCTTACAGGCTGAAACAGGACTAACAAATGATGAATTTAACAATCTTGATGATGTAATGAAAAATATTTATGCAAATAATTTTGGTGAAAGCTTCGAAGATATCGGAAAGAGTATGTCTACTGTAAATCAGCAGACAGGACAAACAGGAAAAGAGCTAGAAAAATTAACAACTAATGGATTATTGCTTCGTGATACTTTTGAAATGGAAGTAAATGAGTCTATACGAAGCGTTGACATGATGATGAAAACATTCGGCGATACTGGAGAAGAGGCATATAATTTAATTGCTCAGGGTGCTCAATGGGGACTTGATAAAAATGAAAATCTATTAGATAGCGTAAATGAATACTCAGTGCATTTTAAACAACTTGGTCTTGATTCGGAAGATATGTTTAATATGTTTCAAAATGGTGCTATGGCTGGTGTATTTGATATAGATAAATTAGGCGATGCTGTAAAAGAATTTGGAATAAGAGTAAAAGATGGTTCTGATGGAACAAAAGATGCCTTTAAAATGCTTGGATTAGATTCCAAAAAACTTACTCAAGATTTTACAGCTGGTGGAGCAAAAGGAAAAGAAGCTTTTGAGCTTGTAACAAGTAAAATTAATGGCATGAAAGACCCTGTTAAACAAAATCAAGTTGGGGTTGCTTTATTTGGTAGCATGTGGGAAGACATGGGAGATAAAGCAGTAAAAGCCTTGACAAGCACAGAAGGCGAAATAACTAAGAATAAAAATGCTTTAGATGATATAAATAAAATTAAATATAATGATCCAATTAGTGCAATTCAAGGTATCGGAAGACAGCTAGAAGTCGGATTATTAATACCACTTGGTGAAAGAGTTCTTCCTAAATTGAATGAATTTGCTAGTAATATTGCGAAAAATATGCCAGCAATAAAAGCAAATTTTGAAGGAGCATTTGAAACCGTTGGTACTATTTTAGGTGGAATAGTTGATAATTTAGATATAATTATCCCATTATTAGGCGGGTTACTTGTTGCTACGCTAGCATTTAAAGCAGTTAGCGCAATAATTGCAATTTATAATGCATGGGTAGCAATAACATCAACACAAACAATTGCTCAGTGGGCTTTAAATAGTGCTTTATTAGCTAATCCAATAGGACTAATAATAGCTGCTGTTGCTGGGCTAGTTGCAGGTTTTTTAATTCTGTGGAATACGAATGAGGGCTTTAGAAATGCTGTAATATCTATTTGGACAACAGTTAAAAATTTTTTTGTTGGGATATTTACTTATTTGAAAAATACTTTTTCTACTTGGGGACCAATCGCTCTTGCTGTTTTAGCTCCATTTATAGGAATTCCATTATTAATATATAAAAACTGGGATGCAATAAAAGCAAAATTATTATCTGTGTGGAATTGGATAAAAAGCACTGTTAGCAGCATATTTAGTAGTATAGGAAATTTCTTTGTTAGCGTCTGGAATAAAATAAAAAGTGTGACTATGACAGTATGGAATGCAATAAAATTTGGTATAAGCACATATATAAATGCAGTAAAGGCAATAATATCTGGTGTATTTAATGCAATCTATAATGTAGTGTCTAGTATTTGGAATAAGGTAAAAAGTACTACTAGCTCTGTTTGGAACTCAGT
>Ga0265293_10010113_pt1 | contig 13285 bp, 11 predicted proteins | sample Munlanlewell138R_FD_192505 | JGI IMG/M metagenome (GOLD analysis project Ga0265293, IMG submission 192505) | Leachate microbial communities from a municipal landfill in Southern Ontario, Canada - Leachate well 138R | ecosystem: Engineered > Solid waste > Landfill > Unclassified | place: Canada...
TCTTTGTCGGAGGATATGACGGAATGTTCGGTCCCGGTGCAGGCACATTTGCCATATTCGCCTTCTCTTCAATAATGAAGTATGACCTTAAGACGGCTTCCGGAAACGCAAAGATAGTCAACCTGGCCTCAAATTACGCCTCACTTTTGACTTTTGCACTCGCAGGAACAGTCTATTACCAGATCGCGATCCCTGCGGGAATATGCAACATTATCGGAAATTATATCGGTTCCGCCTACGCACTCAAAAAGGGCGGTAAATTTATCCGCCCCATGATGATAGTCGTTCTTATATTTCTGCTTGGCAAAATAGCTTTTGATCTTTTCACGCACTAAGATCAGAATTTATTTTTCTGTGTGACCCACCACGGAGCCATTGATGTATCCCTGTGGCCGCTTGCTGTCAGCTCCCATACTGTTGCAACAAGGCTGTTCATCCTTGCAGCAAAGGCAAAGATCGGCATAAGGGGCAGGAAGCAAAGCCTGGAAAGGTCTTCTTTGGGCCTTTCGGACAGGCATCCGACAAAGATTAGATACATAACAACAAGAAGCAGTAAATAAAAGAGATATACCATCAAGAGCAAAGCTGAAGAATATTCTATCGGATATCGGACGAAGAGCCAGACAGTGTACGCAAAGATCAGGAAGGGCATAACTATCTGAGAAAAGAGTCCTGTTAAAATTATCATCAGAAAATTCGGCCAGCCGAGAAGCTTTGGGTTAAATGAAGGCCTGTGCTTGCGAAAATATAAGTATGAAAGGTCACCGTCCCACCGTATCCTCTGTTTCAGAAATCCTTTAAAGGTGGCAGGGGCATCAGTATGTCCTATCGCTTCCGGATCAAACAATATTCGGAATTCTTTTTTGTATCTTCCAAAATAATTCTTGATCCTGAGTGTTATGTCAAGATCTTCAGCAGTGCCGGCATCCCATCCCTCCACCAGATCAAGAACGCTTTTGCGAAAAACACCGAACGCTCCGGATATATTGTTAACCATGTTAAAGGAACTCAATCCGGTCTTGGATGCCTGGATCGATATAAAATACTCAATGGCCTGAAGAGACGCTGTCAAAGATTCATCGGCATTTCTTACCCTGAGGCATCCTGATACTGCTGCCACTGTTGGATCTTCAAAATGCCTGGTGGCCCTCTCTACCATGTTGTTGTCAAACGAAGTATCTCCATCCAGTGCCATTACTATTTCTCCGCTCGCAAAATTGAGCCCGGTGTTAAGGCTGGAGACCCTGCCGCCTCTTTGCCATTTGGGGACAACAAGAAGCTTTCTGTTTTCAAAGCCCGATACATAGTGGGACATTTCATGGGCTGAATCGTAGGTAAATTTGTTTTTTGCTGCACCGTCGATCATTGCCAGCATCTCAATTTTGCCCGGATATATCTGTTCGGTGAGAGACATTATAGTTTTCTGTACATCGCGGCCTTCGCTGTAACATGTGATTATGCAGGAAACAGAGGGGAAATACGGTCTTCGTTCCCCTTCATATCTCCTGTCGACTGTATATTTGATAACACCTATTATGACCAGGATCGCGAGCGGCAATTCAAAAAAGAGGACAAAGGGCATGAATTTGAGTAAAAGAGTACCTGCCCCTTCTTCAAAAAGAAGGGGTAAATATTCTGAACTCAAAAGCTCTTCGAATACTTCCATGTCAGTTCCTGTTTTTCGATCAAAGTTCTTCAGCAAACAATTCCAGATATTTCTCCGCAGAAATCTCATTATCTTCAGTCGGTATCTGGAAACATTTTGCAGTGATCTCTATTTTGTTTTCTGACTTCATCTCAAGCATATTATTGAGCTGCTCTATGCGTTCTGCCAGTATCTTTGAGTTGTCAAAAATTGTCCTGGGAAGCAGTATCCAGAAAGTATCCGGCGCAGAAGAAGTGGTTATGTCAGTGGTCCTTACCATAGACCTTATACGGAAAATGATCTCATCCATTATCTTATTGTACAGTTCTTCTCCGACAGAGGTCTCTACCTCGTAGAGGTTAGAAAATTTGATGCCGATCATGGTGAATATCTCATCTGAATAGCGTTTTCTGTATTCCCTCATCCATTCAACGATACTGCAGAAATAATTAAATTTCAGGTTATTCCTGCCATCGAACAGCTGTACCTCCATCTGCATAGTTCCTGTCCTTACTGCAGCGGATCCTTTCTCCGAAAGCTTATAGCTGTATATATTTACCACTGTCAGGTCGGAAGGGACAGACCTTGTCTTGCAGAAAAGGCAATCGGCCTTCACATCAGGCTCTATGAATTTTGAACCGCAGTTGTTGCATTCATGGGACTCAAGCGGATGGTCGTAATCGCTTCCCAGATGCCTTAAGACAGTATTGCATTTGGGACATACGAAGGACATGTTTTTCCTGAAATCGCTGTCAGGTGCCACATGCCCGCAGGTAAAGCAGTGTATCATAAGTTTTTTGTTAAAGTCTATGCTCCCACAGTTTGGACAGATATCGACATAGTTAAGATGTCCGGTATTGCATTTAGGACACTTTCTGACCCTGTCGACCAGCGCATCCTGTGCTATGTATCCATGATCCTCAAGGAATGAGACAGCCCTCAGGGCCATAATCATCTCCGTGTCGAACCTGAAAGACCTCAGCCTCTCGAGGCCGCTTAGGTCTTCCGGCCTGAGTATCTTCGAAGCTTTTGTAGAACTGTCCAGCAGGAGAGCCATATGCGGATATGAATATATCCACTGTGAAAAGGGTGAACAGACAGGAGAAAGGGAATATTCTTCCCCTCTTACGTACATATAAGCAAGCATCCTGAGGTTATGATTGTCCTGCAGTTTATCCCTGCTTATCCTGACAGACTTTTCGAGTATTGAGATCGCCTCCGGAAGCCTCTCTTCGATATTGCCCGTGATCCCATCCACCAGAATGTCGATTTGCTGCATTGTTCGTGACAAATAAATGGGCGCACAGCAAAATTCAACTGATTCCCTGAGCTCGACCAGCTCCCAGAATACTTTGAGTCTGTCCGATGTTTTTTTGCCTTTAAGTCCGTCGAGCAGCACTATCCCAGGCTCAGGCTGTATTTCCAGCAGTTCTCTTGCGCTCTGAAAATCGCTGATCTTATTGTCGGAAGAATGTGCGGTCTCTTCACCAAGAAGGATCCGGTAGATTTTATACTCTTTCATCGCTTATCCTCCTAAAAAAAGGACCTGAGTCCCCATTCGACTTTTACCGGCAACCCGTCCACTATCCGTTCTTCCGGCAATGATTCTTTGAGAGTCAGATATACTCTTACACTTCTGGGGGAAACAAGCATCCTGCTTCCCAGACCGCCGGGTGTACTCTGAGAAGTTGTAGGCATTTCTTCAACTATTGCTTTGACGCCCCTCAAGTTGCCTGGAAAAACAACTTTAACTTCAGAACCAAGCTTTATCTTTTCGAAATTCTCCGGTGCAACGTATACTATTACCTTTGCTGTCCTCGGATCAGCTATCCATATCAGGTCATCTCCGGCATTTACAGACTGGCCGGGGAATGCCTCGATCGACTGGATCCTACCTGCTTTTTTTATTACTACATCAACAGAAGAACCAGTCAGACCCTCAAGGTATTCAATTCCTCTGTTGTAGTAATCCAGCCTGGATCTGATGTTTCTTTCTGCTGAGTCATCCGCTTTTGCAGATAATATCGATTCCCGTTCTGCCATTGCAGACCTGAGGTTGGATTCCGCAAGGTTCAATTCAGCCCTTGTTGCAGCTCCCTGCTCCATCAGACGCCTTACAGTCGCTGCTTCTTTCCTGTAGAACTCAATATTCTGCTCAATAAGTCCAGTTGAGTTACGGGGAGAAGCAGCCGGGGTATTCAGGGCCAAATTGAGTGAATCCCTCTCGGCTTTCATAAGCGCTATCTGGTCGGTAAGTTCCGGAGAAGGCTCTCTTACAAGTTTCATCGCCACGAAACCATTATCTACATCCGATCCTTTTTTTGCATAGACTTCTTTGACATACCCATTTTCAGGTGCTGTTATCGCAAAGCTGTCCATGCTGATGATCCCAGGTGAAGAAACAAAGATCCAGTCGATAAAAATATTCAACAAAAGAACTATAAGCGGCGTGAATACGATAGCCAGTATCGACCACCAGAGAAGTTTAGAAGTTTTCCTCTTTCCGGGTGAATATGGGATCTTTACTCCGGATCTGACTTCCGGATCATTTTTTTGATTCTGTGAAAAAGACACCCTCATCTATTCATCCCTCCGATATCTTCCCAGGACTGTATTATCATGCCATTGAACCTTCCAATTCCTGCAAGAGCGAGCGATATACTTTCCATGCTCTCTTTATAATTACCCATCCCGGATGAAAAGTAGCTCTCTTCAGGTGGAAGGGCCCTCTCTACACTCTGGGCAAGACTGAAGTTCAACGAAGGATGCATGAGCAATATCTCCCTCATTCGTCTTGCAGCTGTCTCAGGATATGTCGTATATATCATTACAGCGACGTATTCAATCCCCACTCCCTTAAACCCTTTTGAAGAAATTGCGCCAAGCTCTCCTTCGAAATACCTTGGATGGACTGAAAGAGACAATTTAAGTTCTGTTGTTTTTTTAACCTCTTTGACCGTGTCAATTAAGTGGTCAAGAAGTTCTTTCCTTTTTCCTTCTGCCCCGGGCAGCGAATCAGGTTCTATATCAAGATGCACGCCGGTGAATTTGAACTTGCCCATCTTTTCAATGATCCTGATGAGGCTTTTTCGTTCTTCGGGGTAGAGCCATGTCGGCTCTCCAAGGAGCAGATCCGGTCTTATCCCCATTTTTACAGCGACAGAGAGAAGATCCTCAAGCTCCATCCTGTTGTAATACTTATCGAAGTTACTGATCTGCTCCGCCGTGAACGATATCAGGAAATGATCAAAACCCTTTGCTTTCAGTTCATTAAGTGAAGACAGTCTGGTTTCCGGAGCAAGAAATGGCGAAGCATCCCACACATATACCGATTTCGGCATTAAGCCTTCGGCTTTGATCGGCACCTCATTAATATTTTTTCCCTGATCGACTGTTGAAAGCGTCTTAGTGGGCTCGATATTTCTCACCGTATGAGGAATACCTGCTGCCTGATGCGCTGTCTTCTGATATTCATCAGGAACAAGTTTCTCAGATCCAAGAATGATGGCATTGCCGCCGGGCACATTTATTGTGGATACAAGCCAGTCAGGATCAAGCATTCTTGACCTGAGAGGGTTATCTGCTATCGGCCGTATGCGCTCTGTGGGTTCGGACAAGTGGCCATCCGGATATGCATAACCAAGAAGGTCTGCTCCGGTCTGCATAAATATCATCTCCGAATCAAGCACATCCATTACTCCGCGGTAATACTGGTACCTGCTCTTTTGAAGCTGCTCGAACGTGTCTCCAGAGAGGGAGGCATGCCTCATTATCCTTTCTCTCACAGCCTCTGTCAGTGCGGCCAGCCGAGATTCCTGTGCCCTTATGTTGGCAACGGCAAAAGCGGCGAGTGACGCGGCTTCTTCTGCCTCTCCCTGTACTTTTATCCGCATGAAAAGCTCTTCGCGCTGTGCTCTTTTCAGGTCATGCTCAGCTGCTTTTTTTATTTTATCCTCTTTGGAGAATGCCGTACCAAGAGGTTCGCTTATTGTTACCGATGCGTAGACCCCGCTTCCTATCTCTCCGGGAAAATCCTTCGTGGCGGTAGCCCCGACAGTGAATGATCCTTCCCTGTCTACGTTCCTTTTTTCATTCATCAGGTCTTCATATTTTTTCAGGGTCTCTTTTCTCATTGCGATCTCCGGGTGTTTTTCAATGTCAGCTTTCATGCCGTTAAAAGCAGGAAGGGTAGGTATTTCCATCTCCCCGGGCATCTCCCATAATTGGCCTGTTGCAAGCCTGATTATCTGAAGGGCCTGGGTCTTTCTCATGTTTGACACAGCAATATCCCTTCTAATCATATCGTAAGCGGTCAAAAACTCTATCCTGTCGGCGGGAAGCAGCAACCCGTTTTTTTCTCTTTCAACCAGTATCTTAGATGTGTTTTCTTCAGTTTTGAGGAATCTTTCTGCAATGGCGATCTTTTCGCATTCCGACCATAAAGTTACATAGGCCTTTCGAAGTGCGGCAAGGTTGTGGAGCTCCAGTATCCTTGGCCTGAACTGAGATTCGATCGATCTTATCTCAGCTTCAAGTGCGTTTATCTTCTGTTTGTTCCAGGTGCCAAAGATCGGAAAAGAGAGGCCTGCTCCAACACCTAATTTACTGTATGAGGCAGATTCTTCGCTTGTTTCAAAAAGGGGTTCATCGCTGTATCCATAAGTAACATTAAAAAAATATTTGGCCCCCATACGCTGACGCTCGAGCTCCATCATCTGTTCGTCTCGCCCCATAGATGCAATTGCAGCAAGGACCTCCGGCCCGTCCCCTATCAACAGTTCAGCTTCATGCAAAGGAGGGAGCGGCTGCGCTTCACATGTGCCGGCTCCTGATATGAGCAGTATTTGAACACAGAAAATGAGGATGAAGAACGATTTGAAACAACAACGCAGTTTTCCAATCCCCAAAGATAGGTACATCAGCATCCTCCTGTACTATTTGATAATATGATCTCTGTCCTATTTTTACATGCAATAAATCATTAAGCAGTGTGGTTATAATAACACTTTATACACACAAAACACTAAACTATTTCGCCTATTCTTTAAAATTCCGTTCGGGAAAAAATCTTATTCTGTTTTCAAATGATAATTTATGAGTATAAAAAATCACACAAGGGATACTTGATATTAACTTTCACAAAATATTATTTCTATCTTCGTTTTTTATTTAGCATAAAAATGAGGTCCTCAGGAATGAGGGCCCCATTTAATTCTCAGGCTTTCAAATATGCTAAATGTCTTGTTTCATTGAGAACGTTTTTCGGTACACGCCTGTTTCATAGCGCAAAAGTCCTCTTTGTGACTTATTGACTGTTACTTCTTTGCAAGAAACTGTTTCCTCACGCCCTGCCATAGTGACAGTGCGGTAAGCGCAATGATGATCAACGAGAGCGGGCTTGTAAACATATTCTTGATAAGCATCGGGAGACTCCCGTGGACAAGAGAAAATGCCCTGGCAAGCTCTCCTTCTGCCATAGTACCCAAGACCAAACCCAATACCATGGGCTCTCTGGGGACATCGAACTCTTTCATAAGATATCCTATCAATCCTATGACAAGCATCAATCCAATTTCTACAATTGACATGTTTATTGCATAAGAACCTATTACTGCAAGACCAAGCACAAGGGGACCAAGGACAGAAGCAGGTGTTTCAATAAGCTTTACACCATAGCGGGCTATAAAGAGCCCTACCGGTATAAAAGCAAGGTTTGAAACAAAGAGGCTCATTATAAAACTATATACGATCGCTGAATTCTCTATGAACAGAGTGGGGCCGGGCTTTAACCCATGGACCATTAGACCTCCAAGCAAAACAGCAGAGACAGCGTTGCCGGGTATACCAAGAGTCAAAGCTGGCACAAGGGAACCTCCAACGACTGCGTTGTTTGAAGCTTCAGAAGCAATGATACCTTCTGGGGATCCTGTGCCAAAAACTTCAGGAGTTTTGGAACTCCTTTTCGCGTCGTCATAGGCTACAAAACTGGCTATGCTGCTCCCGGCACCGGGAACTATCCCCACTACGATCCCTACTATTGTCGCCCTCAGGCTTAACAATTTGTATTTAAAAAGCTCCATCATTTGAGAAAAAACTCCGTCTCCAACAGTGTTTACCTGTTTTGGAGAATCATCGGAGCCACTTATAGAAGAAATCACTTCCGGGATCGAGTAAAGCCCTATCAAGGCTATTACTATCGGAAGGCCGCTGTATAGTTCTGCCATTCCTCCGGTAAACCTTACATCTCCGGTGAGGGGATGCATGCCTATTATGCTCAGGAATAGCCCAACTACCCCGGCCCAAAGTCCCTTAAGCATATTCCTTTCGGAAAGGGAAGCGATAACGCTTACACCAAAAAGAGCCAGCAGGAAGTACTCCTGGGCACCAAATTTCAGTGCAAACTCTGCAAGCGGAGGTGCAAGGAAGAGTAATGCGAAAATACTGACAAAACCCCCAAATGCAGATGCAGATGTTGCCAGTGCAATTGCCCGTCCGGATTCGCCCTTCTGAGTCATAGGATAGCCGTCAAGAAGCGTACAGCAGTTAGCCGGTGTCCCGGGGATATTGATCAGTATTGCGCTGATAGCTCCGGAATAGGTCGACGAACAGTAGATCGCTCCAAGAAGAGCCAAACCCATCTCAGGGCTCATGCCAAATGTTACGGGGACCAACAGTGCAACTCCCATAGTGCTTGTAAGTCCGGGAAGAGCTCCAATAACCACCCCAAAGACTGTACCCGCAAAGATAAGAAGCAGTATCATTGGGTCAGCCAGTGAAAAAAGTCCCTGGGTAATGCCTGAGAATATGTTTTCCATTTTTAGTACCTCCAGAGCTAGAACAAAAGGCCTTCAGGAAGCCTGAGTCCCAGAAAACTAACGAACAGCGCATAAACTACCAGCAAAAAACCGGCTGTTGCAATGGTCTTTGTGAAAAGGCCCTGTCTGCCGAAAATTGACATTGTCCCGATAAGGAAAATCGTGCTGCTGACAAAATATCCTATGTACATTATCCCTGCCAGGTAAGCAATAGTAAGAGAAAAGACAAGAACAGGAGCTTTAAGCTTTACCATTATGCTGCCGGAGCTTACTTCAGTATTGCTTTTTTCCTTCGTTCCTGTTTTTGAACGCAATCCCTTTACCAGTATCAATACAGAAAAAAGCAACATAAGGCCGCACAGAAACCTGGGAAACTGTGATGACTCCGCAGGATAGGTAAAACTCGTTATTAGGAGGAGCAATGAAATTAAAGTGATCGATACTGCAAAGAACAATTCTTTAGATGTCTTTTTCATAGAGATCAAATTCACCCCTGAATTGGATCCTCCGCTAAAAAGCGGAGGATCACATTATTTGTACAAACCAATAAACTAAAAGAGTGATTTATACTCTTCGACTATCTTTGTTGATTCTTCAACCAGCTTGTTTGAATCCTTGTTTCCGATGAACTCTATTGTCAGGCCGAGTGACTTGGCCTGTGCAAGGAACTCCGGATTCTTTGCTACTTTTTCAAATGCTTTTTCAAGTGTTGCTACGTCTTTTGCATTCATTTTCTTGGGAGCAGCTACGCCGCGAAGTGCTGTGCCTGCAGAGGGGATATCCATACCAAATACTTCCTTCGATGTTTTGATGCTGACACCGGGAAGCTTTTTATCATAGAAAACCACAAGGGGAACCAGTCTTCCGCCTTCGATGTGCGGGATGGCTGAACTCAATGTAGTCACAGCAAGATCTACCTGTTTTCCAAGAAGAGCTGTAATTGCAGGACCTGAACCACTGTAAGGCACAAAGTTCGTATCCATATTAAGGAGCTTCGACGCGATCAGGTGCTGAAGCTGAACGTTGCTCTGAGGGCCGTCTCCTGCCACATTAAGTTTGTTTGGATTTTTACGTGCAAATTCCATTACATCTCTTGCTGTCTTCATTTCGCTGTCCTTGTTCACTACCCAGATGATCGGGTCGACCTGGAAATTACAGATATACTGGAAATCATCCATTTCAAAGGGTACATTTTTACGAAGGCTCTTGACCAGGATCATTGAGGGAAGGCTTGTAGCACCGATCGTGTATCCATCAGGCCTTGCTTTTGCAAGTGTCGTCCAGCCGATCTGGCCGCCGGCTCCCGGCTTGTTCTCAACTACCAAAGCCTGCCCGTTGAGCTCAGGGGAAATATATTTTGCAACTAGACGAATGAGAATATCATTGCCGCCTCCCGGGCCAAAGGGAACGATAGCGACAACAGCCTTTGATGGATATGGCGCGGCTATGGCAGGAAGAGTCATACCAAAAAGGGTTAAGACGACTAATACGGCAAAAAACAGTTTGAAGCTTTTTTTCATTGTGATTTCCTCCTTTATTTTTTTGCTGCAGTTAATATTTCTAAAGAGACACGGCAGTTTGTCCCTGCTTTTTAGACCAGTACTTTTTCCCCGTCGATTATGACTTTCCCGTCTACTTCAATACGGGGATTCCACATGAGGAGGTCATAGTGGGTAGGCGCCTTGACTGTCCCGCCAAGAGTAATGCTGGTACCGATGCCAATATGAGCAGTTCCGATAACACCCTCATCTTCCAGCATGATCCCGCACATCCTGCATTTTGGATTCAAACCTACTCCGAGTTCCGCGATGTTGTAGCAATTATGGTCGTTGTGGCTGGCGAGGTCTTTCTTGAGCACTTCTGCCTGTTTTCCGCCTGAAATACTGGTTATGAACCCGTCTTTAACTTCTACTACGACAGGCTCATTCAGGACTCCTATGCCAAGATAGGGAATGCTCGCATCTGCAACGATCCTTCCGTTGGCAGATCCTTCTATCGGGGATGAGTTGGCTTCCACTGTGGGGATCGTAGAAAATTCACCGGGCTCCACTACACAGTACAATGCATTGCCGCGTCTTCCTGTAATATCCAGCCAAAGGTCGGTCCCGCCGGGGGAGGTTACGTGAACTTTGTTCCCCTTTGCAAAAGCATCCGCTACCGCTTTGCAGACGGGCTTGATCGACTGAAAATCTGCCTCGATGCCCCCATGTATCAGCATCTCCTCAGTAAAATCAGTAAGGACAAGGATGCGGGCTCCGTTTGCGGCTGCGGATTTGACCGCATAGGTGTGTGTCACGGAATAACTTACAGGAATAAGGATCACATCTGCATGCAGCATGCTTTCAGCAATCATCTTGGGAGGTTCTTCGCCGGCCTTTTTACGCGGCTTCATAACGCTCACCACTGCTTCAGCACCGCGTTCTACTGCAGCCGCTGCAAGTACTTTAGCAATATTCTCCTGCACCATATCCGTAATTATCAGGATATTTTCCCCTGCTTTGAGGGAGACGCAATTATCCATGATGGTCTTTGCTCCCTGCATCATTAGGGCTTCTTTCATCTTCAAAGCTAAACCACTCCTCATTTATATTTTTTACATTCCTGTTTTGTCTTTTGAAAGTTTATACTATAATACTACAATCATACAAATTTTTGTCAATACTTAAAATGCATCGAACCCTGTCAATTTGTCTATGATCTGATCACGGCACTGGAATAATTCTTAAACTGCCTGTATATTTTGTGATGTAGAGCAATAGAGGGATGGCTAATATTTGTTGTTGAGGAAAGAAGGATGTTTTTAAATGGAGAAAAAAATCGACATTATGCGAGGATCAGGAACAAAGCCATCCGAACTCAAAACGGAAAGGCTTTCCTCGCGGATCTCAAAACTTATTCTTTCAGAGATACAGTCGGGTATGCTTCTTCCCGGTGACCGGCTGCCGGCTGAAACAGTTTTGGCGGAGAAATATGGAGTAAGCAGAACTATACTCAGGGAAGCCATCGCGAGCCTCAAAAATGACGACATACTTGAATCGAAACAGGGCAGGGGAATAATAGTTAAGAATCCCAATCAGAGACAAGCTTTTCGTTTTTCAGACGTTTTTGAAACGATATCTGTTGACGAGATAAATTATTTTTACGAGATGCGGGCTCTTTTGGAATCCGAAGCAGCCGGGCTTGCAGCAGTAAGACACACAAAGGAAGACATGGTTTTGATCAAAAAAGCTTTTAAAGAGATGGAAGAAGCAGTAAGAAGTTCATCTCCGGGAGACGAGGCTCACTTCAAATATAACGAGGCTATCGCGAAAGCAAGCCATAATCCGGTGTTGATAGAATTTCTTTCTTTCTTGCAGAACAAACTTCATTCTCTCGCAACTGAACTGAGGATCAAGACCATGATGTCACCTGAGAGAGCTGAAACTGTCCTTTCTGAACACAGGCATGTTGTAGAGAGCATTTTTACAGGTGATCCTCAAAAGGCTAAACAGGCGGTCATGACTCACTTAAAAAATGCTGCCGAAAGAGCCGGAATGAACATATATATGCCCTAGAAGGAACCGGGATGGCACTTCTGCCGGTTTTCAATGGAGGAATTTAAACTGAGGATAATAGTGGATGCGGACGCATGTCCCAAGCCAGTCCTGCAGCATACTGTAGAGACCGGAGCAAAATACGGCATACCGGTGATAACTGTTGCCAGCTTCAACCACAACATAATCTCTTCCCGGCATATAACCGTTGAAAGCGGATCCCAGGAAGCAGATCTCAAGATAATCAACATAACGGATTGCGGCGACATTATAATTACCCAGGACTGGGGACTTGCTGCCATTGTGCTCTCAAAAAAAGCCCTGGCACTAAGCCCAGCTGGTATAGAGTACGAAGCTGAGAGAATGACTTTCATGCTCGAAGAGAGGGAAATAAAAGCCAAATTTCGCAGAAACGGCGGAAGGACCAAGGGTCCGAAGAAAAGAGCCACAGGGGACGATATACGTTTCCTTAGTACTCTGGAGAAAATCGTTTTAAGAGAAATACAGAGAAAAGATTTTTAACTTCCTTTTTATATAGGAGTGGTCGCGTGGATATCATTTCTGCCAGTCAAGTTGTTTTTCAGTCGATGATCAGGTACCCGAATATAAAAATAGCAAAGGGGAAAACCACTTTTATACATGGTCCAAGCGGCTGCGGCAAAAGCACACTTCTTAAACTGATCAACGGAACGACATCCCCTGACAGCGGGGAAATATTCTACAAGGGAAATAATATAGAAAATATAGACACGATCGACCTGAGAAGAGAGATCCTCCTGGTCGCTCAGTCTGTCTTCCTCTTCACCGGCACGATCGAAGAAAATTTCAAAAAATATTACGAATACAGAGACCGGGACCTTCCCACAAAAGAAACAATGGAAAAATTCCTGAAGATATGCAGCGCGGAATTTCCTCTTGAAACTCGCTGTGAGACTATGTCAGGCGGAGAACGGCAGAGGGTCTACATAGCGATATTCCTTTCCTTCATGCCGGATGTACTCATGCTTGACGAACCTACATCAGCTCTGGACAACACTTCTTCGGACATCATGATGAGCAACATTAAAAATTTTTCCAAAGATAATGAGATGACGACCATCGTGGTAAGCCATTATCTTACTCTTGCCGAAAAATACGGCGATGAAATCATAGCACTTGAGAGGAGCAAACCATAATGCGTGAGATCGCTTCTATAAGCATTATCCAGTTCAGCATCGTCTATATTTTGCTTCTTGTTGTGCTCGCTGTAATGAAAAAAGCAAAGATAAACCAAACCAAGCTCCTTTTCGTTG